>JAEEGL013699893.1_pt1 | contig 10523 bp, 9 predicted proteins | sample 9134231 | NCBI WGS metagenome assembly JAEEGL01 (sample SAMN16246548, study PRJNA631951) | gut metagenome | biome: gut microbiome; feature: rumen; material: fiber-attached | host: Bos | place: Iran: Karaj | collected 2018-10
AGACGCGACGAGTCGTCCAATGTATGCACATTTTCCCCTTTGTTTGCACGCCGCGCCGTCAGACTATGCCCGACAACCTCGTCATAATCATAAGCGTGCATTGGCTGCCCAAGTTCAACCATCACGAAATTCGTTATGTCGACTACGTTGTTGATTGCACGGATACCTGCGCCTTCCAGCCGCTTCTGCATCCATTCCGGCGACGGTCCGATCTTTACGTTCTTCAGTACGCGTGCCGAAAAACGCGAGCAAAGATCCGGCGCGTCGATGGCGATTTTTACCATATCCTCCGCTTTTGCCGCGTCGTCTTCTTTTACGCTGATTTCCGGCCAGTGGGGCTTCCTCCCCGTCAGCACGGAAATTTCACGCACGATACCGAACACGCTGAAGCAATCGCCGCGATTTGCCGTCAGTTCAAATTCCAAAACGCAGTCGTCAAGGCCCAGCGCTTTCGCCGCAGGCTGCCCCACCGATGTATCATCCGGCAGGATATAAATGCCTGTTTTCTGTTCTTCCGGTAAATTCGCAAGTTCCATTTTAAGTTCGTCCGCCGAGCAGAGCATTCCCATCGACGCGACGCCACGTAATTTACCTTTCGAGATTTTCTGCCCATTGGGCAAATGCGCGCCCACCAGCGCCACAGGAACAACCTGTCCTTGTTTGACATTCGGCGCGCCCGTCACAATCGTCAGCGGCTCCTTTTCGCCGACGTCCACCGTGCATATCTGCAAATGATCGGAATCGGGGTGCGGAACGACTTCCGTCAATTTTCCCGTCACGACCTTTTCCAGTCCTTCGTCTGCACGAACGACATTTTCAACCGGAACGCCGGCCATTGTCAAAAGATCCGCAAGCTGTTCCGGCGTCTCTTCAATATCGATATAGTCTTTCAGCCATTTCACTGATACCTGCATATATACTCTTTCTCCTTCTGTTACTGTGCCGAGGCTTTTTCCGTCATGCGGCGTCAAGGTGCTCGAAGCAGTTCCACCACTACACTTTCGCACCATCTTCCTAGCCTGACGAAAATATCCTTAGGCCCTTCCATCATACTTATTGATTATTCAAACTGCCGCAGGAACCGCAGATCATTATCATAGAAAAGGCGTAAATCGTCAATGCCATAAGACAGCATTGCTATACGTTCAACGCCAAGACCAAACGCGAAGCCTGAAACTTTCTTTGGATCGTATCCGCTCATTTCCAAGACATGCGGGTGTACCATGCCCGCGCCGAGGATCTCCAGCCATCCCGTACCTTTGCAGACACGGCATCCCTTGCCGTGACACATTACGCAGGAAATATCCACTTCCGCACTCGGCTCCGTAAACGGGAAAAAGCTCGGACGAAAACGGACGCCGATATTATCGTTGAAAATCCTGTGCAGGAAAAGCTCCAACGTTCCTTTCAAGTCGGAGAAGCGAATCCCCTCGCCAATCACAAGTCCTTCAACCTGCGTAAACATCGGCGAATGCGTCGCATCATAATCATCGCGTCTGTACACGCGTCCAGGCGCAATCATACGTATCGGCGTATTCGGTTCATGCGCCTGCATCGTACGTGCCTGCACCGGAGAAGTCTGCGTCCGCATCAAGATCTCTTCCGTGATATAGAACGAATCCTGCATATCGCGTGCCGGATGATCCTTGGGCAGATTCAGCGCCTCGAAATTGAAATAATCGCGCTCAATTTCCGGCCCTTCCTCGACGGTAAATCCCATATCCATAAAAATCGTTTTGATACGGTCGAGCGTCAACGTCAAAGGATGAAGATGTCCCTGCCATTTATGGCGACCGGGAAGCGTTACGTCGAGCTTTTCACCGGCAAGTTTCTCAGCCATATCGCGCGCTTTAAGTTCTTCTTTCTTTTCCTCCAAAAGCGCTTCAAGCTGTCCGCGCGCTTCATTGACAATCTGTCCGATGCGCGGACGTTCCTCCTGCGCCAGCTCTTTTAACCCGCGCAAAAGGCTCGTGAATTCCCCTTTCTTGCCGAACAGTTTCACACGAACGTCGTTCAGTTCAGGCAGCGTCTCCGTATGCCGCCGAATGATTTCCGCCGCTTCCTGCTTCAGTTGTGCAATTTTCTCCTCCATAACTTCCTCCCAAAAGAAAACAGACAAAAAGTCCATTTTCGAATTATCCAATATCGTCTTATTTTATTACGAACCCGGAAAAAAGGCAAATTTATAACAAGGCTTGGAATCCTTGCCTCTCTATTCCTTCTCCTAGCATTCGCCTTATTGAAATGCCTTTTTGTGATACTAATATTTGATTTACGGCATTATAAAAAACTGCGACGCGTCAAAAAAATGACATGCCGCAGTTTTTGTTTTTAGGCCATTTTCCCAACCGCCGCGCCGTAAACCACAAAATCGTTTTCCCCGTCGAAACCAAGCGCGGCGTTAAGCTTTTCGTCGTCAAAAGCGCCTATCGCGCAAACACCGATTTGATGGGTATAGGCCGCCAAATAAAGATTCTGGCAAACATGCCCCGCGTCGAGGAAAACATAGCGCGCCGAACGCGGACCGTATCTATGGCTCATGCGCCGATAGTCCGCACACCACAGAAACGTCGCCGCACTGTTCTTGACCATATTTTGCGCCTTGAAGCCGGGAATCATCGCCGCATCCGCCTCCTCGCCGCTTGCAATCGGCAGCAGCGCGTGACCGAGCGCAAGGAAACGATAAAGTCCCGCGGGAATTCCCTCCACACGATGAACGAGCAGATATGTCTCAAAGGCATGACGCGCACCGGCCGAAGGTACAGTCCGCATCGTACCGCCGTTTTCCAGCGCCATTTTCACGCCTTGCGTACACCAGAGCAAAAACGACAGCTCCTGCAAAGTCATTTCCTTGTCGCTGTATTCGCGAATCGACGCGCGCATCTCGACCATTTCGAGGAAATTAACCTCTTTATCTGGTAAGAGTCCAGGCTCCGGAAGCCGGACTACGCGGGCGTCCTGGGGCACGGGAGCCTCTGGCGGCGGTGGTGGGATCTGCCGTTCCGCTTCCGTCGGATGTCCTTCTTTCATATCCGTCGCTTTCAGAAAGCGTTTGATTTCTTCTTCCATATATCACATCTCCGGACGGTTGCCCGTCTTTCCTTCAAATTTATGGTAGGTGCCGCCGTTGCGTCGATTCCTCAACTCACGGAACACGATTTCCGGCGAAAGATTGTGGAACGCCAACAGCACGAGGCAATGATACCAAAGATCGCCCATTTCATAGGCGATTTCCTTGCGGTCCATATTTTTCGACGCGATAATCGTCTCCGCCGCTTCTTCGCCGACCTTTTTCAATATCTTGTCCTGCCCGTGCTGGAAGAGATAATTCGTATAAGAGCCTTCCACCGGATTGACCTGACGGTCGCGGATGACTTCGTAAAGATCGTTCAGCACGTTCGCCAAGGATGATTGCGGCTCTTCCGGCACAACGGCGACGCTTTTCTCATTCTCACCAAGCCGTCGTCCACTGAAGCAGGAATATGTGCCCGTATGACAGGCGACGCCTGATTGGTGTACGCGCACCAAGAGTGTATCTCCGTCACAGTCGTATGAGATTTCCTTGACTTTCTGCACGTTGCCCGACGTCTCGCCCTTGTTCCAAAGTTTTTGGCGGCTGCGGCTGTAAAACCATGTGTAGCCGGTCTCCAACGTCTTTTTCAGGGATTCCTCGTTCATATAAGCGAGCATCAATACTTGCCCGTTTTCCTCTTGCACAATAGCGGGCACCAAGCCTTTTTCGTCAAATTTCACCATTGAAATATCCATTAGAGTCTTACCTCCACTCCCCGTGATTTCAAATACGTCTTGACCTCCCGCACGGTAAACTGTCCGTAATGGAAGACCGACGCGGCAAGCACAGCGTCCGCCTTGCCCAAGGTCAGGACGTCGTAAAAATGCTCCAGCGTTCCCGCTCCCCCCGAAGCGATGACCGGAACATTCACGGCCTCGGACACCATGCGCGTCAGCGGGATGTCGTAACCGTCCTTCGTGCCGTCGGCGTCCATGCTCGTCAAAAGGATTTCTCCCGCGCCAAGAGATACGCCTCTTTTCACCCATTCTTCGCAGTCGATGCCCGTCGGCGTGCGTCCGCCGTTCACATAAACCTCCCATCGGTTCTCGCCGCACTTTTTCGCATCCACCGCCAGCACTACGCACTGACGGCCGAAGCGCTCCGCCCCCTCGGAGAGCAGCGTTGGATTCTTGACCGCCGCCGTATTCAGTGAAGTTTTATCCGCCCCTGCCGCGAGAAGCGCGCGCATATCCTCCACCGAACGAATGCCGCCGCCCACCGTGAACGGAATAAACACTTGTGACGCGCAGGACGAAGCGACGTCGACCATCGTGTTCCGCTTGTCGCTGGACGCGGTAATATCCAAAAAAACAAGCTCGTCCGCACGCTCTTGATCGTAACGTGCAGCAAGCTCCACCGGATCGCCCGCGTCGCGCAGGCCGACGAAATTCGTTCCCTTGACGACGCGACCATCTTTGACGTCCAGACACGGAATGATTCGTTTCGTATACATTTTAGTCCTCCTGCGCGGCAAAAGCAATCGCCGCCGCGAGGTCGAGAGCGCCAGTATAAATCGCCTTGCCTGCGATAACGCCGACTAATCCGTCCTTTTCGCGCTTTTTGACCGTTTTCACATCCTCCATCGAGCTTACGCCGCCGGACACGACAACGGAAAGCCCGCTTGCCTTTGCGAGAGCGACAGACGCTTCCGCATTGACGCCGGAAAGGGTTCCATCCCGCGAAATATCCGTATGAATAACCGTTCGAACACCGCAGTCTGCCATTTTTTTCGCGAACTCCACCGCGTCGACACCACCGGACGCCTCCCAGCCTTTAATCGCTACAATGCCGTCCCGTGCGTCGATGCCGACGACGATTCGTTCGCCGAATTTTTCGACCGCTTCGCGTACCAATTCCGGCGATTCCACGGCCGCAGAACCGAGAATCACGCGACGAACGCCAAACGCAAGAATCGACTCGATTTGCTCCATTGTGCGAATCCCGCCGCCAAGCTCGATGGGAATATGAACGGAGTCCAAAATCTCACGAACGGCAGCCAAATTTTCCGACTGCCCGCCGCGTGCGCCGTCAAGGTCGACGACATGAAGATATTCCGCGCCCATGCTTTCCCATTTTTTCGCCATTTCGCCTGGGTGATCCGAAAAAATCTCCTCTTTCGCAAAATCGCCCTTGTATAGACGGACGCAATGCCCGCCCCGTAAGTCGATTGCGGGGAAAATAATCATCGTTTATTGCCTCCCGCCGATAAAATTTTGCAAGATTTGCAGACCGACGTCGCCCGATTTTTCGGGGTGAAACTGCGTCGCACAGATATTGTCCCACGCTACCGCAGCCGTCAGCCGTTCTCCGTATTCCGCCGTCGCCGTAATGATGTTTTCATCTTCAGGTACGGCATGATAACTATGAACGAAATACACAAAAGGATTTTCCGAAAGCCCATCGAATAAATCGACGGACCCGCGCTTCTTCATTTGAAGCGAGTTCCATCCCATATGCGGGATTTTCAGTCCGTCCGCACGAATTCTACGGACGCGCCCACGAAAGAACCCTAAGCCCTCCGCCTCCGGCGATTCGTCACTGCCCTCAAAAAGAATCTGCAGTCCGACACAAATACCGAGAAGCGGCACGCCCCTCTGCACTTGTTCCGTCAACACGGGAATCATGCCGCTTGCCCGAAGGTTTTTCATGCAGTCGCCAAAAGCTCCTACGCCGGGCAGCACGATTTTCTCCGCCCTTCGAAGCACTTGAACTTCATTCGTAATCATTGCGTCCGCGCCGAGATAAAGGAACGCTTTTTCCACGCTGAAAAGATTCCCGACGCCATAATCCATGATCGCAATCATCACAATATGCCCTTTGTCGAAAGGACGCCCTTGCTCCCGTCCTTTTTCACGGCGGTGGCCAATGCGTGGCCCAGCGCTTTGAACAGCGCCTCGATTTTGTGATGCGTATTATTGCCGTAAAGGATTTTCGCGTGGAGCGTGATTCCGGCGTTGTACGCAAACGCGCGCAAGAACTCCTCCGTCAGCTCCGTATCGTAACCGCCAACGACAGGCGCCATTTCCCCGCCGTCGTAGACGAGATACGGACGCCCGCTGATGTCCAATGCGACAAAGGCCAGCGCCTCGTCCATCGGCACATAAAACGAGCCGTATCTTGCAATTCCCGCTTTGTCGCCCAACGCTTCTTTGAACGCCTCACCGAGCACGATGCCGACGTCTTCTATCGAGTGGTGGCCGTCCACGGCAAGATCGCCCTTGCACTTCACGACAAGATCAAGCGCGCCGTGTTTCGCGAAAAGCGTCAGCATATGATCGAAAAATCCGACGCCCGTCTCAATTTTGCTTTCTCCCGTACCGTCCAGATTCACGGAAACGCGGACGGAAGTCTCCGCTGTCGTCCGTTTTTGCTCCGCCTTTCGCATTTTTATCCCTTCTCCTTAATAAATCTTTGAACTTCCTTCAACCACACGTCGTTTTCCTCGCGCGTTCCCATGGAGACGCGCAGGCATTTTTCCAGCCTCGGCGCGCTGCCGAAACTCCGTACGCCGATTCCGCACTCCGTCAAATATTCGTTCAACGCCTCTGCCTTTGCATATTTCAGCAAGATAAAATTCGTATAGGATGGATAAACCGTCAATCCCGGCATATCTCCCAACGCGTCGCCGACGCGCCTGCATTCATCGCGCAGCATGTAAATCCGCGGCAGGAACTCATCCCGCATCTGATAGACGATGTCCGCCGTGACGAGGGAAAGCACGTTCAAATGGTACGGCATGAACGCTTTTTCCGTCATCTCTACAATAGCCGCGTCCGCCATCATATAGCCGACGCGCGCAGCCGCAAGTCCGTACGCTTTGGAAAATGTGCGTGCGACAATCAAATGCGGATATTTTTCAAGCAGCGAAACAGCCGATTCCTTTTCGCCGGCGAATTCCAGATACGCCTCGTCAACGAGAAACGCGCAATCGATATTTTGCGCGATATATTCGATATCTTTCAAAGGAATCAGATTTCCCGTCGGATTGTTCGGCGTGCAGATCACCGCCAGCGACGCCTTGCTTTCCTTGACGGCACGAACATATTTTTCCCGATCAAGGCTATAGTCTTCTTCCAAGCCGACGGGAACGCCCTTTGCGTCCGCTGCTTTTACATAAATCCTGTACATGGAAAACGACGGCTCGGGGTAGACGATGGAATGTCCGCTGCCGCCGAACGCGAAAAACAGCTTCTCTATGATCTCACTGGAACCGTTGCCGAAAAAAATCTGCTCCGGCCGCAATTTGTACTGGTCCGCGATTTGCTCACCCAAATCCTGAAGCTCATGGTTCGGATAGCGGTTAAAGGAAACCCGGGAAAGCCTTGTCATCACCCTCTCCTCCACCAACGGCGGAAGACTCGTCGGAGCCTCGTTCGCGTTAAGTTTTAGTTTCCAATCCCGCTCCGCCACATCATAAGCGGGCATATCTGCAAGCCCCTTGCGATATTTCAACATTTATTTCTCACCTCGCAGCCGAATCGCATTCGCGTGCGCCTGAAGTCCCTCAGCCTCGGCAAGCCTCACAATATCGTCGGAAACACTTTGCAATGCAGGCTGCGTATAGGAAATGAAGCTCGTTCGCTTCATGAACGTCTCAACATTCAGCACAGAATAAAATCTTGCCGTCCCGCCCGTCGGCAGGATATGATCCGGTCCCGCGAAATAATCGCCGAGCGGCTCCGGTGAATACGCGCCAAGGAACACCGCGCCTGCATGCCGGATATAGGGCAAAAGCTGGAACGGCTGCCTCGTCAAAAGTTCCAAATGCTCCGGCGCCGAAAGATTTGCAAAACGAATCGCCTGCATCATATCCTCGGCGACGACAATCAAGCCGTTTCTCTCAATAGACGCGCCCGCGATTGCCTTGCGCGGCAAATCCGCAAGCTGTTTTTCCACCTCTGCCGCCGTCTTTTCCGCCAGATCTGCACTGGTCGTGATTACGATGCTCGACGCCAACGGGTCGTGCTCGGCCTGGCTCAGCATATCCGCCGCCGTATAAACGGGATCGGCGCTTTCGTCCGCGAGAATCAAAATCTCACTCGGTCCCGCCAACATGTCGATGTCGCAATGTCCGTACACGGCCTTTTTCGCCAACGTGACGAAAATATTGCCCGGTCCTGTGATCTTATCCACGCGCGGAATCGTCTCCGTTCCGAACGCCATCGCCGCGACGGCCTGCGCGCCGCCGATCTTGAAAATCTTGGAAACGCCGATTTCTTTCGCCGCAAGCAGCACATAGGGATTGATTTTCCCTTCACGCGGCGGACACATCATGACGATTTCCCGCACGCCGGCTACCGTAGCCGGCACCGCGTTCATCACGACGGAGGACGGATAAGCGGCCGTACCGCCCGGAACATAAAGCCCGACACGATCGAGCGGCAGTACCGACTGTCCGAGAAGCGAACCTTCCTCGCGATACGTCAGCCAAGATTTCGGTTTCTGTTCCTCGTGGTAGCGGCGTACATTTGCGATAGACCGACGCAAGGACGCCATGACCTTTTCATCGACCAATGCTTCTGCTTCCTTGAATTCTGCCTCGCTGACGAGGAAATTATCCGGCGTAAGCTCCGTGCGGTCAATGAGCTTCGTATATCGCATGACGGCCGCGTCGCCTTCGCGCCGTACGTCTCCGACAATCTTTGCCACAACTTCCGCCGCCGTCAAATCCGCGCCGAAAAGCTTTTTATTTCCCTCTCGGATTGCCGGACTCAGTTCCACCTCGTCAAACGCTGCTTTCCGCAAAAGCCGCTCGATTTCCTGTTCTCCGCAATCCTTCACATTGACAATTCGCATTATTTGTTTTCCTCCCGCAATATTTCCTGCAAATCCTCGACCAAACGATGAATTCGCTCAAACTTCAACCGATAGCTTACGCGGTTCGATATGAGCCGTGCCGTCGCATCCATGATGCTCACTATCTCCACCAAATGATTTTCCCGAAGCGTCGTGCCCGTCTCCACAATATCGACGATACTCTCCGAGAGCCCGACGATCGGTCCAAGTTCAATAGATCCATTCAGCTTGATGTATTCCATCTGCATTCCGTGCTCGCCGAAAAAACGCTCCGCGATATGCGGAAATTTAGTCGCGACACGGGTATGCGCGTAGTCCTCGAGATGCGGGCGACGCTCCTCTTCCGGCACGGCCATCATCAGGTGACAGCGTCCGAACCCCAAGTCTAAAAGCTCATAAACCTCCTGCCCCGACTCCATCAGTACATCCTTGCCGATTACGCCGATGTCCGCAGCGCCATATTCCACATACGTCGGAACGTCCGCCGTTTTCGATATGATAAATTTCACCTTTGCACGATCATTAACGATGACGAGCTTTCTTGAAGATTCTTCCAGCCCTTCCGCAGAAAGCCCTGCTTTTGCCAGAAGCGCGGCCGACGGCGAAAAAAGCTTGCCCTTGGGCAATGCCACCGTTAAATAATCCAATTCACCGATTCCCATAAATCCTCCCGACTCTCTTTTAAAATTAGGTATATCATATAAACCTGAAAAGGGATTATCCTAACCTTGTCGAATAATATAAATCAAGTGCAAATTCGGCATCGAAAGGAGCATTGCCATGAACAAGCAGATTTTATCCCTTCACCCGCTGCGAGACGCGCAAATCGAAACGATCAAAACCGCCGTTCCCGACGTCCTGCTGCATATAGCAAAACCGGAGGACGCCGCGCCTTATTTCGCTGACGCAGAAATCCTGCTTGCGTTCGGTCAGACCAATCTTGCCCCCATATTGCCACAAGCGCCGAAACTCCGCTGGGTTCAAGCGTTGACCGCAGGCGTCGACGAATTTCTCGCACTCGACGCGTTCCGCGAATCGGAAATCCTTCTTACGAACGTTCGCGGCATTCACGGAATCCCGATTGCCGAACATGTTCTCGGTATGATCCTGGCCAAGACGCGCGGATTGCTGACCGCGCACGATAATCAAAGAAGCAAGCGCTGGAAGGGACTTCGCGGCGTCGACGAAGTTTACGGAAAAACCGCTGCAATCGTAGGACTGGGCAGCGTCGGAAGCGTCATCGCAAATCGCCTGAAAGCGATGGGTATGACCGTTCTCGGCGTCAAACAGTCCATGACGGAAGAACCAGACGTAGATAAACTGTATCAACACTCCGCGCTTTTCGAAGTCTTGCCGCAGGCGGATTTTGTAATCGTAACGCTGCCGTTGACGCCGGAAACGCGAAATCTTTTCTCGCAAAAAGCGTTCGAAGTAATGAAACCATCCGCTTTTTTTGTTAACGTCGCCCGCGGCCCGATCGTAAATGAAGACGACCTTGCCGAAGCCCTGCGCACCGGTAAAATCGGCGGTGCCGGACTAGACGTGTTCTGCGAAGAGCCTTTGCCTGAAAGCTCTCCGCTCTGGGACGCGCCGAATCTTTTGATTACGCCGCACCACGCCGCCACCTCGCCGCGCTATATGGAACGCGCCGTCG
>JAEEGL014237026.1_pt1 | contig 10523 bp, 8 predicted proteins | sample 9134231 | NCBI WGS metagenome assembly JAEEGL01 (sample SAMN16246548, study PRJNA631951) | gut metagenome | biome: gut microbiome; feature: rumen; material: fiber-attached | host: Bos | place: Iran: Karaj | collected 2018-10
CGTTTTCGATGAACTCGAGGAGGCTCTGCTGCTGCTTCTTGTTGAAGTACTGGATCTCGTCCAGGTACAGCAGGATGCCGTTGGGTGCCATGAAGGTGCCCACCTCGTCGATGACGGCGCGGATGTCGGCCAGCCCGGCAGTGGTGGCGTTGAGCTTACGCAGCGTCCGGTTGGTCTTTTCGGCGATGATCCGGGCCACGGTGGTCTTGCCGGTGCCGGAGGGGCCGTAGAAGATCATGTTGGGGATGTCCCCGCTCTCGATGATCCGGCGCAGCAGGCCGCTGGGGCCCAGGATATGATCCTGGCCCACCACCTCGTCCAGCTCGGTGGGGCGCAGCTCGTCTGCCAGTGGGCGGTATTTGGGTGAGGGCACGGAAAGGCCTCCTCTCGATGGGGTATGGGTATATTATAGCTTTTTTCCGGCGGCATGACAACCGGAAATGTTGTCAAAGGGCGGCGGGCCGTGGTACAATCTGCCGTGAGGTGAGGCACGTGAGAACACGCGAGCAGATCGACGGCATCATCGCCGCGCTGGAAAAGGAATACCCCATGGCCGACTGCACTCTGGAGGAGCGGGACCCCTGGAAGCTGCTGGTGCAGGTGCGTCTGGCGGCCCAGTGCACCGACGAGCGGGTGAACAAGGTGACCCCGGCGCTTTTTGCGCGCTTCCCCACCTGCGCTGACATGGCGGAGGCGGACGTGAGCGAGGTGGAAGAATACATACGCTCCTGCGGCTTCTACCACGGCAAGGCACGGGATCTGGTGCTCCAGGCGGCGCAGCTCACCGACCGCTTCGGCGGCCGGGTGCCGGACAATATGGAGGACCTGCTGACCCTGGCGGGGGTGGGCCGCAAAAGCGCCAACCTGATCCTGGGGGACGTGTACGGCGTGCCCGGCAGCGTGGTGGTGGACACCCACTGCATCCGGCTCACCAACCGCATGGGCCTGGTGGACGGCGAAAAGGACCCGCCCAAAATCGAAAAGCAGCTTCGCGCCCTGCTGCCTCCGGAGAAATCCAACGATTTCTGCCACCGGCTGGTGCTCCACGGCCGGGCGGTGTGCACCGCGCGGAAGCCCTTTTGTGAGAATTGTTGCTGCGGAGCCTTTTGTGCGTATTTAAATCGTTAAATTGTTTTATTGAAAAAGCGGCGCCGGCCGTGATACAATATACACGGCAAAAAGGCCGGAGAGGATCGCATAGAGCCGAGGCAGTCAGCAGCGGCTCTCTGTCTTTTACGGGAGGGAAACCTATGAGCATTTACGATTCCAAGATCTATCAGTTCCTGGCCGGGACGCTCAACAGCGTGGCCTGGCTGTACATCCTGCTGCCGTGCGTGTTTATCGGCGGCGTGTACCTGACCGTCGGCAGCGGCGCGGTGCAGTTCCGCCGCTTCGGCTATGCCATGAAAAACACCCTGGGCAAGCTGTTCAAAAAGCAGCAGGCCGGCAAGGGCGCCGTCACGCCCCTGCAGGCGGTGACCACCGCTCTGGCGGCCACCGTGGGCACCGGCAACATCGTGGGCACCTCCCAGGCCATCGCCATGGGCGGCTACGGCGCGGTGTTCTGGCTGTGGATGGCCGCTCTGCTGGGCATGGTCATCAAGTACAGCGAGGTGGTGCTGTCCATCCGCTACCGGGAACGGGACGCCAAGGGCGACTGGGTCGGCGGCCCCATGTACTACATCGAAAACGGCATGGGCAAGAACTGGAAGTGGCTGGCGGTGATCTTCAGCGTCCTGGCTGCTCTGGCCGCCTTCGGCATCGGCAACATGAGCCAGTCCAACTCCATCGTGGGCTCTATCACCGGCGCGGTGACGGCCCTCCACCCCGGCTTTGCCGGACAGACGGCCCTCAAATGGGCGCTGGGCATCGGTCTGGCGGTGCTGACGGGTCTGGTGCTCTTCGGCGGCATCAAGCGCATCGGCTCCGTGACGGAAAAGCTGATTCCCTTCATGAGCATGGCTTACATCATTATGACCCTGGTGGTCATTTTCGGCAACATCAAGGGCGTGGGCCCGGCCTTCGCCAAGATATTCGGCGCGGCCTTCACTCCCCAGGCGGTACTGGGCGGCGCGGCCGGCATCACCATCAAGCAGGCGGTGGTCTGGGGCCTCCGGCGCAGCGCTTTCTCCAACGAAGCCGGTCTCGGCTCGGCGCCCATCGCCCACGCGGCGGCGGAGTGCAAGACCCCCGTGGACCAGGGCATGTACGGTATCTTCGAGGTGTTCATGGACACGCTGGTGATCTGCACCCTGACGGCGCTGACCATCATCATCAGCGGCGTGGACATCAGCTTCGGCGTGAAGCCCGGCAGCGCGCTGATCACCTCCGCGTTCACCACCGTGCTGGGCGGCAAGCTGGCGGCTCTGTTCGTGGCCATCTCCCTGGCGCTGTTCGCCTACTCCACCATCCTGGGCTGGTCCCTGTACGGTTCCCGCTGCGTCCAGCACCTCTTCGGGCTCGGCGCGGCCAAGGTCTATCAGGCCGTCTTCATCGTGATGATCGTGGTGGGCAGCGTGTCCAGCCTGGACTTCGTGTGGGACATCGCCGACACCCTCAACGGCCTCATGGCCATCCCCAACTTCATCGCCCTGTTCGCCTTGAGCCCGGTGGTGTTCAAGCTTACGAAGGAATACTTCGCCAAGGTCGACACAGGCCGGAAGAAATGATCCGGCGCCGCGCGGATAAACCGGCGCGGCGTAAAGTGAAGTGGACTCCAAAAGTCAGACAAATATTCAAATACGCGGCCTGAAGGGTCTGGTATCTGTGCTGAACGGATACCGGGCCCTTTCGTTTTATCCCGGTCCCGCGGCTGTCGCCGCTGCCGGGATGGGCGTACTCAAGCGCGATCACCTTGAACCTGCCCCGGTTGGGGAAGCTGTACAAGGAGAACCGGCATCGCCGCTTATTTTAGTGAAAAAATTTTTATTTACTAAATATTATTTTAGTTATATGATAAAAGAAAACATGCCGGAATGAGAATTTTACAGGGAAAACCCGAAGGAGGTGGACCATGAGCAGCAAGCTCTGGCACAGAAGCTATACGAGTCTTATCGCGTCGAACTGTCTGATGACGATCGCCTTCAATATGTTCACGGGGCTGATCCCCCTCTACGTGCAGCGCTTCGGCGCGGACAACAGCGTGGTCGGCTCCATGGCCGCAGCCTACGGTCTGGTGCTGATGCTGTCCAAGCCCGTGACCGGCGCCATGATCGACCGGACGAACCGGCGGAAGTTCCTCGTCGTTTCCTCGGCGCTCTTCACGCTCAACATCGCTTTGTATATGATGACGCGCAGCATCGGCTTTCTGTTTTTTCTCCGGCTGCTCAGCGGCGTGACGAACGGTCTGTTCATCGTGACCTCCAGCACCATCGTCTCTCTCATCGTGGCGGACGACCGGCTGGAGGACGCGATCTCCTACTATCGCATTTCCGCCTCCCTCAGCTCATCCGCATCCCCGGTCATCGGCGCCGCCATCTACCGCGGTCTCGGCTTCGGGGCTGTGTTCGGGACCATGTTTGCCCTGGCGGCGGGCGGTCTGGCGCTGATGTGCCTCGTACGGGAAAAGGACGTGCCGCCCCTGGGCGAACTGCCTCCGTTCTCCGCGCGCCAGGCCTTTGCGCTTCGGAATATCCTGGAATTTTCCGTGCTTTCCGTGTCGCTGACGGCGTTCTTCTTCTATACGTCCACCAGCAGCACCAAGGATTATCTGGTCGCTTTCGGCGAGACCGTGGGCGTGCATTCCATCAGCTTCTTCTTCCTGAGTAGCAGCTTGTTCATGCTGCTCTCCCGGGTGGTGCACCGCCTCATCGGCAAAAAGGTCTCCGAGAAGGCGGTCCTGACCATCGGCGGGGCGCTCATGTCCGGGTGCTATCTGATCGTCCCGGCGGTCCGGTCCACTCTGGGAGCGGTCTCCCTGGGCGCGGTGTTCGGTCTGGCGGAGGGCCTGACCACGCCGCTGCTCAACGCCATGGCCCTGCGCCGGGCGCCGCTCAACCGGAAGGGGACCGCCTCCGCCACCTTCAGCATGGTCACCGGCCTCGGCACCAGCCTGGGCGGCGATCTGTGGGGCAAGCTTTCCGCGTCCTTCGGCTACCCGATCATCTACCGGGGCGCCTCGCTCACGTCCCTGCTGGGCACGGCGGCCGTGTGGATCCTGCTGCGCAGATGATCCGGCTTGGATAACATGTACAAAAAAGATAATAATTCTTATTTATTATCATGAACAGAAATTTGTTTACTAAAATAAATTTTAGTGTTAGAATGAAATTAGATACAGTGCCAAGCAAAATCCAAGCGTCCTTTTGATGGAAACGAGACCTGTCGAAAGGATCGCGGTGAGAAGTCAAAACGGAAGGAGATCGATCATGGCAAACGTAATCAGAACCTCCAGCGCGCCGGCGGCGATCGGCCCCTATTCCCAGGGGATCAGCCTGGGTAATCTGGTCTTCACCTCCGGTCAGATCCCGGTGGACCCGGCGACCGGCGCCGTCCCCGCAGGGATCGCGGCGCAGGCCGAGCAGTCCTGCAAAAACGTGGGCGCCGTCCTGCAGGCGGCCGGAACGGGTTTTGAAAAAGTCGTCAAGACCACCTGTTTCCTGGCTGACATGGGCGATTTCGCCGCGTTCAACGCCGTCTATGAAAAGTTCTTCGTCTCCAAGCCGGCGCGTTCCTGTGTCGCGGTCAAGGCTCTGCCGAAGGGCGTCCTCGTTGAGATCGAGGCCGTCGCGGAGCTTTGAGAGCAGTCCCCTTTTGAGCATTACCCGAACAAGGCTGTAATTTAATCAAAAGAAAGGAGAATGTTGATGAGAAACACCTATCTGATCCACGCGCGTATTGTGGACGGTGTTCAGGATACCGCCATCGAAGATGGCATCATGGTATTCAAGACCGATCTCCAGGCGCAGAGAGGCGGAAACAAGGACGAGATCGTCTTTGTGGGCAGGATGGAGGATTACCCCGGCTTCCCCGCGGAAGTCACCCCGGCGGACAACGTGGTCGACATGACCGGATATACCCTGCTGCCCGGTCTCTACAACGTCCACGCGCACCTCGGACTGGTCCATCCCTACAAGCCCTACCGCTTTGACGAAATCGGCACCGCCTACCGTACGCTGATGATGCTCCGCCGTACCTGCGAGGCTCTTGACAGCGGCATCACCACCATCCGTTCCGCCGGCGGCCCGGACGGGATCGACTACGCGATCCGTGACGCCGTGGAGAACGAGATGATCGTCGGCTCCCGTGTGGTCCCCTGCGGCGCGCTGAACATCGCCGTCGGCGGTCACGCCTGGAACAATTACATCTCCACCATGTACAACGGCGCCGATGAATTCCGCGCCGCGGCCCGCGCCGAGCTCGCCAAGGGCGCGCAGTTCATCAAAATCGGTCTGACCGGCGGCGCGGCCAGCGCCCACGAGGGCATGGCCGACAAGCAGATGACCGATGAAGAGATCAGCGCCGTGGTGGAAGTCGCTCACAGCGCCGGCAAGAAGGTTGCCGCGCACCTGGGCGGCGACAAGCCCATTCAGGAGTTCGTGAAACTGGGCGGCGACAGCGTGGAGCACGCCTATCACATGGAGATGGAGACCGCTCAGCTGCTCAAGGAACGGGGCACCTTCCTGGTTCCGACGCTGTCGGTCACCAACTGCCACAACTATCTGGTCGGACACGGCTCTCCGGAGTTCCAGGTCCGCAAGCTGGACGAGACCGGCGACGCGCATCTGGCCTCCATTCAGAACGCCGTTGAGGCCGGCGTCACCATGTGCATCGGCACGGACCTGCTCCCCGCCGACCCCATCGACGGAACCGTCGCCACGGTCCTGGAGATGGAGCTCCTGGTCAAGGCCGGTCTGACCCCGATGCAGGCCATCAAGGCCGCCACCAGCAACTCCGCCCGGCTGACCGACACCATCGGCTTCACCGGCACGCTGGAAGCCGGCAAGAAGGGCGACTTCATCGCCGTCAAGGGCAAGCCCGACCTCTACATCCGGGATATCCGCAATCTCGAGATGGTGACTAAGGGCTGCCGCCTGATCTGGAGCGAGGTCCCCGGACTCAAGCTGCGCCGTCACAGCGTCGTGTACCCCGGCATGAATCAGGCCGGCGGCACCTACATCAAGTGGTAAGAAAGGAGGAATCCCCATGTCTGTTACCGTTTATAAGAACGCACGCATCTTCATCGGCGACGGCGCCGTCGTCGAAAACGGCATCGTAGCCGTCTCGCATAAGCAGACCGAGTTCGTCATGCCCAAAGAGGGCGAAGTCCCCGCCAAGATCGCCAACTCCGTTGCAGACAAGCTCGACTACGTCGGGCCCGCCGCGGATTACTCCGTTCCCGAAGACGCCGAGGTGATCGACCTGGAGGGCTATACGGTCCTGCCCGGCCTGATCGACTGCGCCGCCCGTCTGGACACGCTCAAGAAGGAGTCCGACGACTACGTGGACAACATCGGCATCGCCTACCGCACGATCCTCGCCTACCGCTCCGCCGCCGAGGCGCTCAACGTCGGCGTGACCACCGTGCGCGCAGTGGGCATGCCCAACAACATCGACATCGCTCTGAAAACCGCCGTCAGCAAGACCATGTTCTTCGGCCCCGCCGTTCTGGCGGCCGGCCCCACCTACGCCATCACCGCCGGCTTCGGCCACGAGAGCTACGGCCTGGTCATGGCCAGCGGCTGCGACGAGCTGCGCCGGGCCATGCGCGTCCACATTTCCCGTGGCCTGGACGGCGTGACGCTGCAGGTAAGCGGCGAGCCCCTTCCCACGCTGAACGGCGAATACTGGCAGCAGATGTCCACCACCGAGGTCAACGCCCTGGTCAAGCACGCCGCGGGCGCGGAAAAGAAGGTCATGTGCGTGGCCAACGGCGACCCCTCCGTGGGCACCAGCATCAACGCCGGCGCCGCCGTGATCCTGGAAGGCCGCCGGATCGGCGCGGACAACCTGAAGGCCATGGCCGAGAAGGGCGTGGGTTACGTCCCCTGCCTGGTCAACACCCTGGGCACCGAGTTTGAGGCCGAGCACAAGGCCGTGGTGGCCGAGGCCGTCAAGGCCGGCGTGAAGATCGGCGTAGGCACCGAGATCCTTCCCTCCGAGCCCTGCGGAGACACCGTCGCCTATATCCGGGAGATGGAGCTTCTGGCCGAGTGCGGCATGGAGCCCGCCCAGGTCCTGAAGGCCGCCACCAGCGGCGCCGCCGCCATCACCGGCAGCAAGGCCGGCCTGCTGGCCGCCGGCAAGGCGCCCGACTTCATCGCCGTCAAGGGCAAGCCCGACGAGGATATCAGCGCCATGCGGAACGTTGCTCTCGTTGTCAAGAGCGGCCGCCGCGCCTTCAACCGGGCCAACGGTGCCAAGGAGATGGCCTTCCAGATCATGGCTCCCGGCTACGAAGTCAAGGGCGGGACCACGATGGACTGGGCCTGCGGCGCCACCCAGGGCGTTATCATGCCTCCCAACTACAACGACACCCTTAACCTTACCAAAGAGATCTAAGCAAGAGAGAAACAAGAAAGAAAAAAAGAGAAAAGATTTGGAGGAATCGACATGAACATGGAATTAATCAGCCTGCTCAGCATTATCCTCGGCCTGGCCATCATTGTCTACGGCACCATGAAGGGCCTGAGCCTGATCATTGTCGCCAGCGTCGCGACCTTCTGCGTCTCCCTGTGCAGCGGCATCGGGATGGTTCCCGGCTATGACATCTACCTGAAGGGCGTGGGCAACTCCGTTGTGAGCATGTTCCCGCTGTTCCTCGGCGGCCAGCTCCTCGGCAGCTTCCTGGAGGAATCCAAAGTCACCCAGTCCGTCGCCAACGCCATCGTGCGCAAGTTCGGCACGAAAGCCATCATCCTCGCGGTGTTCTTCGTGAGCTTCATCCTGGTGTTCTGCGGCGTCAACGTGTTCGTTATCATCTTCACCGTTTATCCCCTGGCCGTCGCCTTCTTCAAACTGGGCGACTATCCCCGTGAGTTGATCCCCGCCTGCGTGCTCGGCGCCTGCGTGGCGCAGCAGGTCCTGCCCGGCGTGACCACCAACGCCAACGTCCTGTCCTCCGAGGCCTTTGCCGTGCCTGCCGCCTGCGGCCCGATCACCGGCATCGTCTGCTCGATCTTCCTGCTGGCCGCCAACGGCTGGTATCTGCACCGCCAGGGCATCAAGGCCCAGGCCAAGGGCAAGCACTTCGTTCCCCTGCCCGGCGAGGACATCGAGGTCGACATCAACAAGACCGGTCTGCCCCATCCTCTGACCATCCTCATCCCCATCGGCGCCGTGCTCATCTTCCTGAACGTTCTCCACGTCAAGGCCTACGCCTGCCTGTTCGTCGGCTCCGTCGTCGCCATGATTACTTACTGGAAGCGCTGCGGCGGCGTCCAGGGCGTCATCAAGGTCCTCAACAAGGCCGCCAAGGGCTCCCAGGGCGTTATGAACGTCTGCGCGATCGTGGGCTTTGCCACCATCGTGACCAGCGTGCCCGGCTACAACCTGCTCCTCGCCGGCCTGGAGAAGATCTCCGGCGGCAACCCCTACATCTTCGCGTTCGTGGCCGTGGCGGCCATCGCGGCTGTGGCGGGCAGCGCCACCGGCGGCGTCAAGTTCGTCCTCGACAGCTTCACCACCCAGCTGCTGGCCATGGGCGGCAACGCGGCCAACCTGGTGCGCGTTATCTGCTGCTCCTCCCTCACCTTCGACTCCCTGCCCCACAACGGCGCCACCGTCATGACCATCAACGCCTGCAAGGTCGACCGCTACATGGACGGCTACAAGCACGTGTTCATCGTCACGGTTGTCAACACGGTCATCGCCACCGTGATCGCCATCGTGTTCGCCATGATCGGCATCCAGTAATCACCGGACAGTTTTCCCCTTTCATCCTTTCCCTTTCTGCGGACGGGAGCGATCCCGTCCGCACCTTGGGAACAGGGGCTTTTCCGATCCTGCGTAGCCCGTCCCCCCAGGGACGGGAATCATAAGGAGGAACCATGAGTAATATCAAAGACAAAATGCGTCCCGCGTTCCGCAAGCTGGACGGAGGACTGTTTTCCACCGCCGAGAAAGCCGATGTGGGCGACGTGGCCAAGCGCATGGAGGAAATGGGCGTCGCCATGATGAGCTGGGCCGATCCCTTCAAGCCGGATCCCTCTACGCCCCAGCCGGTGCTGGACGCCGCCGTGGAGGCGATCCGCTCCGGTACTACGTCCCACTACTTCATGCCCATCGGCGACCCCGGGCTGAAAAAGCTGATCGCCGCGCGGATCGAGCGCAAGAGCGGGCTCAAGCTGGACCCGGACCGGAACATCATCATCAATCCCGGCTCCGACAACGGCCTGCTGTTCGCGATCTTCCCCTGGATCGAGCCCGGCGACGAAGTGCTGATCCACGATCCCAGCTACCCGAACAACTTCCAGGACATCGAGCTGCTGGGCGGCGTCCCGGTGGCGGTCCCCACCTATCCCGAGGACGGCTGGCACCTGCGCATTTCCGAATACGAGAAGCGCGTCACCGGCCGGACCAAGATGGTGCTGATGACCAACCCCAACAACCCCACCGGCGTTTCATTCACCCGGGAGGAGCTGACCGAGCTGGCCGCCTTCATCGTGAAGCACGACCTGGTGTGCGTCGTGGACCAGGCCTTTGAAGACACGGTCTTCCCCGAGCACGAAATGGTGAACATGGCACAGCTGCCCGGCATGTGGGAGCGGACCGTGACCGTCTGCTCCGTCTCCAAGGGCATGGGCCTGTCCGGGTTCCGGGTGGGCTGGACCTACGCCGACGACGTCATCATGGACAAGTATTTCGGCTCCGCCGTGAGCATCCAGGGCGCCGCCAGCACCATGGCCCAGATGGCCGTGATCCCCGCCTTCAAGGACGACAGCTTTATCTCCGAGTACGTCAAAAAATACGATATCCGGCGCAAGTACGCCTGCGAGCTCTTCAACGCCTGCCCCGGCGTGAAGGTGCAGATGCCCGAAGCCGGCTTCTACGTATGGATCGACGTGCGCGAACTGGGCGACTCTTCCGATATCGTGAAATACCTCATCGAGGCAGCCAGAGTCAACTGCAACGACGGCAAATTCTACGGAAGCTGCGGCAGCGGATATCTCCGGTTGATCTATGCCTGCTTCTGGGAAGACCGGGACTGCTTCGCCGCCCTGGACCGCATGGCGGATGCGTTCCATAAGCTGGCAGAGCAGAAGGGCCTCTGCTGAGAAAGAAAAGATCCGGGCGGAGATTTCCGCCCGGATACTCGGTTTATTTCATCGGTTTTTTATTTTCCCTCGTTGAGGTTCCTCAAATGCAGGTACACGGTGTTTTTGCTGATGCCCAGCGCATCGGCGCACTCCTGCACAGCGTTCTTCAAATTGAAGACGCCCCGGTCCAGGAGCCGGGCGATGATCTCCCGGTTCAGATTGTTGGCCGGGATCGACAGGCCCTGCAGCTCCTGCTGGGCTTCGGCGATCATGGCGGGCAGGATATCGGCAACGTTGTTCGTAAAGGTCTCTTTCTTCGCCATGGCC
>JAEEGL014379328.1_pt1 | contig 10523 bp, 9 predicted proteins | sample 9134231 | NCBI WGS metagenome assembly JAEEGL01 (sample SAMN16246548, study PRJNA631951) | gut metagenome | biome: gut microbiome; feature: rumen; material: fiber-attached | host: Bos | place: Iran: Karaj | collected 2018-10
AAGTGCCCAGAAAAACGTTGAACCAAAATTGCTGTCATTTATACAATTGAAGTAGATTATCTCACCACAAATAACCGCAACAAAAAAAGACAAAGTCTCTCTTCTTATAATTCTGTCGATATAGAAAAACAGGGTATTATTATAGATCTGCGATGTTCTGTTGTTCATAAGAAAAATAACGCAGCCAACTACATAAATTGCAGTGATTGCTCTCCACTCATTGGCATCTACACCGCTTCCAAAGAAAAGCACTGATAGAAAAAATGCAAGTGTCAGAACAATAATGTCCAATATTACATGTACAATGTCAAATGATGCAGAAGTGTTCGAACGATTCATAAAACCCAAACTCCATTCGTATAATAAATAAACGCTAAATATCCCCCAATATTTAGTATGTCCTCGCCGTTCGCCCCCACATCGAACTACACAAAAACAAATTTTATAAAATTTTTATAAACAAATTGTGAATTTTTTTTGCAAGGATAAGTATATTCAATTAGGTAGTAAAAAGCAATATAAAATATCAAACTTTTTTTCGGAACAAAAATTTTATTACAAAAAATTTAACTTATTTCAGATTAAAAATTTTGCCGTAAACACGCGGAAATTTAACAAATAACTGATATTTGGCAGCTTGTTTCTTGTCTAGATATCGTTTGTATTTGTCAAATATTTCGCAGAATTTTTTTTGGTACTCTGTCGCCATTTTGAGATTATCAAAGTATAATTCCGTCAATTTGTACAAGGTATTTCTAAGAGTGATATTTGCAAATCTTCTGTCATTATTATTTATCGCAATATCAATCCTTTCCTTATACGCATCAAAGACATCCATATGCTTAATGTTATCCTTATTGCTATCTCCGGTAATACCCGATACGTTGTCTCTGTATTTATATAGCTTTTTAGGTACATAGGCAGCTTTTTTCAGCTTATAGATAATCTGATTTATAGCAAATTCGTCCTCGTGCCATCTGCCTTCCTCGTAGTGAAAATCCTGAAGAAGCTCCTTTTTATATAGCTTGTTCCAGGCAACCACCATAAGAACATACTCCCTGAGTCGCAAATCTTCAAGCCATTTCCTGCAGGCAGAAGCTTGAAGAGTACAATTTACCTTAATATCATATGCCGGTTCGCAGAGCTTGGTTGATTCCACATCACAGAATGCCATATCTGCTCCGCTTTCCTTTATGGCTTCCATCATATCAGACAAATACTCCGGACTTATCATATCATCAGAATCAACAAAGCAGATGTATTCACCTTTAGCTTCAGCCAATCCGGTATTTCTGGCTCCTGAAAGTCCTCTATTCTCCTGATGGATAACCTTAATCCTGTTTTCAAGCTCAGCCAGCCCGTCACAGATCGATCCGCTGGAATCAGTAGACCCATCATCCACAAATATAGCTTCAAAATTTTTATAGGTCTGCCCCATAATGGAAGCAGCACATTTCTTTAGATATTCTTCGACGTTATATACAGGTATTATAATGGAAACAAGCTCAGAACTCATTTTCTATCACCCTTTATCCACTCATTAAAATCAACAGCTTGCCATATGCTTCTTCGCCGCACTTTTTGGCCCAGCGCATTATTCTATTCGGATGTCACTTCAAAAAAAGTCGCACACCCTATACTATATAGCTTTCTATATTCTCCAAGAGTTGAAGTTACATCACCTTTTATATCATACACTCCAACTATATAGTCTCCATTATGATTATCCATTATTGTAGTGATATCCTTGATATCATATATCACATAGTTCTTTGCTTCCGTTAGGACTCCAAATGCATCAAAAATTCCATACTGCTCATCCTGGGACAAAAAATAAATGATTTCCGAATTTTTAGCCAAGCTAACAGTTTCAACATATTCATCAGAATAATTATCCATCGGAACATAGAAATTTCTGCTCGCAAGGTTATAAACATTTATTATCAAAAAAACAATAATAACAACCGGTATATCATACCTGATTCTAACAATTCTTTTGAATAGATAAATAGTTGAAAGATATGCCGCAAGCTCAAACACAAAGAAAACCGGCATTATGTATCTGCTAACTAAAAATGGTGCAACTTTTCCAACCACAGTTATATAGAATGTTCCGCTGAGCAAAAGTGCTGTCTCAAATCTCCATATACTCTTTTTTTCTTTTAGTCTAAGAAAAATAGAGGCAATACCTATTACGAGAAAAAAATAAATTCCACCGGCAAAAGCTTCATGATTCATCACTCCAAACAGGCTCTTGGCTCCATGTATCAAGCCGCCAAATGATAGCGCTTTACTGAATGCTTCCTGACCTCTATATCCCCCAAAAAGATGGATAATAATCGGAAACCATAATACCAGATAAATCAAACCAGAAATCACTGAACAAATTATGCACTTCCCGGTAGCACTAAAATCCTTATTTATACATAGATTGATTAAAAAACACGCCATTAGAGCAAAAGCAATAATCAGAAAATAGTAATGCGTCAGTGTCCCCAAAACAAGCATTAGCGACAACAGAACATAGAATTTCCTATCCAATTTTCGATTCCAATAGTGCTTCAGAAGATAGCTCAAAGCGATGGTAAAAAAAACAAACTGTGCATACATCCTTAAGAACAGCATCGTGTCCATAAATGCAACTGTTGTCCCATAAATCAGAACATACCCCCATGCTATGATTTTATTATCAACAATCTCATCTATCAGTTTATAGAGTAAGATTTCTATTAATATCCCCCAGAAAAGATTTATTCCAATCGCATACCATTTACTGTATGTACCATAGAAGAAAGAGCATACCGTATGTAAAATCAGATAATAAAGTGGTGGATGTACATCTGACGCCTGGTTTTCCAACACATTAAAATAACTAAACCTGTCGCCGTACCCAACCTCAAGAAAATCCTCAAAAAAACCCATTCCTGTGTAAGTACGGCCATACTCAACGTCAGGATAAAAAGAGCCAAGATTATTGGCCAGGCCATAGTTCCACACCTCATCTGTAAGATAATTTACTTTTCTGGTTCCTAAAAAAACTGTCAGAATGCCCACCAATAAGATAACCATAAACAACGAGAAGCACTCGTTTATCTTCATTCTGTTCATACATCAAAACCCTTCTCATTTGCCTATCAGCTTTTTAAATGCATCTTTAGCGTGGATAAATACAAGAAAGATTTTTTTCCCTTTCTTCACTCCAAAGCATCTGTTAAGCCACTGCATAAGCTTCATATAGTACCCGGCATTTTTACCATGCCAACTCGCATCAAAATGGTGGATACTATAAGTATTCTCTGTCACACTAAGTATCCCTGTATCATAGCTCAGCGGGCAAAAAAATTCTGTCGGATATATATCAATATCTCCAACCTTCTGCCTTGATCCATCCTGTACCAAGCCATGCCGCAACAATACTTTTGTACATAGCCTCGGACTTTCTATGTAGCATTTTTCTCCCTCGATCATTTCATATGGTTCATCTCCATCGTAACAAGCCATCATTTCTTTGAATATCGGAAGCCCCGGGATGCATCCAAATCCTTGACCGTCATTGACAAATTCCGAGTTCTCAAATCCTTTGAAAGCCTTGTGCTCACAAAGCGGTGACAGATCCTTCAAAACTTCTACATCAGTATCCAGATATATTCCACCATACTGATACATAACATCAAGTCTTCCATAATCCGGTACAAAAGCCCATTTTTTCTCACGATAAGCCTTTTCCATATATGGATGCTTGTGAACATCATAATTGGATTCGTTCCACTCTTTTATTTCAAAATCAGGACAATGCTTCTTCCAGCTCTCTATGCACCTTTTTACGGATTCAGGTTTTTCTCCTCCTCCGAGCCAAAAATAATGAATTATATGTGGAATCAGCTGTTTACTCATATAGAATCCTCTTTACTCAACACTTCATTGATATAAGCAGTTTTTGCAATTATAATTAAAGACATGAAAAAGAGTATATCTGTTATCATTCCTTTTTTCAATAGCGAATCCTGTATCGGGAGAATGCTTGATAGCATCCTCTCTTCTACTTATATGCCTTCTGAAATTCTTCTTATAGACGATGGCTCCACTGATAATTCCAGAGAAATAATAGAGCAATATTCTTCCAAACATAGCTTTATCAAATATGTCAAAAAAGAACACTCCGGCGTCTCAGCTTCAAGAAACCTCGGAATAAAACTGGCTACTGGCGACTTTATCAGTTTTCTTGACTCCGATGACTATATCGAGCCCAATATGTATGAACTCATGGCAGCCGCCATTAAAGATGATTCCTTTGATGGATGTATTTGCGGCTACTTCACCCACAAGGAACAACTTGTAACAGAGTATTATTCTCAGACATTGGATGTGCTATTCTCTGACGATATCCTGCGCCTGATGTTCACCGATGACAACGTACGCGGTTTCCTATTTACCAGACTTTTTAAAGCAAATCTTCTTAAGCCTGTTTCCTTTGATGAAGATATTTCCATATGCGAAGACCTGCTGTTCCAGTCAAGGCTCTTTTCCTTGAATAAGGCGAAATTTGCCTATATCAAAAAGCCTCTCTATCATTATATACAGAACTCAAGTTCAGTAACCGCCTCCAGGCCTTTGTTTAAAGATGGCCAATTCATCTATGCTCCTGCCTTTGACAGAATCCGAAACTGTACCAACGCAGATTTCGTTGAAGAAAGCTATAATTCTATATTAGATTACAGCATGCATACCATGCTTTTGAACTACCGGAAGGGCAACAAGTCTGTTCTTCCACAGATAAGGCAACTTCAAGTCCTTTTGAAAAAAGCTCCTGTAAAAGACAAAAATATTCACAGTATCGCTTATCGCTATGCACCACTGCTATATAGTCTCAAACTGCCAAGGAGCTGATCCGAACTTTTGTTTTTTACATGATTTCTCTGCTCATCTGGGAATTACTGTACTTTGTATCTCCGGTCACATCCTGTTCAAACCACTCTGCCATTTTGTAGTTTTTTGCAGAATCTTCATCAGGAAATTCTATCTCAGCCAAAACTCTTCCTGTGAAAACCCCTTCAAATATATCCAGTTCTATCTTTATATCCCCGTTTTTTATCGCTTTGTCCAGCTCTCTATGGGTCTCAAGATATGTCCTGCCAAAAGCATCTTCATTTATTGGCAGTAAATATCTCTTTTTCGTAATTACGTTCCCATCAACCTTTGTTCTAAGATGCTCATAGGATTCCCTGTCCAGTTCCATATTGTATTCTGTCTTGCCAATACCATCGTAGTTATCTCTGATAGCCTTGTATGTCATATAGTAGATATCATCCTCTTTTCGGATTCGTACCGCTGGATGCACATTCAGATATCCCTGCTCGATCTCATGATATGGAAAAGCTTCCAGTTTAAAAGGAATCTCTTTAATTAAAAACTTCTTTTCTATCTCTAATCCCATATGTTCCTCGTAAATATATTTATCAATATATGTTAGAATAAATGCTATACAAATAATTATACAATATATCATTCATTTTCGGAGGTAACCATGACAAAGACAGCTATTTTTTTGGCGGATGGATTTGAAGAAATCGAGGCACTTACCGTTGTTGATCTACTTCGCCGCGCAAGTATCGAGATCACAACAGTTTCAATTAGTGGAGGAAAAAAAGTAACCGGTTCACACCAGATCACTGTAGAAGCTGATGCGCTTCTTGAGAACATAGACTTTGACAGTCTGGATATGCTGATTCTTCCTGGTGGTATGCCCGGAACTACTAATCTGGAGCAGTGCAAACCTCTGACAGAAAAGATAAAAGAGTTTGATGAAAAGAACAAGATGCTCTGTGCAATCTGTGCTGCCCCAACTGTTTATGGCAAACTGGGCCTTCTAAAAGGTAAAAAAGCCTGCTGCTATCCCGGACGCGAAAATGATCTTCTTAGTGCAGTTGTCCAGACCACCTCTGTTACAAAAGATGACCATTTTATTACAAGCCGCGGTATGGGCACAGCAATAGATTTCGCTCTTGCCATAATTGAGCATTATCAGGGCAAAGATGCCTCTGATGACATGGCCCAAAAAATAGTATATTCTGCAAATTAAAAGAGTGGCGGTTCTTTCATTCATATGATAGAACCGCCATCTTATTTTATTGGTTTATTTATTTGCAATTTCTTTCATAAGTTTCAGTGCTTCGCTACGAACAGTAGATATTCCACCGAATTCATGCTGTCCGCCATTTACTTTAACAAGTTTGGCATTTTTCATTGCTTTTACTGCCTGTTCAGAATACGATATCGGTACAACCATATCCTGGGTACCATGAATAATGACTGTTTTTCCGGTATAATTTGCCATCACCTTATAAATATCAACTTTTGTCAGATCTTCAAAAAACCTATAGCCAAGAACGAATCCAAATAATTCCATTCCGGAAGGAATAAAACGCAGCATGGACTTCAATTCTTGTCCAGGAAGATTATACGCAGGATATAATGCAATAAGTCCCTTGACATCTTTTGGTCTGGTACCTGCTATGTAGGTTGCAACATAGCCCCCCAGGCTCTCTCCCATTATAAACATTCTGTTATCGTCAACATAGCTCAAAGAACTAATGGCATTAAATACCACATTAAAATCAGCTGCTTCAGTCAATACTGACATATCAGACATGCTGCCTCCGCTTTTACTGTACGTACTGCCACCTATAAACTCAAAAATATAGGCCACAACCCCGTTCTGAGCAAAAAATCTTGCAACGTCTCTGTAACTATCACAGGAGCAATTAAGCCCATGTGCAATTATGATTCCCGGAAATTGTCCATCCCCTACCGGACGATATATTTCTCCATAAATCTTCTTGCCATTTCTTGTGTAGGACTTAACCTCCTTTTTAACATCCCACTTCTTCTCACCAACTTTGTTCTTTACGGATGTGCTTACGGATGTACTAGCGTTCTTTGCTTGATTGCTTGTTTGCTTTGCCTTTTTATTTCTATTTGCTACTACTTTTCCGCTCTGTGCAGAAGTGCTACCGCTCGCTTCATTAACAACAGCCTTAACTCCAACAGTTTCTGTCCCCATTGTCTGTTGCCCACACCCACATAAGAGCATAAGAGCAACTAAACCACATACTAGTCCTTTTTTCATGTTTTCTCCTTCTATAACTTATTAAATATAGGTTTCCAGACCACCAAGGACCAGAAACCTATAATATATTACAGAAGTTGAAATATTTTTGCAATATGTTGTTTGTTTTTTAATTATCACAACAATTGATATATTTTTTAACAAATTTTACTTGTTTGCAATTTCCTTAACCAGATCAAGGGCCTCAGACATAACTTCCGGAGTTCCTCCAAATCCATGAATTGCCTCCGGAAAAGTGACTAACCTGGCATCTTTCATAACCTTTACCGCATTCTCCGAATTTGATATTGGAACAACTGAATCTTTGCCGCCATGAAAAATGAGTACTTTTCCATTGTATTTTGCCATGACCTTATAAATATTCACTTTTGGCAAATCTTCAAAAAACTTACGCCCTAGTGTGTATTCGTATATATCCACTGTGGAAGGAATAAATGGCAGCATTAGCTTGTAAATGAATCCCGAAAGATTATAAGCCGGATATAATGCAATAAGCCCCTTTACATCATCTGGTCTGGTACCTGCTATATAAGTAGCTACGTAACCGCCAAGGCTTTCTCCCATCACAAACATTCTTGTTTCATCAACATACTCTAAAGATCTTATAGCATCAAATGCCACATTAAAATCAGCAGCTTCAGTCAATACAGACATCTCCAGCATACTGCCATCGCTTTGAATTTCTTCTCCTCCGCCGATAAAATCAAAAACATAGGCAACCATTCCATTGGCGGCAAAATTCCATGCAGCGCCTTTTTCATTCAAATGAGAGCAGTTTAATCCATGAGCAATAACAATACCCGGAAATTTCCCTTCTCCCACCGGGCGAATTATAACGCCATAAATCTTCTTGCCATCCCTTTCCAGTTCAAATACTTCCTCCTTGACATCCCATTTCTTCTCACCAACATTTACATATAACGAGTCAAGGATTCCGCCTTGTGCTAAAGTATCTCCTGCCGTTTCATAGTCATTTACGTTAACAATCACATCTTCAGATACCTGTGTCTGCAATTGGGATGCAGCCTGCCTGCCGCACCCACATATTAGTAAAATTAAAAGCATAGCGCTAATTAGTGCTTTTTTCATAAAACCTCATACCATCACATTTCTTTACATATTATTTCAGCCGTTGATTCGGCCTCGATGAGCTGGCCGGGGAAGATGAGGTGCTTGTGGGAGCGCTTTTCTTCGATGAGGTCGAAGAGGAGGCGCATGGTCTCTTCGGAGATGTCGTGAAGGGGCTGCTTGATCGTGGTAAGGCGCGGAACGCAAAACTCTGAAAGTTCCTGGCCGTCGAAGCCTGCCACGCTCACATCCTGCGGCACACGGATTCCGGCATCGGCAAAAGCTCTGAGCGCACCGATCGCAAGCACATCAGAAATGCAATACAGAGCTGTAAATTCTGCACCGGACTCGATCAGCTCTTTGGTGGTCTCGTAACCGTTCTTCATTGTGTAGATTCGCTTATCTACGTATTTTATAAGGTTCTTATCAACCGGAATGTTATGGATTTTCAGGGCATCAAGATATCCGTTCAGACGCAGTTTGACTACCGAAGGCTCTTCATTTCCCTCTGTGAGTATCGCAATCTTTTTATGTCCAAGTCCTATAAGGTATTCAACCATCTTGCGGCTCTCAAGAGCATCATCCACTGAAACCGTTGAATATGAATTCTTGCTGAAATCATCCGAAATATCTGAACCTATGGTTGCAAAGATAACAGGGACGTTAAGCTGCTTCATCTTATCAGCGGGATGCTTGGAACTTCCGCCCAGGAAAATAATGCCTCGAAGCCTCTTTTCTTTTTCCAGTTCGAGAGCTACATCAACCTCGTTCTCATAGGCTTCAACATGTCTGAGTACCAGAGCATAGCCCTTCTTCTCTGTTTCCTGCTCGATGAGCTCTATCATTGGTGCAAAGAAGGGGTTTGTAATACCTCTTACCAGAACCCCGATGCACTTCGCATCTATTCTCTTTAAGTTTCTTGCACTGTTATTCGGAATATATCCGGTCTCACGGATAGCTTCCATGATACGTTTCTTGGTTTCTGGATTAATATCCGAGTGATCATTGATCGCTCTTGATACTGTACTGACTCCAACTCCGCACCTTTTTGCAATTTCTTTAATAGTAATCTCTGCCATTTTTTACTTAAGTCTTCCGTAGATCCTTGCGAAATCTCTCATCTTAGCGCAAAGCTCATCTGAAAGCGCATCCTTCTTCATTCTCCAAACCCAGTTACCGCCAAGTGTTGACGGAGTATTAATTCTAGCATATTTATCGAGTTCAAGATAGTCCTGCATAGGAATAATCGCTGTATCGGAAACACTTGCGAAGGCAGATCTTATGCATGCCCATACAGCATCCTTTGTGTAACGGATTCCGAGATACTCTTTTGCAAATTTCTTATCAGATTTCGGAAGCTGCTTGAACCATCCAAGTGTAGTCTCATTGTCGTGGGTTCCGGTATATACGATGCAGTTTCTGGTATAGTTGTGAGGCAGGTAGTCGCTTTCTTCTCTTGAATCAAAGGCAAACTGCAGGATCTTCATACCCGGGAATCCTGTCTTCTGAACAAGTTTAATTACAGAAGGAGTAAGGAATCCAAGATCTTCAGCAATAACCCTCTTCTCGCCCAGTTCCTTCTTCATTGTATTGAAAAGATCTATACCCGGGCCTTTTCTCCACTCACCGATCTCTGCTGTGGCATTACCGTAAGGAATTGCATAGTACTCGTCAAATCCTCTGAAGTGATCGATCCTGACTACATCATAGAGCTTGTAGCACTGACTGATCCTCTTCATCCACCACTTATAACCTGTCTTTTTATGATAATCCCATCTGTAAAGAGGATTGCCCCAGAGCTGTCCTGTGGCACTGAATGCATCCGGAGGACATCCTGCTACATCAATAGGTACATTGTTCTTATCAAGCTGGAAAAGTTCAGGATTAGCCCAGGTATCAGCGCTGTCAAAAGCAACATAGATCGGGATATCGCCGATGATATCAACGCCCTTACTGTTAGCGTATGCCTTAAGCTTCGTCCACTGTTTCTGGAAAACATACTGTAAAAAGCTGTAGAACTCCACCTCATCAGCATACTTGCCCAAAGCTTCCTTCAAAGCAGCCGGCTTTCTGAGTCTCACGCCGTCTTCCCAGGTATTCCATGCTCTTCCGCCGTTAGCATTTTTGAGTGCCATAAAAAGAGCATAATCCTTGAGCCAGTCACTCTCACGCTTCTTGAAAGCCTCGAACTCCTTAACAATCTCTTTTGCCTTCTGTGATTTATACACATTTTCGAAAGCAGTCTTAAGGAGTTTGAATCTTGAGCGATACTGCTTCTCGTAATCGATATATTCCTCTGAGCCGCCAAAGTCATACTTATCAGCTTCTG
>JAEEGL014932725.1_pt1 | contig 10523 bp, 8 predicted proteins | sample 9134231 | NCBI WGS metagenome assembly JAEEGL01 (sample SAMN16246548, study PRJNA631951) | gut metagenome | biome: gut microbiome; feature: rumen; material: fiber-attached | host: Bos | place: Iran: Karaj | collected 2018-10
CGTTACCCTGCAGGTAAATTATTTTCTCCGTGCCGTCTTCGGCGGTACGTACTATCGGTCCCGGTTTGGCGGGAATAGCCATTGCTGTCGCAGTCGCTGCGAAAAGCAATACTAAACTAAAAATCTTTTTCATATGAGGGTACTTCTGTAAATAAAAGTTTATTGTTATATCTATACTTACGGGCACTTCTTTAACGTACAAATTTATAGAAGAACCCTAACGCAATTACAATTTTATTCCATGTTTATCCAACCAACGCTTATCGCATTTGCTGCGTTGGTTTTCGTTCTTTGCTTTTCTGCAACCTGGAACAACTTCTCCTTTGCAGTTCTTCTTCGCGTACACAAGCCATCCTTTCTTGTTCTCGCGCAGTTGCCAACCGTCCACAGTCATCAACCAGTGCTTGTGCTCGTCGCCGCGCAAATATGTTTGCACTTTGTCGCCGTTTGGCTGTTCGCGTTCTATCATACCGGGATATGCAGGCACTCTTGCGGGTTGCTGAGCACTCATACCCATTGTCATTGCCACTATCATCGTGGCCAATAGAAATATTCTTTTCATGATTGTATTATGTTTGTTTAATATTCGCCTTTCGTCCTTTGTACGTTGTACATCGTTCCTTTGTTCATTTTATCTGTTCGCCGCTCTTACTTTTTTGAATAGTTCGCTTGCGAAGACAAAATCGTTTAGAGCCTCGTTGTCGCTCGTCATGATCTCGTGACGACTGCCTTGCCACTCTTTTTTTCCGCCTTTCATGAAGATGATGTTATCACCGATCTCCATAATCGAGTTCATGTCGTGACTATTGACAATCGTGCATATGTTGTACTCGCGGGTGATGTCTTGTATCAGGGCATCAATCACCAGACTGGTCTTCGGGTCCAGACCCGAGTTCGGCTCGTCGCAGAACAGATATTTTGGTCCCAAAACGATGGCACGTGCTATGGCCACACGTTTCTGCTGACCGCCGGATATCTCGCTTGGCATTAGGTTCCACACACGTTCCGGTATTTCCACGCGGCGCAGACAGAACTCTGCACGCGCTTGCATCTCTTCTTGCGTCTGGTGGGCGAACATCTCCATCGGGAAGAGCACGTTCTCCATTACGGTCAATGAGTCAAACAGTGCACAGCCTTGAAACAGCATTCCCACTTCGCGGTGCAACATACGTACTTCTTTGCTCTTCATCTTGGCTATGTCGCGTCCGTCGTAGAGGATCGAACCGCTATCCACACCGTGTAGGCCTATCAGACTTTTCATGAAGACCGTTTTGCCCGAACCCGACTGACCGATGATCATGTTCACCTCACCGTCGCGCAGTTCGGTGGAAACATGGTTCAGCACCACATTCCCCTCAAAACTCTTTACTATATCTTTGACTTCAATCATAATAGTAACTTACTTAGTATCAAATCCAGGAACAAGATCATTATGTTGCTGTTCACCACGGCGTTTGTACTTGCACGACCGACATCCAGTGCGCCGCCGCGTGCGAAATAGCCGTAATAACTACTCATGCTCGTGATGACAAACGCAAACACCAGCGCTTTGATGATGGCGTACCACACAAAATACGGATTGAACGCATATTGCACGCCCAGCAGATAATCGTGTATCGTGATGATGTCTGTGAATGCACCTACACCCCAGCCGCCTATCAGTCCGGCTGCTGTGGAAATGATTACCAACAGGGGCATCATGCTCATGAATGCTATTATCTTCGGCAGAATCAGGTAGTTGGCGCTGTTCACACCCATTATTTCCATTGCGTCTATCTGCTCCGTGATTCGCATTGTACCAATCTCCGAAGCGATATTACTACCCACTTTGCCGGCTAGAATCAAACAGAGAATAGTGCTCGAGAACTCCAGCAACAGTGTGTCACGCGTCAGCAGGCCGACGATGTATGTCGGCAGCAGCGGGTTTTCCGTGTTGGTCTTGGCTTGTATGGTCAGAATAGCACCGATAAAAACCGAGATTAACAATACAATCGGCAAGGATTGAAGACCTTGTTTCTCCAGTTCACGGCTGTATTGTCGCCAGAACATACGCTGTCTGTCGGGTAAACGCAGTACGCGTCCCATCAGCAACATGTACTCTCCTATATGTCTAAAGAATTGCATATTGGCTTTTCTGTAAATTGCTTAATATAATTGATAGCATGGGAACTTCTTAGACGTGAAATTTAGAGAAGTGCCCATACTTATCCAAACTATAAACGGCCGCAAAAGTACAAAAAAAAATCCGAATGAGCAAATAAAATGAATTTTATTTTGCTATTTGCAAGTTTTTGTTGCTATTCCGGCAATTTAACTTTCTCAACTTTCTCAAGAGTCTCATGCAAATATTTATACTTCTACCATTCGCCCTTTCGCCATTATAAAATTCACTTTTATTTGCATATCCCAAATATTTGTAGTACCTTTGCACCCGTTTTCGTAAATCGTACATTTTCAAACCGTACAATCAATCGTTAAATCGTAAATCACTTATATGGTACAATTTTTTACGGCGTTGTTACTGGGCTTGCTGACGATACTTGACCCTTGCACACTGATGACCAGCATCACCGCCATAAGTTATATAGACAAAGAAATCAACAACCGACGCAAGGTGTTGGCCAACGGTGCGATGTTCGTACTCGGCAAACTGGCAACCTACGTACTGCTGAGTATCCCTTTCCTGATGGGCGCGCAAACCGATGGAATCCAGCGTGTTCTCAATCGTTGGGGCGAGCCCGTTCTGGCGGCCTTTCTGCTCATTTGCGGAATCGTGCTGCTCTTCAGCGGACATCATCACCATAAACATGATCACGGCGTTAGCCGTTGGCTCAAGGATACTGATAGCAAGGAGAGTTGGCTTTGGTCATTTATCCTGGGTATCTTCTTCGCCATCGCTTTTTGTCCGCATCGTTTGGTCTATTTTTTGACAATGATAGATATCGCTTTGACCTTGCCCAGCACGTGGAATTGGACAATGCCGTTTGTCTTTGGCCTCGGCACAGGTCTGCCTATCATGCTGATTGCGTGGTTGGTAAGTTATAGTGCTGTCAATATTGCCAAATTGTCAAGCAACATGCAGGCTTTCGAGAAATGGTTCCGCCATATCTGTGCCGCTTTGTTCCTTGTCCTGGGTGTCTATCTGACCGTTCATTGTTTCATTGAGGCGCACGAAGGGCGTGCGGACAATCACCACCATCATATCGAACTCTTTCAACACGAATAAACGTGGCATCAGAAGGTTTTCGCTTTCGACAGTTCTATGTGCGGCATGACCGCTGCGCAATGAAAGTAGGCACCGACGGTGTCCTTCTCGGTGTGTGGGCTCCAATCGCCAATCAAACAGGCAATAAACAATCGCCAATGAGCAATGAGCAATCTCCACTCACCAATATCTTAGATATTGGTACCGGTTCAGGACTTATAGCCCTCATGCTGGCGCAGCGATGCCCTTCGGCGCATATCGATGCTATCGATATTGACGCTGAGGCTGTCGCGCAAGCGAAGGAGAACTTTGCGGACTCAGTCTTCCGCCTTCAGCTTTCAGCCTTTCAATCCCGTCTCCAAGATTGGCAAATTGTAAATGATAAATGTTCAGATGGCAAGTCATACGATTTGATCGTTTCTAATCCTCCGTATTTTCAGAATAGTCTGAAGAATCCCGATCCGGGGCGTAAAACGGCACGCCATACCGATAGTCTTTCGTTCGAAGAACTGATAGCCCATAGCGTGCGTTTGTTGGCGGAGAATGGCGTTTTTGCTCTTATCCTGCCCGCCGAGGCAGAAGAAGAAATACGAACGATAGCATCTGCCGCAGGGCTGCAACTTGTGCGCGTCACGCGCGTTTATTCTAAGGAGTCCAAGCCCGCAAGGCGAGTTCTCTTATCTTTCTGCCGTCAGCCTTCAGTTTTCAGTCCTATCGAGGATAAACTTATTCTTGAAGATGACAAAGGCGGCCGAAGCACGCAATACCAAGAATTAGCAAAGGAATTCTACCTATAAACCGCTTCGCAGATTCGCTGAAAAAGAAAAGACTAAAATGCTCCGACTATACGAAACATTTTAGTCTTTATTCTTTTAGCAGGCATAGCCTGCGGTCTTTGCTCTTTCTGCGCAGCAGTCTTATTTCGCTACATTGACAGCGCGAACCTCGCGGATGACAGTCACTTTGACTTGACCCGGATAGGTCATTTCATCCTGGATGCGCTTAGCCAAATCGAATGAGAGGAGCTCGGTGTCCTTGTCGCTGATCTTGTCTGCGCCGACGATGACACGCAGTTCGCGTCCGGCTTGAAGTGCGTAGGTCTTGACAACGCCCGGGAACGACATAGCCATGTTCTCCAGGTCGTTCAAACGTTTTACATACGACTCTACAATTTCGCGACGTGCGCCCGGACGTGCGCCCGAGATAGCATCGCAGGCCTGTACGATAGGCGCAATCAGGGTCTTCATTTCACATTCATCGTGGTGAGCACCTACGGCGTTGCAGATATCTGGTTTCTCGCCGAACTTCTCGCAGAGTTTCATACCGAGTTCTGCGTGCGGCAGTTCGACATCTTCGTCAGCCACTTTACCGATATCGTGGAGCAGACCAGCGCGTTTTGCAGCCTTGACATTGAGTCCGAGTTCTCCGGCCATAGCGGCGCAGAGGTTGGCTGTTTCGCGTGCGTGCTGCAGCAGGTTCTGACCATAAGACGAACGATACTTCATCTTACCAACAAGGCGTACGAGTTCCGGGTGCAGACCGTGAACACCAAGGTCGATGGTGGTGCGTTTACCTACTTCGACAATCTCTTCTTCCACCTGTTTGGTCACCTTAGCCACCACTTCCTCGATACGAGCCGGGTGGATACGTCCGTCCTGAACGAGTTGGTGCAACGACAGACGTGCAATTTCACGGCGTACAGGGTCAAAAGCGGAGAGGGTGATTGCTTCCGGCGTATCGTCCACAACAATCTCGACACCGGTAGCTGCTTCGAGCGCACGGATATTACGTCCTTCACGGCCGATGATACGGCCTTTGACTTCGTCATTTTCGATATGGAAGACTGAAACGGTGTTTTCTGCTGCGGTTTCCGAAGCCACACGTTGAATGGTCTGAATGATGATTTTCTTGGCTTCTTTGTTAGCCTCGAGACGTGCGTTATCCATGATTTCGTTGACGTAGGACATTGCGGCTGTTTTAGCTTCGTCCTTCAGCGCTTCTACGAGTTGCTTTTTAGCCTCTTCTGCGCTCATGCCGCTCAGTTGTTCGAGCTGCTTTTCTGCTTCATGGTGTAGTTTCTCTACTTCTTGCTGCTTGTAGTCGAGAGCCTGTTGGCGTTGCTCGATCTGTTGGCTGCGTTGGTTCACTTCGTTGAGACTGCGTTGAACGTCACCTTGTCGCTGGTTGAGCTGTTGCTCGCGTTGTTGCAGGCGCTGCTCTTGTTGCAGTATACGCTTGTCCTGTTCACGGACGGCGTTGTCGTGCTCCAGCTTTAGGGCGATGAATTTCTCTTTAGCCTCAACCATTTTGTTTTTCTTCACCATCTCAGCCTCTTCTTCGGCCTTTTTCAGAACGCTGATGCCGGCCATGCGGGCGATGAGATAGTAGCCGCCTGCTCCGAATAGGATACCCACGACGGCACAAATGATTGCAGTAATTACCATTGTTTGTTATTTGTTAAATGAGTTAGTTGTTATTTGTTATTGTTTATTTATTGCGTTGTTTATTAGTTCGTTCAGTTTCTTCAGTTCTTGTTCTACGGGCGCAATACTCTTGTCGCGTGCGTCCGATTGCAGCGAAACGGCTACTTCCAAAGCCGTGTACATCCATAGTTGTTCAGCAGAAGCGTTTGGTCGCAATTTGAGGTAGTACTGAAATCGTCGGTTCAGCAACGCCGCTGCGTCACGGTAGTTCTGTTCCGCTTCGCGTGGCACATCCAGTCCGACTGAGTGTGCATCCAATTTCAATGTGATATGTTGTGTGTCAGTTGGCAATTGATAATTGACAATTGATAATTATTTCTTCAGTGCAGCGATGGCGCGATCGACTTGTGCAATCAGCGCAGTCAGACGTTTCTGTGCTTCTTCGCTATTCTCTGCTGAAGTCATGGCATTAGCTGTTGCCAAGCGCTTGTTCTGTTGCTGGAGAGCCATTAGTTCGCTGTGTGTGCGAATGAGTTCTTCTCGTTGAAGTTCGCTCTCCTTTCGCAACCGGGCGTACTTCTCTTGCAACGCCGCGTAGCGTTCCAGTAACTCATGAATATTGGCCGAGAGCAGTTCTAGCGTTTGCATTTCAGTCTTTATGCTTTTAGCACAACGGTCTATTAGAACGAGTATCCTACGCCCAGACCGATGACGCCCTTGAATTGAACACGCTCAGCTTCTACGCCGTTCTTGTCGGCAATCAGCGTACCGTTGTAGTACTTCATGCTGGTCTGGAGTGTTACTTGCAGGCACTTGAGGAACTGGTAACTCAAGTTGACATCCCAGTCTACATCAAAGTGACCGAAGTAACGGTTCTTGTTCGAATATTCGAAATAATCGGTGTAACTTCCTACGCCGTTAGCAGCCTCGTAAATCTCCTTGGCATTGAAACCTTTGCCCTGATACGGAGTGAAGAGGGCGAGGGTGGTACCCAGTTTGAAATCCTTGTAGGTATAAGCGATGGCGCCCTTGAAACTCAAACCGAGCTCAGCGCGGTAGTTGCGGTAGATCTTCTCTCCGGTATTTTCGTCGTATCCGTAGGTACCGTAACTCTTTTGCAACTCTTCGCGCAGGTTGTAGCCGGTGGTACCCATTGCAGCATCGTACTCGGCGCTGTACTTGGTGTTCCAGGCATCGCCGATATAAGCGGTGGAGATACGACCTGCTACAGGCGACAAATAGATAGAGAAGTCTGCGCCGTTGTAACTCTTTTTCCAATCGAGACCGAGGGAAATATCGGTATAGGAAGGAGCGAGCCACTTGGAGATAGCGGGGTTGTAACCCGTTACATAGTTGCGACCGATAGCGTACTGGCTTTGGAACGAAGCGAGAGCGGTCAGATACAGCGTCTCCTTGAATTCCCAACCGAACTTGGTGGCCAGTTTGATGTTATCGCTGGATTTTTGGAAGGCGTCTTCGTCCTGGTCGATCCAAGTCATACCGTAATCGGTGTCGAAATTGGTTTCCCAAGCGATGGCATCCTTTTTATATAAAAGGTGTAGTTTAGCGTAAATGATGCCGTTGACGTTGTTTTTACCGCCGGCAGCCCAGTTGATGAGGCCTGTGGCTGCGGCGTTGAGGCCGACAGTACCATCAAATTTCCACGGACTTTCTTTTTTTACCTGCTGCAGTTCCTCACCGGCAGCCTGTGCTGCTTCGGCATTTCCTGTTACCGTAGCTTTGTCTACGTCTTGAGCAGACAGTGTCAGCGCTACAAGAGCGCACAACGAAAAAGATAAAAATACGCGTTTCATAATACCCCGAAATTATTTAAAGTTTGTTTGTTGTATTGATTGGTTTTTTAGAAGCGTTTGTGCCTTTTTGGACATTTTCTAAAAACCGACTGCAAAATTAGTAAAAAAAAATGATATACGCAAATAATAGTGCAATTTTTCTGCATTTTCATATAGTTATCGGTCTCGTAACGGTCTCGTAACGGTCTCGAGTATTGTCTAGGAATCTCTCGAAACCGGCTCGATAATCTCTCGGAAACCCCTTGATAAAACCTTGATAAAATCCTTATAATGTACAAAGGGCGAATGGGCTAATGGACGAAAGGTGAATGTGATGGCAAAATACACTATATCCGTTCCGTTATCATAACAAACATACAGAAAACACAGAATAATGCAATAAAATTGATAAAATATTTGTGTATATGATTTTAATTTGCTAATTTTGCGGCCGAATTTATTGACGGATTAAAACCTTAACTCATTACGAAAACGACCACGTCTAATATAATAAGGAAACGCATTTTCGCTGTGATGACAGCCCTCTGGGCTGCTGTTCTTTTGTGTTCGGCAGCGAATGTCAATCTCAATTTCTTTGTCGGTAGTACCAAAGTGCATAGCGAGTCCGTTGCAGCAAACGGAACGTACACTCTTTCGTCATTTGTGTCCGGTGATACATTTGGAACATGCAGAGGATGGACTTTTGCCGGGTGGAACATGGGAACATCGGTTCATGAAGGCGATAATCCGACGGTAGTAACAACGGTAACGCCGAGAGCGAATCTCAATCTCTACGCAGTATTCAGCAAGGCTGGCGCTTATTCGTCCTATATCGACTGCTCGTTGTGGGACGTGGCGTTGGATGCGTTGGACGGAACGATAAGTGGCTATTCTACGCAAACGACCATGCTGACAGAGACATCTGCCGGCGCGGCTATAGATCTTCCTACTGCCGGTTTGGGCGGCGGATCGTGTGCCGGTTGGTCGTTCTACGGGTGGCATCGTGATTCGATAGTGAAGGCAACTACAACGGTGCCGAGCATCTGCGCTAATCCTTATTATCCGGCGAAGGACGGTGAGAAACTCTATGCCGTGTATCATACAGATGCGGAATACGAGTTGGTAGAGTCTGCAGATGATTTGGAAGAAGGCAAGTACCTGATAGTGTATTGCCTGAACGAACGTCTGTACCGACCGCTCACTCCGTTTGATACTTTGAAGAGCGGCTACCATCATCTGAAGACCTATGATATGCTGGAGATGCAGTCCGGTACTCCTTTTGTTTATGTATTGAAGAACCCTGAGGCTTACGCTGTATGGACGCTGAGCGGCTCTGCGGGTAATTGGCACTGGAAGAATGACTACGCGAATAAGTACCTGTATTTTGCGGACAATAACACGGATATCTACATGTCGGATGTGCCCGGTGGTTCGTTCACGTTGACAATACCCGATTCGGATAATAAGTTTGATATAGAATCAGAAGGTCGCCATCTGGATGTGTGGGATATGGGAACCCATCTTGGCGGTTATCCGTCCTTCAGCGGCGAAGCTATCTACCTCTACAAGCAGAAAACAGCGGCGACCTATTCGTCCTACACGAAGTGTAAATCTTATGTCATTCTGCACGCTTGCGGCGGACGTCTGAATGCGCCGGGAAAACCAGCAGAGAAGACTTACACAGAGGCATCTGCGGGTGACGGCATCGAACTGCCGACCGCTACGGGCGATTGCGGATGGGCCTTCCATGGCTGGAAAGAAGGGTCGGAGGCAAGTCTGACACGCGGCATGTCTTGCGCCGTTATTTCGGCAGGGACGGTCTATCATCCTCAACATGACACGGTGCATCTGTATGCGGTCTATCAGCGTCTGACGGGCAATTTTAATCTTATGCCACAGACGGATCCTGTTTCGCTGGCTGGCGGCGACACCTATCTTGTTTCTTGCTACGGCGGAGACGGTAGCGGCGATGGCCAAATGTTCAAATGGTTGATGTCGGCAGAGCCGAGTGGCAATTGGCGAAAAGCCAAGAAAGGCTATGCGCCTGCGAACACCGAAGGACTATTACAGACATCCGACTCGTCGCTCATGTGGGTGTTTGCGCAAACTTCGTATGGCTATTCCCTTCGCAGTGTGTCGGCGAACAAGTATCTGGACACAAGATCCAACGGTTTGCCTCTGGTTGACCGTCCTTATAGTCTGCATGTTATCAATGCCAAACAGGACGGATATGCTGTGGTTGTCGGCCTCGATGAATATTCGCGTATCTATTATGACAGGATTGACGGAGTGTTCAAGGCGAAGGGACAAACCGTTAAGAATGGTCGATACAACCCGTACGTCTATCTCTATCGCAGCGAGAAAGATTTTGCTTCGCGGCCGCAGTGTGATCGGACGGTCTATCTGGATGCTTGCAGCGGAGTGGCGGACACTACTTCGTTGACCGAGGAAGCACTTAACTCCGGAGTCGAACTGCCGGAGGCGTACGTGGGTGTCGATTGCTCCAGAGAAGGGTGGACTTTTGTCGGATGGGTGCACCAGCCTGTCCGTGAAGTGACCAAAGACAGTACCTTCGTCCGTGAATCGGCGCACGCGCTCTATCAGCCGCTATCGGCCAACGACACGCTATATGCGGTTTATCGGAACAAGTCCGACTATTATTCTTATCCTGATTGCCATCAAAGTTTGGACGCTATCTATTGGGAAAAAGATGGTTCGGGCAACTGCTTCGTGACGGTCGAGTCTTATGTGCTGACCGGAGAACCGGAAATGCACGGCTCTGTGGGTTCGCCTGTGTTGCAGGCCGACGGAACCTATCGCATCCAATACGATCCTACTATGTTGCCGCCATGCTCCAGAACGGAAGTGGCGTGGGATAATACGTCCGTTCAACTTCGTGTGCCGTTCATAGTCAATAGTAATACTTCTTCTTTGGAACTCTTGGAGGCACGCGTGTGCGATAGTTGCGACATATATGTTATGACGGGCAACACGTTCACGGTGGACGAAGACCACACGCTGCACATGCTGACCGTGCAAGACGGAGCAACGCTGAGTGTGGAGGACGGCTATACGCTCAATCTTCAGTCGCTCGTTCTCTTC
>JAEEGL015165089.1_pt1 | contig 10523 bp, 8 predicted proteins | sample 9134231 | NCBI WGS metagenome assembly JAEEGL01 (sample SAMN16246548, study PRJNA631951) | gut metagenome | biome: gut microbiome; feature: rumen; material: fiber-attached | host: Bos | place: Iran: Karaj | collected 2018-10
CGGGTTGGCTATGTTCTTACCGGCAATATCCGGTGCGGATCCGCCCGAAGGCTCATAAAGTCCGAACTTTGTCTCATTAAGCGAAGCCGACGGAAGCATTCCTATGGAGCCCGTTATCATCGATGCCTCATCGGAAAGGATGTCTCCGAACATATTCTCTGTAAGCACAACATCGAACTGCGCAGGATCCTTAACAAGCTGCATCGCACAGTTATCAACAAGCATTACGCCATATTCAACCTCAGGATAATCCTTAGCCACCTCGTCCGTAACCTTACGCCACAGTCTTGAGGAATCCAGGACATTGGCCTTATCTACGAGCGTAACCTTCTTACGGCGCTTCATCGCGATATCAAAGCCCTTAACAGCTATACGTCTTATTTCATTCTCATTATATGTAAGGGTATCGACCGCAGTCATAACCCCGTTGATTTCTTTTGTATATCTTTCTCCGAAATACAGACCGCCTGTAAGCTCACGCATCATCATCATGTCGAAACCCTTATCGGCCACATCCTCTTTAAGAGGACATGCCTCCTTAAGCTCGGGATACAGATATGCAGGACGGAGATTGGCGAACAGATTAAGCGCCTTCCTTATACCGAGAAGTCCTGCTTCGGGACGCTTCGACGGCTCCAGCTTATACCACGGAGATGTTGCCGTATTGCCACCGATGGAACCCATGAGCACGGCGTCGCTCTTCTTTGCCTCCTCGATGGTTTCATCCGTAAGCGGAACACCGTTTACATCGATGGAGCATCCACCCATCAGAAGCTCAACGAATTCGAACTCATGACCATACTTCTCTGCCACTTTATTAAGCACCTTCTGTGCCTGTGTAACTATCTCGGGACCGATTCCGTCTCCCTTAATGCTTGCTATGCGGTATTTCATTTCCTGTTCTCCTCGTATATGTATGATTAAATGGTCAAAAGCCTTTCAACATCACAGGCTTGCGACGCGAAGCCGGTCCTTTAGGGCTTGATGGTGGATGGCTTTCTTTCACCGTATCGGATTAAACAATGCAAGGATGCCCTGCCGAGCATCCTGTTTTTTCGTTCCATATCAAGTCCTGGCCGACCACTTTTACCGGCTGCACTGTAAGAAGATATTCCTACTCTGCTCCGGGCTTCTCTACCTCTGTGATCGCACTTTTCTTCATGGGAATCCTGCAGTTTTTGTTATTACCGAACTCTACGATAACGGTATCATCCGAAATATCAATGACAACGCCGTAGAAGCCGCTTGTAGTACACACATAGCTTCCCACTTCTATGTCTGCAAGCATCGCTTCATGCTTGGCCTGTTCCTTCTTCTGCGGTCTGTAGAACATAAAATACATAAGGCCACCGAACAGTACGATCCATCCGACCATATAAATTATAGAACCGGTTCCGCCCGCAGCTGCAGTCTCACTTAATAATAAACTCATATCTCTTCCTCCAACAAATGATAACACTTTTCTAATAATACACAACTTTGCCTACTTCATCAAGTATTTTTTAGCTCTTCAAGCCTTCTCTTCTTATAGGCGGCAAATTCGCCTTTATCAAGGGCATCTCTTATCTCCTGCATCATATTGTTATAGAAATAAAGATTATGCTGGACGCACAGTCGCATTCCCAGCATTTCCTTAGCCTTCAGCAGGTGACGTAAATAAGCCCTTGAGTATCTTGCACAGGTCGGACAGCCGCATCCTTCCTCTATCGGACTGTCATCAAGCTCATATTTTGCGTTGAACAGATTAAGCTTTCCGTATCTGGTATATACATGTCCGTGTCTTCCGTTTCTTGAGGGATAAACACAGTCAAAAAAGTCCACGCCCCTGTCAACCGCTTCCAGAATATTCGCAGGCGTCCCTACACCCATAAGATAAGTAGGCTTATCCTTGGGAAGATAAGGTACCGTAGCCTCGATCGCAGCATACATTTCTTCATGACTCTCACCTACCGCCAGACCGCCTATTGCATATCCGTCAAGCTCAAGCTCTGCTATTTCCTTAGCATGCGCAATCCTTATATCCTCAAATACAGCGCCCTGGTTTATTCCGAAAAGAAGCTGTTCCTTATTAATAGTATCGGGCAGGCTGTTGAGCCTCTTCATCTCATCCCTGCATCTTACCAGCCATCTTGTGGTCCTGTCTACCGAAGCCTGTACATATTCGCGGTCGGCCCGTGAGCTTGGACACTCATCGAAGGCCATTGCTATCGTCGAGGCAAGATTACTCTGTATGCGCATACTCTCCTCCGGACCCATGAATATCTTCCTGCCGTCCACATGAGAGCTAAAGTACACTCCTTCTTCCTTAATCTTCCTGAGGCTGCTTAATGAAAATACCTGAAACCCACCCGAATCCGTAAGTATGGGTTTGTTCCAGGACATGAACTTATGTAAACCACCAAGCTTCTTAACGATCTCATCCCCGGGTCTTACATGAAGATGATATGTGTTGCTGAGCTGAACCTGAGTGCCTATCCTTTCAAGATCCTCTGTTGAAACAGCTCCCTTTATCGCTGCCACGGTTCCCACATTCATAAACACAGGCGTCTGTATTACACCGTGTACAGTGGTCATTTCCGCTCTTTTGGCATTTCCTTCTTTTTTTAATACTTTATATGTCATTATTCTTTTAAGACCTCATTGCCAACCTATTTCCTTAAGATACTCTTCAAGCGTCAGGCCGCTTTTGTAGATATCCTTTGCGGCTTCTTTACCTACGTACCTGTAGTGCCATGGTTCGAAGATAATGCCGGTTATATATTCCTTTCCCTCCGGATACCTGAGGATAAATCCGTATTTATAAGCATTTACCGCCAGCCATCTGCCTGCCTTTGTTTTGGCAAACCCTTCATTAAGCTCGGTATATCCCGGAGTCACTATATCAAGCGCCATTCCAAGTTCATGCTCGCTGGTCCCGGGGATTATAACCGAATACGAACCTATTCTGAATGCGTCGAGATACGAAAGTCCCTGTTTCGTATATCCTCTTATCTTTCTGTCAAACAGCTCCTGCTGATGCTCATGGCTTCTGTATGCCGAACATACTGTAAGCGTTACTCCATCCTTTTCCGCAGCGTCAAACATTTCCGCAAGAGGAAGTGCAACCTCTTCCCTTATCCTCGCGTTACCGTTAATATTCACGAGCTGCGCGTCATAATCATCGGGAATGGGATTCTGTTTATTCACAAGCAGAAGCTTCCATTCCTGTCCCTTAGACGGGACATAATAATTATTTATGTTTTCATCATTCTTAGGATCTGTTTTATTCTCGGATACAGTCTCATTTCCGAAGACCGCTCCATCCTCTGACACAGTTCCGTTAAGAGAAAGCTCCATGAACTTCTTCCAGCGTTCTTCTTTACTGTCATTATCAGTCTCGGGGTCCTCTGTTCCTGATTCCTTTATATCATCCTTCTCTTTGTTCTTACCCTCGTTTTCCAGATATTTCTTAAGGTCATCAGCAGTGAATGCTTCTTCCTCATTCGATCTGTCACCTATAATATCGGGATAATCTGTTTTATCTGTCTTCGCTTCTGTCTTAGCTTCTGTCTTTACTTCTGTCTTTGCTTCTGTCTTAGCTTCTGTCTTTACTCCCGTCTTTGGCTTTGCCGCTGCCGTATCCTGCGATACTATAACGCTTCCGAGAAGAATGCTCACACCCGTCACCGTTATGCATATTTTCTTTAATGTTTTCACTTTCATTGACAATTTACCCGCCTGTCTTATGTATATACTCCCTCAATCAATTTCATTCCAATAAACATTCATATATTGTAAGTTATTTTTATTTATTATTCAACGAAATATTTTACAACAGGATTGATTTCTGCTATTCTATTCCGAGTAAGTACAGGAATCACTCCGGTCGGAGATTTCAGCATAAACGAAAGGGCACTAAAATGGCAGGATCTGTATACGGAACCAATTTCAGGATAACAACATGGGGAGAATCACACGGAAAAGCTCTGGGCGTGGTCATCGACGGATGTCCTGCCGGTCTTGAGCTGAATGAAGAGGATATCCAGACTTTCCTTAACAGACGCAGGCCCGGACAGTCTGCTTATACAACCTCAAGGGCGGAGAGTGATGAGGTTCAGATACTGTCAGGCGTTTTCGAGGGGTTCACCACAGGTACCCCGATATCTCTTATTGTTTATAATAAGGATCATCATTCCGCAGACTACTCGGAAATAGCTTCATATTACAGACCCGGACATGCCGATTATACATTTGATGAAAAATACGGCTTCCGTGATTACCGCGGCGGGGGACGATCATCAGGCCGTGAAACAATAGGCCGTGTCGCTGCCGGAGCCGTTGCATCCAAAGTACTGGGTGAGCTTGGCATTAAGCTTACCGGTTATACCAGGTCCATAGGCGCGGTCAGTATAAGCGATGATAATTTTGACCTTTCCGCCATAAATGACAATCCGTTATATATGCCGGACAGAAATGCCGCTGTACAGGCATCGGAATACCTTGATAAGCTCCGGTCAGAAGGCGATTCCGCCGGCGGCGTGGTTGAATGCATTATAAAAGGAATGCCTGCGGGTATCGGCGAGACTGTGTTTGATAAGCTGGATGCAGAGCTTGGAAAGGCGATAATGAGCATAGGCGCCGTCAAGGCGTTTGAGATCGGCGACGGGATCAGGGTATCCGAGGCTAAGGGAAGCACGAACAACGATCCTTTCATTCATTCCACCGAAAAGCCCGGCAGGATCATTAAGGGAACCAATCATTCGGGAGGGATCCTGGGCGGTATGTCAGATGGCTCAGACATTGTATTACGAGCTCATTTCAAACCCACTCCTTCAATAAGTATGCAGCAGAATACGGTCACTAAAAACGGTGAGGAAATATCAATAAAAATAAAAGGCCGCCACGATCCAATCATCGTACCACGTGCTGTGGTAGTAGTTGAATCCATGGCAGCCGTAACTTTACTTGATCTCCTCATACGCAACATGGGTGCCCGTATGGATTATATGAAAACAGTATACCGTCGTGGGATCACTGACAGCCGGTCCTGATCTTCATGATCTGATCTTTATTATCAGTCCCTGTTTTCTTTAACCTTCATTATGACAATACCGTTGCCCTTGGTAACCTTCATTTCGGGACCGTTCATGACAAGGGTATTGTTTTCAAGATCCACGTTGAAGAAGGTCATCGTGTCCGTTTCATGATTAAGGGAAACCAGGTGCTTTGAATCCGGGAAAATGGCTATATCCTTGGGATAGTCACCGCTTATCGGAAGCACGAACTTCTTGGTAAGAAGTCCCGTTTCCTTGTCGATCTCGAAAGCTCCCACGCTGTTATCTCCGGCATTGGAACAGAAAAGATACTTATTGTCCGCTGACAGCTTCATTGCGCACGCTGCCGAATCACCTGCATGATAGCTGTTGATCGTAGCTATTGTCTGAAGCTTGTTAAACACCGGATTGTTATTCTCCTCTTTATAATCATAAACCTCTATCGTATTATTCAGTTCATGGATTATGTAGCAGAACTTTCCGTCCTTTCGGAACTTGATATACCTCGGAGCCGACTCCTGATCACAGCGCACGATATCCGCAAGCTTGATCTTACCTGTATTGGTATCCAGCCTGTAGATCTTCACATGATCGAGTCCCAGATCACAGGCACACAGATAATGATTATCCCTCGTCATCTTAACGCAGCTAACATGCGGTCTGAAATTCCTCTCGGCTATGCTGCCGATCCCCTTATGAAATACCTCATCCGTTATCTCACCTACCGACCCGTCATCTTTCAGCCTGAGCACGGTTATCTTTCCGTCGTGATATCCGGCAACAAACAAAAATTTGTCTGTATAATCGGTCGAGATATAACATCCTCTCATTCCGTTTATCGAAGCCTTATTTATAGCTTCCAGATTTCCGTCCTTAAGTATCCTGAAGGACTCAACTCCCATATCGGTTATTGAATATATAAACCTTCCGTTATGAGATATTGTAAGATATGATGAATTGGTTATGGATATATGCTCTTTCTCCGTAAGGCGGCCTTCCTTTATGTCCGCGTCATATACCCTTATTCCCCAGTCACTCTCTCCCGTATAGGTTGATACATAAGCTACATACTTATCCATGTGTCCTGACTCTCCCGATTATCTTAGTTCTCCCATTTCCATGGCAAGATCCTGATTGAATTCTTCTTCCTCTTCTTCTCTCTTTCTGTTGTCATTGTTATTCCCGTTGTAGCTTCCTATCGTAACTCCGTTCTTTGCCGGTGCAAGGAAGATACCGACGATCATACCGAAGAAAAGTCCCACAAGCAGGATCAGTATCTTTTCTCTTCTTCTGTACAGCGCATAAACAATTCTTTTCATTACCCTCTCCTTTTTCATTTATTGTATTTCGTAATCTCCCAACGGGATTTATTAACCCCTGCGTTTCTTCTTAGCCTTCTTCACTACAGCCCGTCCGATCAGGACAAGAACCGTTCTTGGCGGAACCTCCACCTGTTTATTTCCGTTTTCGTCAAGGATCATCTCATATTTATCATCCCCGGCGGCTTCCGTATCAAGGCAGTAATTCCATTCCATATCCTTAGGAAGTCTCGGAAGAGCGAAACAGTGAGCCTCCCAATGCATATTCGTAGCTATATAGAAGTAATCATCCGGCCTGCTTCCTTCTGCATATTCCCCGCACAGCATGGTTCCTATATGCCTTATATGCGTATCCATCTGGGGATACCATGCGGCCTCCGAATGATAGGATATATCGGGATAACCGCAGGACTTCGAATCAAGAAGCGTTGCTTCCTTTGACATTCTGAGTATCCCGTGAGACTTCCTTAACGCTATGAGCATTTTAACGTATTCAAGGAGCTCCCTGCTTCTGTTATTATACTTCCAGTTAAGCCAGGTTATCTCATTATCCTGACAGTACGGATTATTATTTCCGTTCTGCGAATTCATGAATTCATCGCCGGCCATTATCATCGGCGTTCCCTGGCTGAACAAAAGCAGACAGTACGCATTTTTAAGCTGCTTCATGCGAAGCTTAAGGATAGCATTCTTTCGGGTATTGCCTTCCGTTCCGCAGTTCCAGCTGTAATTATACCCTGTTCCGTCCTTATTATCTTCGCCGTTAGCCTCATTATGCTTATAATCATAAGATACCAGATCATTGAGCGTAAAGCCCTCAAATGATGTGAGATGATTGATCACCTTAATGTTCTGCGGATTACATCTCTGCCTGTACATGAATTTACTAAGCATATCCTCGTCGCTCTTAAGGAAACGCCTCATGTCGGTAAGATAATCCTGATTGTATTCGGCCAGGAAACCATTTACACAGCATCCGGCAGTCGCAAACACAGCTGCATGATCGTATCTCTCATAATAGATCTTTGTCTCTGTAAGCCTCGGTGTTGTGGCGATAAGATCAAGCGGAAGCCGGTTGCCGAAGATATGGAATCCATCTATATGATATTCACTCTGCCAGAAGATCAGACAATCCATCACGAGATTACGGTTGATCTCCTCAGGGAAATAGAACTGCATTACCACTTCAATTCCTGCCCTGTGCAGAGCCTTGACCATATCCTTGAACTCATTTACGGAATCCTGTGAATATGAATATTGCGGCTTGGGCAGGAAATAAGAGCCGGCCTTGAAGCCCCAATAATTTATCCTGCGTTCTGTTCCTGTTGTTTTCCCTTCTTCATCAAGTTCACTTGACTTATAGCTCTTAATGACATCGCATTCATCGAAATCATACGCCGGCATCAGCTCCACCTGCGTGATTCCAAGCTCATTAAGATACGGTATCTTCTCCTGTATCCCCATGAAGGTTCCACGCCCGGTAACCTGTGACGAAACATGCCTTGTAAAGCCCCTTACATGGAGCATATATCCAATAATCTCACTGTATGGCAGCTTAAGCGGCCTGTCGCCTTCCCAGTCATACTCATCATTATATACAAGACAGTGTTCCGAGCGGGTTCTGAATTCCCCCCATTTACGCCTGTTTGAAAGGCACTTGCAGTCGGGATCCCTTATTGCCTCGCCGTTTACGGTATAACTGTATGATATTTCTTTATGATCGAGCCCTTTTACGACCGCTGAAAATACACTTCCGGCAACGTGATGCTCATTCATATTTATGTTATATATTGTCTTCCCACTGTTATCATATATCTTAAGCTGCAGCTTTCTGTCCGAAGGAGAGGAAGCACAGAACTGAATACCATCTTCTGATATGCTTGCCCCCTGCGGATACGCACTGCCTGTTACTACATTTTCCGTATTATCACTCATCTGTTCATCCCAAAGCCTTCACATTTTCCATAAGTATAGCACAAATCAGATTATACTTCCAACAGTTTCGGAATTAAATCCTGCCTCCTTTATGAACCTCGATTCTGTCTTACCGTACTCATCCCTGTGAATGCCAAGAAGCCACAAGCGCTTACGGCATCTTGTCATGGCAACATAGAAGAGTCTTCGTTCCTCCTCAATCTGCGCTGTGGTTTCACACCTTTTACCGGGAAATATGCCTTCCTGCAGTCCGATCATTATAACGTTATCGAATTCAAGCCCCTTGGAACCATGTATGGTCATAAGCTCGATATCCGTACAGCTTTCCTCTATGCATTTAACAACGTTCACAGGGCTTCTGTCTGACTGCTCAAGCCATTCATGGACTGATCTGTAATTTCTCGCCCTGTCTCTAAGTTCATTTATGGCTTCTTCGGCATCTTTTTCATTGCGGTCACTGAAATAGTGTTCTTTTATAAATCTTTCAAGACCGATTCCCTTCAGCATATAATTAACTGCTCCGAAGCAGTTCATCCCGGATATATACTTAATATCATCGAATAGTTTATCGCATTCGTTACGCAGCTTCTTATTGCTTCCGTAGTATTCACACACCTTATCCGCAGTTATATGTTCCTGAATTATGCTTTCTCTTGTAAGTCCTCTCTCCGGCCTGTTGAGTATCCTGAAAAGCTCATCCCTTTTATCATCGAATCCTTTACCGGATGCCAGCTTAAGATATGCAGTAACATCTTTGATCCATTCATTATTAAAGAACCCTTCGCTTCTGTCTTTTCTTCTGTATGGAATCCGCATTCTCCTTAATGCAGCTTCCACAATATCGGCGCTTTGGGATGTACGGTACAGTATACCGGTTTTTTCATGAGCCGTGTTACCATCATTGGCTTTAGAGACCATTCCATCTTTTATCCCATTTACAATTCGAACGCAGTATTCGGCTTCATCGGCGGAATTTCCGAAGCATTTATATTCAATTCTGCTTTTTTCCGCCGTATGACATATCTGATGTTTGGAAAATCTGTCTTTATTGCAGCTGATCAGTCTTTCGGCATGTCTGATGACTTCTTCAGGGCATCTGTAATTTAGCTTTAATTCAACGATCTTGGTTTCGGCATAGTCCCTTACAAAGCTCTTCATAACGGCAGGCTCGGCTCCTCTGAAGGAATAAATGGACTGATCATCGTCACCCACACAGAATATATTATGCCTGTCACCTGCCAGAAGACGCAGAACCTCATACTGTCTTCTGTCAATATCCTGAAATTCATCAACAAGGATATACCGGTATCTTTCCTGCCATTTTTTTAATATCCTGTCGTTTCCCCTTAGTGCCTTTAGACATTCATTTACCATATCGTCGAAATCTATATATCCCTCCGACTTACACAGGGCGTTATAAGGTTCATAGACCAGCTCAAGTTCGCGCGCTTCCTCATCATTCAGTTCATTTAAGGGATTGACGCAGCCCATCTTCTTTATACTGATATTCTCAATAATGCGGTTAAGCTTCTCCGGATCATTGCAGCATTTAAGCCCGACTTTTCCTGCTGCAATCGTAAGTAATGATATTTTTTTGTTTCGGGTTAATATTTCACCGGTCCTGTACAGACCCTGACGTTTAAGAATATGATAAAATATGGCGTGAAATGTACCAAATGTCACCTGATATGATGCGTCCGCAAGATTTATAAACCTTGAACGCATCTCCTCTGCCGCTAACTTCGAAAAGGTCAGCACCAGAATATTATACGGGTCGATGTGTTCATCTCTGACAAGATGCAGTACTCTGTTTACAAGCACTGCAGTCTTGCCGGATCCCGGACCCGCCAGCACAAGCATCGGGCCGTCCTTATGCATTACGGCCATCTGCTGTTCTTTATTTAATTGCTGCATCTATTTCCTCCAAGCTGCCTCTGTTTTATCAGTCATCCTCTTCAAGAAGGAACTCCTGATCATCCAGGAATTCATCGAATGCATCCGCTACCGCATCATACTCATCATCATCCTCTATGTAGGTAAGCTCGGGCTCAACATTGGGATCATTCTCATCCTCCTTATACCTGTAGAACCATACCTCACCGTCTACGTTCTCGCCCTTCTCGTCGAGAGGCAGCAATGCAATATAGTCTTTGCTGTCCACTTCCAGTATCGTTATCACAACACAGTTAACGATCCTTCCGTCATCAAGCTCCAGTTCAACAGTCATCTCTTCTTC
>JAEEGL015253824.1_pt1 | contig 10523 bp, 7 predicted proteins | sample 9134231 | NCBI WGS metagenome assembly JAEEGL01 (sample SAMN16246548, study PRJNA631951) | gut metagenome | biome: gut microbiome; feature: rumen; material: fiber-attached | host: Bos | place: Iran: Karaj | collected 2018-10
GTTCCGGTTCCACGTCCCAATTCGCATTCTGTACATGTCCCCGGTAAACGACAGAATCGTCGATGATCCAAATCGGATAGACCTCTCCCAAATAAAACGGGAGTTCTACTCCGTCGGATACCGTTGATCTATAGGCCGGATCCAGGGGAAAAAATTCATTCTCAAGGATTTCATTGATTACGTCTCTCTCGTGATCCAAATCCGAATACGTTCCATCCGGATAAAAAATCCCACACTTCTCATTCACGGACTCATAATAAAAGGATCCGAATTTCTTCGTTTCGCCGAACGCCCAGATAGAGCCTTCTCCGTCGTCGTATTCGATCACATCTATGGTTCCATCAGGCAAAATCGTGACAGCTCGCTTACCTGAAATTGGTTCCCCCTCATCCTGCTGCGGTGCAAGGCTGAAGAATACGATACGGTTGCCTTCTTCATCTTGAAAATACTCCCCACAGAACCACTCTTCACTTTCAGAAAATTGATCTTCGGAGATGTGATATTCCCCAGAACCAAGTTTAAGGATCAACTCATCCTCTGCGACAGATGCAGAGCATACGTTTCCTTTCTCCTCATACGGTGCAAACGTCCTGTAATCCTGTTCCGATGCAGCATAGAAATCATGATAGTATTCAAGAACCGCATCCAACCGATCGTCGTAGCCTTTATCAACGTTTCGCTCAGAAGCATCCCCCGTCTCTACGGCTGATGCTTTCTCCAGTGAGTAATCCTTCTCATTCGATACAGTTGTCTCAGCACCGCACCCGGTGATTGCGATCATGCCGATCAGAAATACCACGACTCCTTTGGTCTTCATCACTCCGACTCCCCCCATCATTGTTTTAACGGGCAACTGCCGATCTTTTCCCCTAAATACGATTGTACTCTGCGCTTTTTCTGGTGCATAGTTTACTCAAAATCCACCCAGGTTACCTGAGGAACTTTTGTTTTTCTTCTCACTTATTTTAGGATATCCTCATCCAAAAGGAACTGTTCAATACCCATGTAAATGATTCCGGCCTCGTCCCGCCATGGATTAAGATAATCCCTTACAACAACTATCTTAGTAAACGAGTCAGGTATCCTCAACAGAGATGCCGTCTCCTGTTCTTTTTTATCCGGATCAGCAATGGACAATGCCGATTGTATATAAAACCTTTTGTCGCCTTTGTTCACAACAAAATCCACTTCCAATTGCTTGCGGAGCTTCTTTCCGTCCGAATCCTTTGTGTTATATTCCACAACTCCGACATCCACACTCATCCCTCTACGGACCAGATCGTTATATAATACATTCTCCATAATATGAGTTTCTTCCAACTGTCTGAAACCCAGCCGAGCATTCCGTAAACCCAAGTCTGTGTAATAATATTTTGCCGGTGTGCTTATATACTTTCTGCCTTTCACATCGTATCGTACAGCTTTTTCTATCAAAAATGCGTCTTCAAAATACCCTATATATTTTTCAATTGTCTCCGAGGCAATGGAAATACCTCGTTCACTTTTAAATGTATTTGCAAGTTTGCTAGGATTCGTGAGAGATCCAATGCCCGAAGCGAGGACATCCAAAAGAATTTCCATGACTTCGGCATCATTCTTGATCTTATGACGCTCTCGCACATCTCTTAAATAGGTTCTCTCAAACAAATCTTTAAGGTATCTGCTTTTTTCCTCATGCGATTCCAAAGAGAGCGCAAGCGGCATTCCACCATAGGTATAATAATCCTGCCAGGCTCCACGCTTATCTCCTTCGTACGAATCATAAAATTCCGCGAAGGAGATAGGATATACCCTTATTTCATCTCCCCTGTCCCTGAACTGTGTCAAGATATCATAAGAAAGCATTTTGGAATTACTTCCTGTGATATACACATCCGCATTATTCATGCGCATAAAGCCAAGAACGACATCGATAAATGTTATTTTTGCTTCCGGATCGTCAACATACGGGTTCTGTATTTCCGAGACAAATTGGATCTCGTCGATGAGGATGTAGTATTTCGTTCCGGGGTCCATCATGTGCTCCCTGACATATTTATCCAGTTCCAGAGGGTTCCGATACCTGGCATTTTCAAGAACATCCAAAGCCAGATCTATAATCTGATCCTCACGGATTCCTTCACCAAGTAACCACTCGCGGTACAACTGAAACAGCAGAACGGATTTTCCGCTTCGTCGAAGCCCTGTAATGATTTTTATCCGTCCATTATCTTTTTTTGAGATCAATTGGTTCAGATACTGAGTTCTCGGATACATGCCTTTCTCCTCGTGATTTTTTTGCGGTTATCCGCAATTATTTCACCCTCAATATACTATCGATATTTCCTGCAGTCAATATACCACGTGATATTTTTGCGGCCATCCGCATTTTTTTCGTGCAAACACCATGAAATAAGAAATGGATTTTTCACTGAGTAAGGTCTTCGGACTGGAAAAGGTCGCTCGTTTCTTTTTTTGTAGTACAGGAGTATTACAACTAACCTGGCGTCGTTTTCCTCCTTAAAAAAGTCCCCCAGGGTTACCCTGAGGGACTTTTTTCAACAATCCTAATCAATCCTTTCACATTTCCCGATGCGGTTTTACTTATTTTTCAAAAGACTTTCCCGACCTTATAGCATCCGCTATAGCAAGAAAATCCTTGGTTTTTAACAAAGCAAGTCCTTGTGTTTCATCACCGAGCACTACAAGCTGATCTCCGGAAGATATGTTAAAGAGCTTTCTTGCCTTAGCCGGGATAACGATCTGTCCTTTATCTCCAACTGTTACCATGCCAAACAGATGCTTTCCTTTGGGCGGCAGTTCAAGACCAAGATTCTCTTCCGGTTCATAATTTGCCATATCATCAAGGGATACTCCAAAGACTTCTGCAAGCTGTCTTGATTTCTCAAGGTCCGGTATTGTTTCTCCCGATTCCCATTTTGCGACAGCCTGTCTTGTCACTCCCAGCTTTTCTGCTATATCCTCCTGCGTCATATGATTTAGTTTTCTTAAATGCGATAGGTTATCCTTAAACATCTGATCTCCTTACCTTTTTGATTCCAAGAACCGCCCATCTGAAAAATGGAAGCCTTGATATCAGTTCATACAAAAGAAATGCCACGGCAAATGCGCTTATAAGGCTTAAAAGATAAACAATCGGGAAGGTCAGCATATCCTTTGGTGCTATATATGCAGCTATGATTGAGATTCCCAGATAGTGGAAGACATATAATCCCCAACTGTACTTATTCATTACAGCCGTAAACTTATTGGAGAAATCCATATACTTGGCACCCATGCCAAGAAATGCAATGGAAGCAAACCATCCAAAAAGAGTAAATAACGGTGTCTTATATACCGGAGCATCAGCATAGTTTTCTCCAAAATAAACGAAAGTAAATGCGATAGCTAATGCCACAGAAATGAATGTCAGCCAAATGGCATGTTTCTTTAAAACATCGATCACTTCATCATGAGAAAACACAAAGTATCCAAGCAAAAATGCAAGTCCATAATAGCCAAACCGGTATACGCAGATGATGGGCGTATTTAAAATCTGTGCTGCTCCAAAAACAGGGACTGCCATAAGAATGATCACGATGATATTGGTTTTTCCGGCAAGCTTCCACAGCCTGTCTTTTTCAATCTTTCTTGCCGGAATAAGAACAGCGCTGAATACCCAGAGCAGCTGAATATACCATAGTACTCCGATACCACTTACAGCCATGATCAAAAATGCTACCGGTGCAGGCACCGTCTTCATAACATTCATGGCATTCGATAATCTTGTATTGAAGTACCCCTGTATAAACTGGAACACAAAAAGCCCGATCGTGGAAGGGACAAGCAGTTTCGTTGTTCTGCTCTTAAAAAACTCTTTGTCCGTATGGTTATCAAGGTAAAGTCTTGAACTTATTCCGGATACCATGAACAAAAGAAACATAAACCACGGATACGTCAGATACTGGAAAGCATCCCAGTATTGCACCTCAAACCCCGATATATTCCCAACTACTCCGGGAATGCCCTCAGCGTTGTACATATAAAACACATGATAGATGACAACTATCACAACAGTGATCCATCTGATGTTGTCCAAATAACGTTTTCTCATACCATTCCCACCTTTGCAATTATTCTTAACACAAGAATAACCACTTGATCATCATCTGTCTACCAACCAAAGCAAACATTTTTCATTCAGATCTGTTCGTTTTAGTTGCCCAGGCATACTCGATCATATCGATCCCCGGTTCACCCCGGCGGATCTTCCGGACCTCATCCACGCAGAATGCAATGGCTTCCGTGATGAATTCATCGGACATTTCCCTGGTGAAAAAGAAAATGGGCCTTTCATCCACAGGCTGAAAATATGAATCCATATCTATACACAGTCTTTCCGTATCGAAGGCGCACAACCGGTGGATATCTTCCCCATCGAAATCCGCGGGGATTGAAATGTTATTCTCCAGACCGTATTTGGTCGCCACATAGTAATTCACGATGGAATAATCCCTGTGCAACCGCTCCACATTCCCGGGGATCCTGGGATTCCAATGATACTTACCATATACAAACTGCCGGTACAGGGAGTCCTGCACCAGGTGCAGATAGTATCCCAGATAGAGGTCGTCTGTCAGCATCCTCTGGCCGAACAGTTCCCGGTATCTGTCATAATCATAGGTCTTCTTTGTGTCGTCGCAAACGTTGATCTTCAGGTGCGAGTTGCCATCGTAACCGTAGTCCACCAGCACCGCACCGAGAAACAGCCTATTCGTATCATCAAAATGCAATCGCTTTGCCACTTCATATGTGATAGCCAGATGAACAATACTGGATGCCATGGATCCTTTTCTCCTTTTGATCGTTACAGTCCCAAAATATGTTTTTCCATACTGGTCCGTAGCGGATTCGTGCCCTCTTCCAGGTGTGACAGGAATGTCACCATGAGGTTTCTCTGGGGGAGAACGTAGCATTTCTGCCCGAACTTTCGATCCCACCCTCATAGACTCCGGCGCCATACACATTCCAGCCATTCTTCTCTATATCACGAACAAAGTGATCAAAGTTCATTTTTTCATACCCCTTGCTATACTGACTGATGCAATTCTATCACAATCGCTGCATCAAATTCAAAAGTCCCTCAGTGTTACCTGAGGGACTTTCTCTCTTTATTCGCACTCTTATCTGGCCTCCAGATCGATCATCTTGTAATAGGGCGTGAGCACCTGTGCAAGGCCTGTGTTTGCTTCTGAATCGCCCACCTGGGACCAGGCATTGGCGATGGCATCATAATCATAGGTCAACAGATTCACCTTCCAGTCCTTCTGGTTGCGGACACCCCAGTTGCCGTATTCGGAGATCACCTTGTAGGTCCAGGTGGTCCAGCTGACACCGGACTCGTTGATGGCCTTCACACCTTCGTCCCATGCATCCAGATTGTTGAAGAGGGCAAACTCGCCCAGATAGCTGGGCACGTTATAGTTCGCCGTGCGGATGGCATTCAGCTTCTTCTGCATATTGGTCACCTGATTGCCTGCCGCATTGTCATAGTCATCGTAGAGGTAGTTGTGATACTCGTACATCACATTCTCCCATCCGTAGAGGGCAGGATCCGGCAGATCCACGGGATCCCAGGTAGCCTCCATGATGATCACATGATCCGGATCGATGGCACGGATCCTTCTGTATGCCTCATCATAGACATCCCACACCAGCTTGTGCAGGACCGCATCACCCAGACCGGTGTTGTAGCGGTAGGTGCAATAGGGCTCGTTTAAGAGGTCATATCCGGCCACCCAGGGATTGTCCTTGTAATGGTCCGCCATAGCCTCCCAAATCTTGTAATAAAGCTCCTGATTGGCCTTCACCGTCTCCTCATCGCCGAAGAAGAACTCCGAGGCCTCCATCTTGTGATCCCCGCCGTCGTGGCCGGAATGATCGCTTCCGTTCTGGGAACCGGGAGCGCCGTGCATATCCAGGATGACATACATGTTTCGCTGAGCAGCCTGCTCTGTGAACCAGTCGATGCGATCCCAGCAGTCCTCGTAAAACTCCCCGTTCTCATCCACCAGGTTGCGATACCAGATGGGAAGCCGCAGGCAGTTCATCCCCAGCTCCTTGCAGTAGTCAAAATCGCTCTCCGTGAAATAGTTGTCCTGGTAGAGGGTGACCAGTTCCATGACCTTCTCTTCGCCAAAGCGTTCCGTCAGAACCCGGTAGACGTCATCCTCGGCATTCACGCCGGTGGCGTAATTGGTTACCGTCATCCAGAACTCCTGAAGGAGATATCCGCCCACATTGGTTCCCTTGAGCTGAACCAGCTCTCCGGTTCCCTTACCGTCGCGAAGGACCTTGCCGTCCGCCTTGAGGAAGGGATCTTCTGCCACCCTGTCCTCTCTTTCCATATAGCTGACCTGAGGGCTCTGGTAGACTCTCACATAGTCCACTTCCATAGAGGCGGACTCCAGCGTCTCATCGATCCCCCTTGCACCGCCCCAGTCGCCTCCGAAGGCGATGTTGAGGATGAGGAACATCTCCTGATCATAGGGCCATTCCTGCTCCGTGGGATTTACCACATAATCCGTGGGTTTATAGGTAAAGTAGGGCTCTCCGTCCACAGAGACGATGAGCTTGTCCGGAAGCCACTCCAGACCGTACACATGGAACTCCTCGGAACAGCTTCCCAGCCACTTGGTGTTGTACTTTTGCGTATTCTTCGTGTGGTTATAGGCACCGGTGTGGATGGTGGAATGGATCACACCCTGGTCATAGCCCACATGCTCGCAGATATCGATCTCTCCGGACTTGGGCCAGCTGCCGTAGGTGTCCTTTTCCGGCATCATCCAGATGGCGGGCCAGGTTCCCAGGCCGGCGGGAAGCTTGGCACAGACCTCGATCTTGCCGTATTTCCAGCTGCCCTTTCCTTTGGTCACCATTCTGGCAGAGGTATACTCGCCGGTTTCCGCATCTTTGCGGAGCTCGATCACCAGCTTTCCGTCCCGGATCTCGGCGTTATGGTCGGTGTAGTTCTGGAGTTCATGATTGCCCCAGCCGTTTGCACCCAACTCATAGCTCCACTTGCTCTCATCCGGCAGGCCGTCCTCGTCGAACTCATCGCTCCATACCAGACGATAATCCATGTTTTCTTCGTCGTAGGTAAAACCTTTTGCCTTTGCGTTCACTTCATCTTCCTCTTTTTCCAGAAATGCGTCCGGCACCTTGGATCCCACTCTCGGCTGAAAGGAAGATCCCTGCTCCGTCGCCTCCGTATCCTGTCCCGGGTTCTCTGCAGTCCCCGGGTTCTGCGAGCCACAGCCGGCAAGCAACATTGCTGCTGCCAGGACTGCTGCCCACGCGCGCGCAGATCTTCTGCTCACACGTCTCTGTCTTTTCATAAACGATCAACTTCCTTTCTATTCACCGGTGATACCCGTATTCTCAATTCCCTGGATGAACTGTTTCTGCACGCAGGCGTACAGGAGAAGAAGGGGAACGATGGAGATCAGCGTTGCCGCCATCTTGTAAGCCTCATTGATCTTGTACATGCCCTCGGATCCCATACCGGAGGATGCGTTGCTGGAGAACATGCTGTCAAAGGTGGACAGCTTCAGGGGCAGCAGATCCATGGTTCCTCCCAGGTAGGTACCGGTCTGATAAGTCTCATTCCAGTTCCACACAAAAGCGAAGAGGAACACGATGAGCACCGTGGACACCGACAGGCGCATGGCGATGTGGAAAAAGACCTGAAAAGGTCCGGCTCCGTCGATCATGGCCGCCTCGTCCAGCGAGTAGGGAATGAGATTAAAAAAGTTCCAGAAGATCAGGATCAGAATGGTCCCGTTCACACCCTGGCCCAGAAGTGCCATCACCACCTGGGGGATCACTGTTCCGATGAGCTGAATTCCAAAGGAACTCTGAGCTGTCATAAAGATGATCAGCCTGGGGATCATCAGCACCGTAATCGGTACGATAAAGGCCAGCAGGATCATGGTAAACCAGAACTGCCTTCCCCGAAAATGAAACCGGGACAGGGCATATCCCGTCATGGCTGCCACGATGGTCTGCAGCAGAGCCAGTCCGGCGGAGAACAGGATGGAGTGGATCAGACTTCCGGGCATTTTCAGCACTCTGGCCGCCACGCTGAAGTTCCCCAGGGTGGGGTGCAGGGCGATCCACTGTACCGAAGGATCGATGATGTCATCCTTGGACATCACTGACTTGGAGATCATCTCAAATATCGGCTCGAGATAGATATAGCCGATGCAGATGAGCAGAAAATAGATGACTGCTTTTCCGATTTTCTTTGCCATATTCTATCCCTCCTTTACCAATATTTGTGGGTCTCTTTGATCTTCCGCTCACGGAACACCAGGAAGGCAATACCGATGATGAGAAGGACCAGGAGACTGTATACCCAGGACAAGGTTGCCGCATATCCGAATCCGCCGGAAGTGTTGGCGGTCTTTTCCTTGATCTGGGTGAGGACCGGATTCACATAATCCATGGCTCCCAGCTGCACGATGGTGAAAATGGTGACCACCAGGGCCGTGGGACGGATGATGGGAATGGTGATCTTCCACAGGATCTGCCAGGAGGTGGCGGAGTCGATCCGGGCCGCCTCATAGAGACTGGGGTTGATCTTCTGCAATCCGTTGATGAACAGGACGATGGGGATGCCCGTAAACCAGAGGATGATGGACAGGTTGTCAAAGAGAGACACCATGGCATCCGCCAGGGGCTCCGAATAGCTGTAGATCATCCGGATCACGAAGGTATAGTACAGAGGATTGATCTGACCTTCCACCGCCGGTTCCAGATTCATAAGCTGATACATCACGGGACCGGACAGCACCACCACCGGCAGGAAGTAGATGGTCCGGAAGAGGGACTTACCCTTGACGATGGAGTTCAGCATCAATGCCAGGATAAAGGCCATGATGATGATCACCAGGGTGTAGGGGATGATCATACCCAGGAAGGCCACCAGCGCAGGGGTGAATTCCGTATTGACCAGAAAGGCTTCCCGGTAGTTCTTGATCCCCACAAAGGTGATGTTGAATCCGCGGATATCCTGTCTGACATCCGTAAGGCTCAGATAGGCTGTCATGACAAAGGGAATAAAGGTAAAGATCAGGAAGCCCAGGATCCAGGGTGCCATGAAGAGATATCCGTATTTATCCTGTCTTTTCTGGAAGGATTTTTTTCTTTTTCTAACGGCTGACATGTCTTTCTCCCTCCTACTCCACCACCAGCGCGCTCAGCGCTTCCAGGGTGTAACCTTCGTAGGAAACCTCCCGGTCCGTGTAGTTGATCAATACCTGTTTTCTGCTTCCGTCTTTTTCATAGGTGTTGAGGATCACACCGTTTTGGATCACCCGGCGGTCCGTCCATTCCAATCCCGCCACCTTGCTCTGTACCGCATTGACCTTGAAGTAGATCTCCCGAATCAGCTCCGCGTAGAGGGAATACTCTGTGGAATACAGATCCGAGCTCACGGTATCCATCAGCTCATAGGAAGGCTGAGCGGAAAGGATAAAGGAAGGGGACAGGTTATAATCGATCATCTTCAAGATGTCTCTTTGGGTGTAAAACGAAAAGTTTGCGTAGGGCGCATACACTTCCATGGTGCCGTTCAGAACCAGCTGGAGGAAAGGTACGGCATCCGTCTCGAAAATATACTGGGAATTACCCACCGGCGCCTGGAGGTAACGGTCTGTGTATTGCCACAGGTACCGGCCCGGCGTCTCGATGTTGAGCAGAACCTCCTCCGACATGCCGCTCATGGTCTCCTGATAGAGGTCTACCGCCTGGCTGACACTGTACTTTTCGCCGGAATTGGAGAAGGTACCTGCCAGCACGCTTCCGATGCCCTGCACCGTCATGGAGGAGGAATACTCCTTCATCTTCCCGTACTGTCTCTCCAGCCAGTCCGCACTCCTGGCGGGAACGGCATAACCAAAATAGCGATCCGGCGCAGTGTCCAGGAGCAGTGCTCCCTTGTCCACAAAGGCATACCAGGAATTCACATGGCGCACCGCCGTCTTATAGTAATTCAGCATGGTTTCGTTAATGGTCACATAATCCTGGGCGTAGGAAATGTCGATGCCCAGGTCTGCGTAATCCCGGAAGAGCTTCTCGAAATCATCTTTCTTTCCGATCTTTGAGGAGAACTTCTGGGTGTAGGGCTTGGAGAAGGAAAGACCCTTCTTCTGCCATCCGGAGAGGCCGGAATTGATGTTGGTGATCCCGCCGGATACCACATCATCCAGGATTTCCCGGACATCTTCCGTGGTGGTCACCACCACATTCTCCATGCCCACCACGCTGCTTCTTGCATCGGACATGATAAAGTCCAGCCGGATGGGAATATCCCCGGTCTGCAGGCCTCCGTCGGCCTTCAGGACGCCGGTCTCCATCAGGTGCTTCCGGTAGGCCCTGGCCATGCCCACATAGTTTGCAGCCTCCGTGGAGCCGCTTCCGTCTCCGGTCAGGAACTCATAGGTCATGGAGATGTCGAAGCGGTTGGGTTCCTCCATCAGGGA
>JAEEGL015283297.1_pt1 | contig 10523 bp, 8 predicted proteins | sample 9134231 | NCBI WGS metagenome assembly JAEEGL01 (sample SAMN16246548, study PRJNA631951) | gut metagenome | biome: gut microbiome; feature: rumen; material: fiber-attached | host: Bos | place: Iran: Karaj | collected 2018-10
AAAGGATCCGCTCAGTTGACGCTTCCCTTAACCGGGAAGAGCTGGCTGATGAATGTTACCGGCTGATATCAGGCTGGCTGAAGGAGCAGGATGTTTAGAGAGATCCTGCAGCGTCAGCAGCCGACCGTATATCAGATCCTGACCAACGCGCTCAGAGAGCGCAAACTTTCTCACTGCTATCTCTTTACCGGACCGAAAGGCACACCAAAAAAGGAAGCAGCGCTGTTACTGGCTCAGTCTCTGGTCTGCGAACACGCTGATGTCTGGGCTTGCGAACAATGCGCCAGCTGCCAGCGCGTCAAAGACGGCAATTATGGTGATCTGATCTATCTTGACGGTGCCGGCAAGCCCATCAAGGTTGAACTGGTTGATGCTCTGAAGGCGCGGTTTGAAAAGACCGCCCTGGAGAAAAACGGCCACAAGATCTTCATCATTGATAACTGCGAAACCCTTACCCTGAAAGCTGCCAACAGCCTGCTGAAGTTCATTGAGGAACCTTCTGGCGAGCTGACCGGCATCTTCATTACCACCCAGCCCGACCGGCTGCTTCCCACCATCGTATCGCGTTGTCAGAATGTCAGTTTCCGCCCACTTTCCAAAAACGAGTTCCATACTCTGGCTCGGGAAAAAGGCTATGACGAAATCACTGCGCATTTCGTTTCTCAGCTGATTGACAGCGCCGATCAGATCGACGCAGTCAGTACCAACGAGACCTTTACCAATTCTCTGGTCTCCTTCCAGCAGTTTCACGAATTGTTTTTCCGCAATCGCCAGGAAGCTGTCCTTTATCTTCAGGATCGCTTCTCCCGGCTCAACAAAGGTGACAGGGCCGCTGCCCGGGATACTTTCCGTTACTTCCTGGACATCTCCCTGCAGTTTGTTTCCGACTGCCTCAACGGCTACCAGAGCGCTGATGATTCCTATGATCAGCTGCTCAAAACAGCCCACAGCAGCAACTTTGACTATGCCAGATACCTGAAGGCAATTGCCGAAACCCGGGACGGCTTCAACATGGCCGCTAATGGGCTTCTGCTGATTGACCAGATGCTATATAAATTAATGGAGGTTTAATCACATGGCTAACAACGAAAAAGAAACCCAGCAGCAGTTCAAGTACTGCGTGGCTGTCAAGTTTAACGGTTCCAAGAAGGCTTATACCTTCGGTACCAATAACGAGAACCTGCACTATGGCGACAAGGTCGTCGTCGAGACTGTGCGGGGCGTGGAACTTGGTGAACTGATCAGTGATCTGCGCGACTCCTCACTGCACCACAGTGGAGCGGCCTTGAAACCGATCCTGCGTACGGCCACTCCTGAAGACATTGCCCATGACAAGCGCAACCGGGAAGAAGCCCCGGAGCTGATGGCCAAGTGTCAGAAATGCATTGAACAGTGCGAACTGGAAATGTATCTGATCTCCGCGGAATATACCCTGGACCGCAACAAGGTAATCTTCTCCTATGTGGCTGATGACCGTGTCGACTTCCGCGAACTTCTGAAGGCTCTGGCTTCCACTTTCCGCTGCCGCATTGAACTGCGTCAGATCGGCCCCCGTGATAAGGCCAAGATCATCGGCGGTCTGGGCTGCTGCGGCATGGAAACCTGCTGCTCCCGCTTCCTCGATGACTTTGACATCGTTTCCATCAACATGGCCAAGAACCAGCTGCTGGCGCTCAACACAGCCAAGCTGTCCGGCCAGTGCGGCAAGCTGATGTGCTGTCTGAAGTATGAAGACGAGGCCTACAAGCAGCTGCGGGCCGGCTTACCGAAGCTCAACACCGCGGTTTACTACAACGGGGAAAAATTCCGCATCACTACCATGAACATCCTTAATAACTCCGTACGCATCTCCAACAAGGAGCATGCCGTTGACCTGACCATCAATGAGCTGAAGAAACTTCTTCCCGCCAAGAAAGCCGGCGAAGAAGCGGTTGAAAATACTCAGAATTAGGATAGATTATCAGGAGGTAACTACGTATGAAGGATAAGACCAGAATCTGGCTGGCTCTTTTGCTGTTCGGATTATTGGGACAGCTGGCCTGGACCATTGAGAACATGTATTTCAATGTCTTCGTCTTCAATACGCTGAACGGCAGCGTCACGACAATTGCGACCATGGTAGCAGCTAGTGCCATAACTGCCACCCTCACTACCCTGTTCATGGGTGCCTTATCAGACAAGATTGGCAAGCGCAAGGGCTTCATCTGCCTCGGATATATCATCTGGGGACTTTCGGTGATTGCCTTTGCCTTTTTAAATCTGGAAAATGTTGCCAGGCTCTTCCCGACCCTTACCGTTGTTTCCACAGCCGGTTTGCTGGCCATCGTAATGGACTGCGTGATGACCTTCTTTGGTTCTACTGCCAATGATGCCTGCTTCAATGCCTGGATAACCGATACCGTTTCTCCCAAGGAAAGAGGCAAGTATGAAACTGTTCTGGCCACTCTGCCTTTAGCCAGCATGCTCATCGTTTTCGGTCTGCTGGATTCTCTGACACAGAAGGGCCGCTGGGATATGTTCTTCATCATCATTGGTTCGCTGGTTTCCCTGGGTGGACTGCTGGGTGTATTCGTTCTGAAAGACAGCACCTCCATCCGAAAGAATTCCCAGTCTTTCCTCAGCAGCCTGGCTTTTGGCTTCAAGCCAGAAGTCATCAGAAACAACAAGAGTCTTTACCTTTCTCTGCTGTGCCTTCTGGTCTTCAGTGTGTCCACGCAGATCTTCATGCCCTACATGATCATCTATATTCAATACTATCTGGGCATCAGCGATTACGCCGTCATCCTCGGCATTGTCTTACTGAGCGCCAGCGTCATTTCCATTCTGGCCGGCCGGCTGATCGACATCGCCGGAGCTGACCTGTTCTTCATTCAGGCCATTATTCTATTGACCGGTGGTCTGTTGCTGATGTACGCTGCCCGCAGCAGCGTTTCCGTCATCATATCCGGCATCGTGATGATGAGCGGCAATTTGATCGTTACCGCTCTGATCAACGGCGCGATCCGCAACGCAACTCCGAAAGAGAATACCGGCGGTTTCCAGGGCATCAGAATGATCTTCGGCGTCATGTTGCCGATGATCATCGGCCCCTACATCGGTGCCGCCGTCATAAACAACGCCAACCATACCTACGAAGATCTCGGAACCGTGAAGCAGGTTCCGACACCAGCCATCTGGCTGGCTGCAGCCATCGTTGCCGCGTTATTGCTCATACCCTATTTCCTGCTTAAGAAACAGCAGAGAGAGGACAGCCAGAAGCACTACAGCCTGCTGACCAAATACGGTGAAGTTCTGAAGGAGGACAGTATTCTTCCTGAATACCCCCGGGCCCAGTTTAAGCGCGATTCCTACATCAATCTTAACGGGCTGTGGAACTACACCATAACTGATACTGAAGAAATACCCCGGAATTTTCCCGGCGAAGTTCTGGTTCCCTTCCCCATTGAATCCGTTCTCTCCAAAGTCGGAAAGACCCTGACGCCCAGGCAGCTGCTCTGGTATCATCGCACGTTCAGCCTGGACAGCAGTTTCAACAGAGATATCGTCCGGCTGAATTTCGGTGCCGTTGATCAGTTGTGCAAAGTCTATCTCAACGGCCAGCTGGTCGCTGAGCATGAGGGCGGCTACCTGCCATTTTCCGCCGACATCACCGACTTCCTGCAGCCGGAAAACGACCTGGTCGTCTGCGTCAGAGACCTGACCGACACCTCCCATTACGCCCGCGGCAAGCAGTCTTCCAATCGCGGCGGCATCTGGTATACCCCGATTTCCGGTATCTGGCAGACTGTCTGGCTGGAATCCTTTGCCAGCGAGCACATTGAGGATTTGAAGATTGATATTGATTATGACCACCAGTTGCTCAAGCTGAAGATTAACGGAACAGCTGAGAAATACAACGTTACCGTAAGGGCAGATAAGAAGGTAGTTGCCCGGGCTGCCGGCGGTGACACCCTGGAACTTTCCATCAGCGACATGCACAGCTGGAGTCCCGAAGATCCCTTCCTATACGATCTGACTGTCGAATGCGATAAAGACCGCGTTGATTCCTACTTTGCCATGCGCAAGTTCTCCATCGGCTGCGACAAGTCTGGCAAGAACAGACTGATGCTGAATAATCAGCCTTATTTCCACAAGGGCGTTCTTGATCAGGGCTATTACAGCGATGGCATTTATACCCCGGCTGATTACCGGCAGATTGAAGATGATATCCTGATGCTCAAGGAAATGGGTTTCAACACCATCCGCAAGCACATCAAGATTGAACCCATGATGTTCTATTACTATTGTGACAAACACGGCATGCTGGTATGGCAGGACATGGTTTCCGGCGGCGGCCGGTATTCCTTCGCCGTCATCGCCGCTCTGCCCTTCATCGGTAAGACGCTGAAGGACTCCCATTACAGTCTGTTTGCCCGCAAGAGCGAGCAGTCCCGCCAGTGCTACCGTCAGGAGTTGGAAGAGACGGTTAAGCATCTCTACAATGTTCCTTCCCTGGCTCTCTGGGTACCATTCAATGAAGGCTGGGGTCAGTTTGATGCCCGGAAAAACGAAAAGCTGCTCCGCAGCCTGGACAGATCCCGAATCATCGACCACGCTTCCGGCTGGCATGACCAGAAGGGTGGCGACCTGTTAAGCAAACACATCTATTTCGGCAAGATCGCCTTTGAACCAGATGAGCGGGTCTGGGCACTGACCGAATACGGCGGCTATAACTGGATGATCCCCGGTCACGTCTATAACAATTCCAATTACGGATATAAGGGCTTCTCCAACCAGACCGACCTGCAGGCTGCCTTCCTGATGCTGCACAGCGAACAGATCATTCCTCTGATATCTGAAGGCCTGTCAGCAACCATCTACACCCAGTTATCAGATGTTGAAGACGAAGTTAACGGTCTGGTCACCTATGACCGGCGGGTTATCAAGTTTGATCCTAAGGTCGTTCGCAGCGCCTTAAGCAGGCTGACTCTCTAGCCGGCTGAATTCCATATTATTCATCATGAAAACGCCATGGCAGTCATGGCGTTTTATGTTGATTCTATTCTTTTACATTGTCCGCTTAGGAGTCAGTGCGGCAATGACGGCAGCAATATCCCTCTTGCTGAGCCTTCTGCGGCCTGGTTTGTGAACCGCTTTTCTGATCTCTTGCCCGTTGGTAAGCACTCTGTCACTTTCTACCGGGCTGTTGTTATCCACCATGTACAGATATCCCCTGACCCAGACATCTATCCCCTGGCTTCTCAGATAGTTGCCCACAATACCTTCTTGTCTGCTAACCTGTTTCAGAGGATTATCTACTTCCTTAAGGTAGGTATACCCAGCCTCGCTTTGGTGGTACTTCTCCCATTGGTAATCATCTGCCTCTCCGTGTATTTCCCCGCTGTAGTTCTTCACCTCGATTATGAATACACCGTTAACATTTACAATCACATTGTCCAGTTCAGTTGGCTTGTTCTGAAAAGCTACCTCCACATTGGTCAGCAGGTGATCCCTTTCATTTAATTCATTTCTGATAATTTCAGTTGCCATCTTTTCTCCCCGATTACCGGCTTCCTTTTCCGGGCTTAAAGCCGGCTTAAGGGTTTCATCAGTCTTTTCAGAATTGATCAGATCGCTGAAGGCCAGAATAGTAAGATAAGCCAATAACAACAGGGAAATTATTAGGATAAAGATGAATACATCGTTCTCTTCCATGATGTTCTAAATCTGCGGCTTGCCGCTGCCGTACCAGTAGAAGACCTGATTGTTGGTCGGATGCAGCTTACCACCTAGTTTGGTGTACAGCGCAATGGCCTTCTCGTTATCCTGCTGGGTAATCAGGCTGGTATAGTGGATCTGATGTTGTCTGCCATATTCCAGCAGCATCGTCATCAGCCGGGTGGCAATTCCCTGCCGCTGAAAATTTTCCTGGACAAAGAGGTGGTAGATCATCATCATGTCCCGTCCATTGTCCAGTCTGGGCAAAAGGTAAGCCAGAGCGTAACCAGCAACCTCCTTGTCCTGCAGCGCAGCTGCTATCAGGATCTTATCGTCATCAAGAATGGACCGGGCCTTCTCATCCGTGATCAGCTGATGACGGAAGGTCTCAGTCAGTCTGATCAGAGCATCCTGATCATCTTCATTAAGAAAACGGAATTCCATTATCTCACCTCTCCTTGGGCTTTCTGAAAGCACCTGATTCAACTAAATTATCATTTATTCCCGCTTTCTGTGCAACTTCCGTTCGCTTTTTTGCTGATGTAAGCGTGTTCATGGCTGTAGCCATGTGTTTTCTTATTTTGGACAAGTTATAATGGACTTGGTGATATTATGGAAAAACTGGATGTCTGTTTAGTAAACGATTCATTCCCACCTGTCATTGACGGGGTTTCCAACGCGGTATTCAACTATGCCAGCGTCATTCAGGAACGACTGGGAAATGTCATTGTTGCCACCCCGGAATTCCCGGGGGCTCAGGACAATTATGATTTCAGGGTCCTGCGCTATCCCTCCATTGATACAACCAAGGCTGTCGGCTACCGTACCGGCATTCCTTTCAATCCATCCTATCTGAGTCAGTTTAATGATCAGCATATCGACATCATTCATTCTCATTGCCCCATCATGTCGACTTTCCTGGCCCGCATCATCAGAGAACAGTGCCAGAAGCCAATCGTCTTAACATATCACACCAAATTCGACATCGACATCCGCAAGGCCATCGATTCGAAACTGCTTCAGCAGGTAGCCATTAACGCTCTTGTCAGCAACATTGAACCGGTTGACGAGGTCTGGGCCGTTTCCCGCGGTGCCGGAGAGAACCTTAAGTCATTAGGCTATAAGGGCGACTACATCGTCATGAACAACGGGGTCGATTTCACCAAAGGCGCCGCCAGCAGAGAAAAGGTTGAAGCCTTCCGGTCCAGTCATGGCATTAACGACGGAAAACCGATTTATCTGTTCGTTGGCCGGCTGATGTGGTATAAGGGAATCAGGATCATCGTTGATGCTCTGAAGGAAGTAAAAAAGCAGGGCATCGATTTCCACATGTTATTTGTCGGTGACGGCATGGACCGTAAGGAGATCGTCGCCTACATTGAAGAGTGCGGACTTACCAACTCATGCATCTTTACCGGTTCCATATCTGATCGGGAAGAACTTAAGACGGCTTTTTCCGCCAGTGACATTTTCCTGTTTCCTTCAACCTTTGATACAAACGGCATCGTAGTCAGAGAAGCGGCTGCCGCTGCACTGGGCAGTGTCCTGATCCGCAACAGCTGCGCAGCTGAGGATACAGTGGATGGTGTTAATACCATTCAGATTGAAGAAAACGCTGAAAGCCTGGCCAAAGTTCTTATCCAGGCTGGAAATGATACCGACTACTTCCATCGCATTGGCAAGAACGCCCAGCAGCAGCTCTACATTTCCTGGAGCGAAGCGGTGGAAAAGGCTTACGAGCGCTATAAGATCGTCATTGAAAAATACCAGTACAAGCCCAGAAATCCGCTTGACATATCTGATGGCTTCTTCGGCATGTGGTCTGACATATCTCAGGCTGTCAGCAAGTCCCGCCGTAACCGGCAGGAATTCGTCCGCCGGCTCAAGGATACGGCAGAAGAGATCCGTCAGGCCAGCACGATGATCAGTTATCGTCGTACCGAGATTCAGGAATACTTTGATGACTTCATGGACCGCTATCTGTAGCGGCCACCTTCCACTATCCAGAAAAGGAGGTTCACCATGGAAAAACTAAATGTCTGTCTGCTGAACGATTCCTTTCCCCCGGCCATTGACGGGGTTGCCAACACAACTTTCAACTATGCTTCCATCATTCAGCAACATCACGGCAATGCCCTGGTAGCGACCCCTCGCTATCCCGGCATCATTGACAACTATCCCTTTGAGGTCCTGCGCTACAGCAGCATCTCTCTGCCCAAGAGTTTCGGCTACCGCGGCGGACTGCCCTTTGATCCGCTCTTTCTGAGCAAGTTCAACGACCGTCCCATCGACATCATCCACACCCACTGTCCGGCAGTTTCCAGCTGGCTGGCCCGGATGATCCGTACCGGTATCCATAAGCCGATCGTTTTTACCTATCATACCAAGTTTGACATTGACGTCCGCAAGAGCATTACCAACAAGACGTTGGCCAAGACCGCTATCAAGGGCATCATGGATAACATAATGGCTGCCGATGAAGTATGGACTGTCTCCAAGGGAGCCGGAGAGAATCTTCGTTCTCTGGGCTTTGAAGGAGACTACCGCATCATGAGCAATGGCGTGGATTTCGAACGCGGAAAGGCCAGTGAGCAGGAAATTGAAAAGACCCGCCAGAAGTACGGCATCCGCAAGGGCCCTCTGACTTTCCTGTTTGTCGGCCGCATCATGTGGTACAAGGGCCTTAAGATCATCGTTGACGCTCTTTCTCAGCTTCAGAAAAGCGGTGTGGACTTTCAGATGCTGTTTGTCGGAAACGGAACCGACCGTGAGGACCTGCAGCAGTACATCCGGCAATGCGGTCTTACGGATAGATGCATCTTTACCGCAGCCGTCTATGACCGAGCAGTCCTCAAGGCCATCTTCTCCCTGTCTGACCTTTTCCTGTTTCCCTCGACCTATGATACCAACGGCATCGTCGTCCGCGAAGCGGCCGCGACCGGCCTGGGAAGTGTCCTTGTTGAGGGAAGCTGTGCCGCTGAAGATGCCACCGGCGGAATCAACTGTCTGCTGATGAATGAAAACGCTGACGATCTTGCCCGCATTCTCATTAATAACGGTGACAACCGCGATTACTTTCACCGCATCGGTGCCAATGCTCAGAGAGATCTCTACATGTCCTGGAGAGAAGCTGTTGACAATGCCGTGGCGCGCTATCAGGAAATCATTGAAAGCTATCGCTACGTTCCCCGCCATGATGACCGCTTTAATCTCGGGCATAGCTATCTCAATACCTGTGCCCGCATGGGAAAACTGATCTCCAATGTTCGCCATGGAGCTGCCAGCACCGGAGAATTCCTTTCAAGTCTTTCTGACGAATACACTAATGCCCGTAACGAAGTAAAGCGCCGCCACGAAGAAAAGGAAAAGCAGAAACGTTAGGCGTTTGCTCCGTGCTATAATTCATTTGAGGTAAACTGATGCCAAACTGGTTTAAACTGGATAATGCCGCACAGATCTATCCCCCGGTACTTAACGGCCAGTGGGCCGCCATGTTCCGGCTTTCTGCCGATCTTACCGAGGATATCGATCCCCAGATCCTCCGCCAGGCTCAACAGAGAGTTCTGCTGAGAATGCCTTCTTTTGCCACGACTCTGCGTCATGGCTTTTTCTGGTTTTATCTGGAGCACGTCAATGGCCAGCCGCCAATCATTGAGGACATCAACAATCCCATGCAGAAGATCAACTTCCGCAAAAACAATCATTTCATGTACCGGCTGCTGTATTACCGCAACCGCATTGCCGTAGAATTCTTCCATTCACTGACAGACGGAACCGGTGGCATGACCTTCCTGATGACCCTGATCAGCGAGTATCTTCACATCCGCTACGGCAGTGAGGTGAAGGTCGGAAAATACATTCTCAACTGTGATGACAAGCCGGATGATGAGGAACTGGAAGATGCCTTCATGCGCTACGGTCAGAAGAAAACGCTGGGCATTACAGAAAACAATTCCTATCAGTACTGGCACACCCGCACCGATTTCAACAAGATGCTGATCGTCAGCGGCAGCGTCAGGACCGATCAGCTGAAACAGCTGGCCAGATCCTATGATGCCTCCATCGGTACTTTCTGTGCTGCCCTGTTGCTGTATTCAGCGCTGCAGCTGCAGAAGATGGACCGCCGTAAACAGGTGAAGAAGAAAGAGGTCAAGATCTCCGTACCGATCAACCTGAGACAGTTCTTCCCTACCCGGACCGTCCGCAACTTCTCTGCCTTTGTCAATCCCGGCCTTTACGGCATTCTGGGAGACTACAGCCTGAAGGAAGTCGTAGATTACGTTAAGAACTATTTCGGCATTCACATTACCAAGAAGCGGCAGCTGGCCAAGTTCTCCTACAATGTTGCTGCAGAACGCAATCCGCTGATCCGCATAACTCCGCTGATTTTCAAGATTCCGGCACTGTTCATTGCCTATTTCACAGCCGGTGATCTGTTATACTGTTCAACTATCTCTAACCTCGGCAATGTCTCTCTGCCTGAAGAAATGAGCAAATATGTCGACCGGCTGGACTTCATGCTCGGCAAGGCCTTCATGGGCCGCTCCATGCTGGGCTGCATCAGTTACAACGGTCGGACCGTCTTCAACTTTACACGCAACATCAGGGAGTCAGAACTGGAAAGAATCTTCTTCTCTACCCTTGTTGAACAGGGTATTGAAGTCTTCGTCGAAAGTAACGGGAGGGATTAATCATGTCTTACTGTGTACACTGTGGGGTCAAACTGGCCTCCTATGAAACCGTCTGTCCGCTGTGCGGAACACCGGTTAATGATCCTAGCGGCAATCCGAATACCGACCAGCCGCGTTTTGAAGATTACATTGAAA
>JAEEGL016266564.1_pt1 | contig 10523 bp, 8 predicted proteins | sample 9134231 | NCBI WGS metagenome assembly JAEEGL01 (sample SAMN16246548, study PRJNA631951) | gut metagenome | biome: gut microbiome; feature: rumen; material: fiber-attached | host: Bos | place: Iran: Karaj | collected 2018-10
AAAGAACTCTTGGTATTTTTAATGCCTTCTCAAGTACCAAAAAATACCCGATTTTCAAAGTCTTGTTGACATTTTGTTGACATGAAAAATTGAAAGCCCCTGTTTTAGGGACTTTCAAGCGTTTTGCGATTATTCGTACTCTATGCAGACGAGTATATCTTGTGGTTTAACTGTTACTTCAAACACAATATCTTGTGGTATTTTTCTGTTCATTCCATGTATTCCTTTCAGAAATTTGAGCCAATCGGGGCTTTTTATGGGCTTATTCTTAATCGTCGTGTTGGTCTTGGCTGTTAGGATGCATCTCTGCTAATTGTTCTACCAACTTTATGGTTTCTGATAACGCACCAACAATATTGGATAGATGAGTAAAACTATCTATAGTTAGTTCCTCACCTTTGTGTTCTTTTAACCATTTGTCAATTACTTGGTAACCACCAATCTGATATTCCCATACCTCAGCGGGAATACCTGTTATTTGTTTACTCTTATTTATATTTAAAGTTCCATTTTTATATTTCACTGTATCAATATTCAGATCTCCCGGTGTATTGGGAACAATTCCAAGATCAGCTGAAACCTTGTTTTGCATAAGATGGATTTTTCTTAGTTTCCCACCAATATCAACGTACTGTTTGAATTGATCTTCACTTACACCAAAAGAACCTGTAGCCATTTGTTCTATCGTCTCATTGATTACCGGTATTTTAGGGAAATCTCTACATAAGTATTGCTGATATTCTTTACAATATACTGGGTCATGAAGAATGCCATAGACATAATCAAAAACATCTATAGGGGAAGGCTTTACAGACATGTGTTGTGTCAACTTGTTATACGATTCTTCATCAATATTCGGAACCCAATCATTACCCCCATTATCAGATTGTTGATAAAGATATAACGGTGAAATATACGTTATTTCGCACATAGCCGAAAACAGTCGACTTGCTATAATTGTATCTGCAACAAATGGTGTAAAAAAGAATCTTGATGTTCTACAGAAAACCAAGCCGATGTTCTTCCCAATAGGACTATTAGGTTCATGCAGTAAATGACCAATTGTACTCTTTTCTCTTGGCCTAAATATCCAACCACAAGAAGCTCCCGAATAATAAGTCCATCTTGAGTCAAAGGGATGAAAAGCAATCGGGGTAATCGCACCTTCTGAAAGCACATCATCGCGAATGGTCTTTGCAGTCTGTCCAGCAGTGAATTTTCCCCATATATCAAGAACACTTTGATCATCGGTAGAGTTCTTTACAATATCCAGTCGACGAATTAATTCCTCTCGATTATAAGTTATTGCCGCATGATCTCTTCCGGACACAATACCAGTAACATTTGTTGGGAACAAGTCAGTTATGCGCACAAAATTGTCATATGCATCTTTCTTTTCATCACCGAACGGAATGAAGTAAGCCATTTTTTTATCAAGAGATAGCTCAGTAAACTCAAGATTCCCTTTAGCTAACTTATCAAGTTTGTTTTCTCTAGTACCCCAAAGATCAGTGTAATATACACTTGCCCAGTCTGTTTTCTTGGATTTTTTTACACCTATAAAAAGAGATACTCCTTGCATGATGTCAAAGATGTTTTCGTCTTTACCACCTTCGGGCGTTGTCTCTTTTTTGTTAGCACTTCCATGTAGATTAACTATAAAGATTTTATCGAAAGTCCTTAATAAACTACCTCTCATACCTCTAAAAGTAGGATTATCCAGATAGCCGTTGTTTGAAACAAATGCAAGAACACCTTCCCCATCTTTATTAATGATTTGTTCTGAAAACCGGAAGAATTTTACATAATCATCATTTAACCAATGCTTGCGTTCTCCGAAATCAGTAACACCATCTACTTCTGTTTTATAGGCTGATATATCATATGGATTGGTTGATGCCGCTAAGTACGGTGGATTGCCAATGATTACTCTAATCGGTCTTCTCGCTTTCCATGTATCTGCAGAATATGCTTCTTCTGTAATGGCAGCAGAGAAATCAATTAGATCAAATAAAGAAACCTGATTATTTCTTTCTAACGAAGATATTGGCGCAGACAACGAATTTGTAAGGAAGATGTTTGTTCCGATCTGCGTAGCAGGTGCATGTCCCAAGGTTTCAGTAATGGTTCTACGGATTTTAAGATGTGCTACAACATAACTTGTCATCATAATCTCAAAACCAATAAGACGAGACATCAATCCTTCTTCGTTTTGTATATAATTCTCAAAAAAAGCTTCCTTAGCACCCGAGAAATATGTGTTCTTTACGTATTTAATGATTTCTGCTCCGAAAGTTCCTGTTCCGCATGCGGGATCCAAAATTGCCACACGTGGAACCGAAACTGTTTTTTCGTTTACCCATTTATTGTTTTTAGCCTGAAAAGGAGTACACGGAACACTTATATTAATATGTTCATTATTTGACAAACCACCATCAATTCCCAATTCGTCAATTAGAAGTTTATCTACACAGGAGACTAAATAATCTACTGTCTCAACTGGAGTATAGAATACGCCTAAAGCCTTTCGAAGTTGAGGATCGTAGTATGTAAGGAAGTCCTCGTAGAAATGAACAATCGTATCTCGTTTCTCTTCTTTATCTAACAATTCAGAAACGTTACAAACGCTATATGTATAGCAAAGTTTATCTATTATTTTTTGTAAAGCCGCATTCTTTTTGCCAGGTCCAATTATATGCATAAAGAATTGCTTAAGAAGCTCAGATTCTTCTTGCAAGTATTGAACTGCCTCATATCTGTCAAAGGATTCATAGGTTCTATCGTTGTAACGTGCAATAAAGAACCCATAAACTATCGTTTGAGCGTACATATCCGAAAAGTCATGTACAGTCATAGACGGCTGGAGTTCACTTTTAATTCTCTGATAAAGTCCGCATAACTCAGGAAACATGGGGATGTTCTTCTGTGTGCTATTAATAAGCGGTTGTCCATGTCCATCATCTTTAAGAATTCCTAATACAAGGCTTCTTATTGTTTTAGCGTGCATCGCCATATATTCAGCAAGTTTATTGGCTGTTTTAATCTGCGTTGGGCTGGTCAACAGGAAATCGTTTAAGACACTAATAAAGATGTCGATCTTCTCTTGTTCTAATACTAGATTTCCATCTTTAATACTAATCAAATGAATGATGACATAGGGTCTGTCTTCGCCATTCTGAAAAAAGCGCCATTCAAGATTGTCGGTTAGTATAACGTTCCTATATTTTTTTGCTTCTGAAATGACCTGGCCTTCAGCTCTTGCATCTATACCGCCTATTTTTTTTGCTTCTATTCCAGCAAACGGAACCATCTCAGTTATGGATTCTTCATCGTGCCATATCTTAATATCGATGTTTTCTCCACTATCACCTGATCTTTCACCGGAAAGATCTCTTGCTACACATCCAAAATAGGCAATAAGTCTAGAAATAGGTTCATTATAAGCAGTTTCTATATTCCCCAGTTTATATGCTTGGCATACGTCGGAATAGTATTTATTGATTGCATTTATTAAATCAGTGTTTTCCATTGTTCCGTCTCCAACAGCTCTTTTGTTCAGCTTAAATATCAAGGCTCATCTGTGCATTTAAATTATACCAATACTCATCTGTTCTGACTTAAGTTTTTACACATAAATAACAAAAGAAGCCCACACCGCATAACCGGCGTGGGCTTCTCTATACCTATATCATCTTACTGCTGATCGTTTCTTCTTGATCTCAGGTTTCAACTTGCGAACCTGCTCATCCTTTGTTTTAACCTTCTCCTGATTGTCACGCAGGGTCTTGATAACAGATTTCGGTTTTGGTTGCAGGAACTCCTTAAAGGCTGCTACAAGTCCCTTGGATTCGATAAAGTTCGTAAATTGACGAACCTTGCTGGTTAGATCTGCTATGGTCTGTCTGAGACTCTGGATCGTTAATTCTTGAGCAGAGCATTTCCCGTAGTAGTCTTTGTATAATCTCTCGAATGTTCTGGCCATCTTGTATTTTTCAACAATCTTGTCGAACTTCTTGCGTGATATCTTGACCATAGGTTCACCGCCGAATACCGGTTTGACTTCTTTGGCACTCTCGGTTATTTCTTGAGCTTCATTAGCAGCGTATTTGCCGGCATTAATAATGTTGCTCATTTCATTAAGCCTTTGAGTCCGTTTTTGTTCAGCTTCCCGGATCTGATCATTGATATCTTCAAGAACTGTCTCTTGTTCTGATATCGCCTTGGTGGTTTTATCATACATAATCTCGGATTCTTCAAGCACGGACACGATTTCTTCCTTTTCCTGAGAAAGGATCTCAATCTCGGCTACTGCAGCTTCCACTTCTCGCATTGCAGCTTTGTATTCTGGTATTGAGTAGTCGTCACGTACTATACCGAGCACTTCAGTTTCTATCCCACGAGCTTTACAGAGCTCCGAAATGTGATCACGTTCTCGCTGCTGCCAGTGCATGGTCTCGTTATCATTTTTACCTGCTGCTTTGGCTATGCCCATCTCTTGCAAGCCTTTAGTAAGACTGTTCCTTGTGGACAGCCCCGTTTTGTATCCGTGTGCTACGGGAATATAGTCAAGGTGCAGGTGAGGGGTTGCCTCATCCATATGGAGAACTGCATTGAACAGTATCAGGTTCGGGTTGCGTTCCTGAAACGTCCTGGCATATTCATCCAATACCTCTTTAGCGAGCAGAGCTGCATCTGTGATGTTGCCATCTTCATCCAAGATTCCGGTATCATCTTTCTTGCCGATCTGCACTACAGTCTCATAGAAGACTTTCTCGTTATTCTTGGATGTTTTTATCTTTTGCAGGTAGTTATCGATCTTTCGGTCATTTCTTTTTTGCTTGGCATTATAGTCGGCTACGGCCGGTCCGAATATCTGTTCATATGCTTCCTCTATCGGGATGGTCACATAAGAGATATTCATAGATGATCTGGAACCATCTACATTACTTGCCGTAAATCCTCTGTTGTTGTGTCGGATACTGCCTTTTCCTTTAACGAACGATATAGTTTTCGCCATCGATTTTCACCTCCTTTCGGTTATAGCTTGTCTGGCGACCGACTGTAGGTCTTGTTACTTCTGTCAGAAGTAACGCCTTATTACTTTTGACACTGCGTATCAAAAATAAGGCGCTCTTTCAGAGGGAGTCCTGCGGACGGCTTGCACAGCCGGTCAGGCATCCCCGAACAGATACTCCATGATCTCCAGGATCGTTTTCAGTCGTTCGGCATCTGTCGGTTCAAGAGCTGTCAGATCAGGGTTCTTGTCGATCTTTTCCGACAGATCCCTCAGCGTGTCACATATCGCAGAAAATGACCGGATGTTGCCTTTGACGAGTATCTTTTGATAAAGGCAGCTCTCTATAAAGAAAGTTGCCTTAGTCATTCCTGTCGTTGCGATACGTGCTTCGATCAGATCCTTTTCCTTTTGTGTCATGCGGAAGTTAAGGAATATATCTCTGTGCCGTCTGTGCTCATCAACCTTTTTTCTTCGCTTACGTCTTTTGACTTCGACTTTGCCGTATATCTTTCCCATAGTTAGTCCTCCTGTATTGCGTTGAAGGTCTCATCCAACTTGTCCGCCATCTTTCTTTGTACGGACGGGTAGAGATGAGAGTATCTGTCTGTTATGGTAGAGTTCTCGTGACCGAGCCTCTCGGCTATTTGTATAGGGGAGTACCCAAGCGAAATGAGAAGAGCGCAGCTTGAATGTCTGAGATCGTGAATCCTGATTCTTTTGACACCGGCTTCCTTAGCACCCCTATCCATTTCGTGATGGAGATAGTGCTTGCTAAAAGGGAAGATGCGGCTTGTGTCATCTAATCCATAGATGGAATCGAAATAATCCTGCATCTCATCACAGATAAACTGCGGTAGATCGATAATGCGGTTACTCTTCTCAGTCTTTGGGGATGAGGTTATCTCCTCACCATTTACGACCTGATAAGTCTTGTTGATGCGAAGAGTTCTTTTCTCGAAATCAAAGTCCGATCTGGTTAAGGCAAGAAGCTCTCCACAACGGATACCCGTCCAGTACAGGATCTGAAAAGCGTAGTAGGACATAGGCTTCCTCTTCATGGTCTCGATGAACTTCATATATTCATCTTTTGTCCAGAAGAGCATTTCCGGGCCTTTCTGTTTTCCCAACTTCTTGAATGCTCTGCACGGGTTCTTGGGCAAGTCGTAATACTTAACTGCATGGTTGAAGATTGCAGTCAACTGGTTATTGATCGAGCGGAGATATGTCGCTGAATAGCCTTTACCGTCATCATCACGTTTCATAAGAATCTCGTTCTGCCACTGAAGAATGTGGGTGTGCGAGATTTCTGAAAGGGACAGATTGTTAAAGAAGGGTCTGATATGCTTTTCTATGATATTGGTCTTGCTGGCAAACGTACTCTTCTTAAGCTGTGGCTCCATATCTCTGAGATAGATATCAATAAAGGAGCTGAATGACATATTGATATCCTTGGTCTGCATGGCTAGAAAATTGTGTTCGTACTCGACCGCTTCACGCCTTGTAGCAAATCCACGCTTCTCGTGGCGAACACGCTCTCCGCGCCAATCCTTGTAGTAACATCTCACTCGCCAAGTCTTCCCGTTATATACGCTTCCTGTGTCTTTTGATACTGACATAATTACACCGCCTTTCTGAGCGCTGTGACTCTTCGTGCTGTTGCTCTGGTCAGCATGCCTTCAAACTGTTCCTGATCTCTGTTAACAGCTTCCTGGATCTCAAAAGGCAATTTACAGTACACCTTCTCATATCCTTCATAGCCTTCACCAAATACAGATGAGGGTTCAACAAGACTGTGTTCATCCCAGGATTTGAGCAGATTTCTCCAGTTTCTAATGGGTTCACCATTGATCTGACCTTTAAGATCCCTGTAGTAGTGGTTAAGGAAAGCTTTGGCTTCCTCTTTTGACATTTCCACTTTACGGTTATGAGAAGCTTCTATAACTTCAGCGATTGACGGAATATCCTGCCCTGACATGACAGACATATCATTATCAGACTCATTGTCATAGTCATTATCATTATCACAGTCATAGTCATAGTCATTATCACCATCCCGTTGCATTGCGTCTGCATGCGAACGCATATCGGATGGATTATTCCATCGGCTTTGAGCTGCTGCTTTGTTCTTCTCACATTTTGCCTTATAAGCCTCAAGATCCTTCTTCATAGTGGGTTCGATGGCATTAAAGGCTGTTCTGACCTTGCTGTTGGTCAAAACAACTTCCTTGCCTTCTGCAAGGTCGAATACAGCATAGAGAAGCTCTTTAATGAGCTCAGGATCTTCCAGAAGCTCAAAGAAACTCCTCCACGCCGTATAAACGACGAATGATTCTTTACCTTTCATAGTGCCTCCTGTTACATAACTGATTGATTAATACGCAGAAAGGCACTATAATTAAGTTGCTTACATTAATGCGTGCCTTTGTGTGCGTATTTGCCTCTCTTCGGAGAGGCTTTATTATTCCCGTGTACTTTTCAGATGCTGCCATTGTTTGAACTACCTCTCTGAAGGCAAGCCTCTTCATACCAGAAGCGGTTAACTCTTCCGGATACGACAAGTGCGCCGGGATTCTTCTTCTTAAGTTCTGCGTTAAGATCCTTGATGATCTGATACGCCTTTGATCTGGATATACCCCAGTCCCTCTGGATCTGAGCTACTCCAATAAACAAAGTGTTGTTGTTTTCTGCCATTTTGTTTTTCCTCCTTGTTTTTGATTTTTGTTGCTCGGGGAGAGGGTAGAGTTCCCTCTCCCCCTTTTTGTATTTCCCTGAGAAAGGACAGACTTCCCCCTGGAAATTTACCTTTTTGTTCGTCTTCAGACCGGACTTTGCTGGAGTCCAACACAGGATTTTTTAGGCCCTCCGGGTCTTATTTCCCGGCCCCGCCCATTGGGTGCGACGGCTCACCGGGTTGCTGTCCCGGCTTCAACGCTCAGCCTGTGGCTACGTGGTGCATCTGGTCCCCTAGTCCCTCTTGGCCCGATGGGGAGCAGCCCCGCCTTTGCTTCTCGGTTTATCGCAAGCGCCCGGGAAGTTTGGCTTCGGATCTAGGGAGATACCTGAAGTACGGTTTATTCAGTTGTCAAGTTACGGGGTACCAGTACGGTTGCGGGCCGTACCTTTACCGTTCCTGACATTTGTTCTATCAGGAACAGATTTGTACCTGAACATAATATACAACAGTCAATTTTGTTTTTCAAGTACTTTTTTGTTCCTTTTTATGTTTTTGATATTTACATTTCCGCACAGTCTATGCTAAAATGCAGTTACGAAGGAGTGTGGCGACTTATGACAATTGGTAACAAAATCAGATTTTTCAGGAACCTTCGCGGTTATACACAAGATGAATTAGGTCAGAAGATCGGCCTTCAGGGCGACAGAGTAAGACAGTATGAGAACGGCATCAGAACACCCAAAGAAGATATGCTAAGGTCTATTGCTGAAGCTTTGGATGTGGATATAGCTGCCCTGTCCGATATAAACATAAAGTCTGAGGAAGATATCATGCACATCTTCTTTGAGCTTGAGGATAACTTCTCCATAAATATCGAGAGGCAGGACGGTAAAACAGTACTTGTCATTGATAACGAGGACAGCCGTAATTCCGTTCTCAATACATATTTGAACTATTGGTATGACAAGAAGCAGGTCTATTCCCTTGATAAGTATTCAGATGCAAAAGATCCCCGCGTAATTGATTACAGAAGCTGGAGGGGTAGATTTGGCAGCAATGAAACATTATTTGAGAACGAAGTGCTTCAGAACATAAGTGATGCGTATAAGGCAGAATTAGATAAACTTTCCAAGGGGAAAGCTAAGCACTGCGAGACTATATCAGATCTGGTGCGTTTAGTATGTAGTCTCTCCCCAGACCTTCTTATCGGAACAGATGATGAAATTACAGATATACAAAATCCCATCAAATCTTACGGTTTTGTCTTTGATGCAGAGCAGCTCACCAAGCCGGGTAAAGTATCAGAAGCCTTTGCCAAGTTCTTATATGAGTTTTATTACTTTAGGAAGCTGAACTACAAGTGTTACTCATCTATCCAGTACACAGGATCGATTCTGAAGCTTACTTACTTCATCACAGCCGGCGGCTTCAACATGGTTACCGAGATGGTCGATAAATGGATCAACTATAACCAAAAGAAAGATTCTTATTCAGCATTGGCAAGGAAAGAATTTGAGAAACAGTTCGAGGATGATCTCAAGTACTATAGCGAAGCCACTATCAAAGAAATAACGGATTTGTATGGAAAGTAATATGACTATCGCATGGGGCGGAACGCTGGCAATTCTTCTTAGCCGGCTTCAGCGAACCCCTTACAGAATTACTCGTATAAAGCATGATGTAAACGCACAGATCAAGAGGATTGGTGTTTACTATATGTGTATTGACGATTTGCCGTTATAACTTTTCTGCAAACGAGGTCCACGATTATGAAGAAAGAAAAAGACTTAACCAAAATGCCAGTATATAAGTTTGATGAGTCTTATGGCCTTCCTATTGGTATTAAAGCAGAAATCGAAATAGTTAAGTTCGATAAGGAATATTACAAGTTATACTTCGATGAAAATGATGGTGCCTGCAATAATCTAAAGAAACCCAAAGGATTGAGACAAGGCCCAGAATGGATCGAAACTGAAATCATTAATATTCGAGAGAAAAATAACCCAAATGCCATAGATATTTTCAAAATCCTTGCGTGGAAAGCTGGAAAGATAGACATCAAGAAAAGTAACGAAATAAAGAAAATTGAATATGTAGATAATTGGAAAGAAAAAAGCAGTTTTCAGATGCCAAATCAGCCTGTTGTCAGCTGGGATGAATTCACGCAATTTGCTAATGATATTTCTGCCATATGGTCAAATTACAGAGAGCAGAAGATAAACGTATCTTTTGCTTGGAAGACTTTAGTAAAACTAGCAACAGATACCCATAAAGAAACTATGAAAGGTATTGGAACAGTAATTCTGGTAACATTATTGTTCTTTATAACTAAGGGCGAATATCCCATTTATGACAGGTTTGCTATGTCATCTCTAGTAATATGGAACCTCAATCAACAAGGTATAAATACACCAACCGGAACAATAATACGTGGCTGTGGGTTGCCATCAAAAGAAAAACCGGAAGAGCTTAACGAATTATTATGTAGCGGAAAATACTATGATTATATTCAATTACTTAAGCAGTTTTGTTCCAAAGAATATGGAGAAGAAGATATTTGGAAAGACAAAAGATATGTTGACCAAGCATTATATGTATATGGCCACTTTTATGATGCAAGGTACTGAAACTAGCATTATGGGGGGCTTTTTAGGGGCTTAAAAAAGTGGAAGCCCCATTTTACGGGGCTTCCAAGCGTTTTGCGATTATTCGTACTCGACCGTGGCCGGGGGCTTGGGAGTGTAGTCGAAGAGCACTCTGTTGATGCCGGGAACTTCTGTGATGATCCTCTGTACGAGGTGATCGATCAGTTCGTCGGAGAGGTGCTCTACT
>JAEEGL010587307.1_pt1 | contig 10522 bp, 8 predicted proteins | sample 9134231 | NCBI WGS metagenome assembly JAEEGL01 (sample SAMN16246548, study PRJNA631951) | gut metagenome | biome: gut microbiome; feature: rumen; material: fiber-attached | host: Bos | place: Iran: Karaj | collected 2018-10
ATGGGTTCCGCTCATGTGGAAGTCTCCGACAGATTCAAAGTCGCATGGATCGACAATCTTCAGCGCGCTATAACACGAAAAGTACGTGAGGACACGGGAGTGGAGATGCTCGGCTTATCTGTATACGCCGTCAATACTCATTCCGAAGAGACGGTCAGAATAAGGGAGACAGTCAGGGATATCGTTGCCGGAACAGATGGCGCTGTCGGGATGCACGGCTTTTATATCGACCTGGCGGACAAGACCATGAGTTTCGACGTTGTTTTGGAATTCGGCGTTAAAAATGAAGACGTTCTTCGCAGTGATATCCTGCAAAGAGTAAAGGAAGCCTGTCCTGAATACGATATAAGCGTTTCGCTGAGTCATGAATTTACAGACAGCCGGTTCTGAAAGTAGTCCTAATCCTTGACAGACAGCGTCTTCATCGTATATAATTGCACGCTGTAATCATGCATAATCAACACTTTTTCATATTACTAATCCGAAAGGACGGTCCTGAACAATGGCAACCGAGAACACCAGATTCAAGATGAGCGAGGCTCGCCTTGAAGAGCTTAAAAAGAGACTTGAATTCCTGCAGACTGAGAGAACCGCTGAAGTAGCAGAGCAGCTGAAAGAAGCGCGCTCGTACGGCGACCTCTCTGAAAACAGCGAATATGACGAGGCTAAGACCGAACAGGGAAAAGTCTACTCGGAGATAGCGGAGATCAAAAACCTTATAGAGAACGCAGAGATAGTCCAGGAGACCAACACGACCGATCAGGTCGGCATCGGCACCCGCGTAACTATCAAAGATCTCGAATACAATGAGCTTGATACTTTCCAGATCGTAGGTTCACAGGAAGCTGACCCCGACGCAGGAAAAATATCCGACGACTCGCCTCTGGGCAAAGCTCTCATGGGCGGGACAGTAGGGCAGACTATCGAGGTCGCAGCCCCTGTCGGTACAGTTAAATTCCAGATAAAGAAGATAGAAAAGTAACTCCGGAGGTGCAGCAATTGGCTGACAACATCAATCAGGTATCTGAAGAGCAGGATCTCTCAGAGATACTCCAAATAAGACGCGACAAGCTCGCAAAGCTGTGTGAAGAGGGTCGTGATCCTTTCCAGATCACAAAGTTCACACGTACCGCGTATTCCACTGACGTAAAAGATAATTTTGAGACCATGGAGAACACGGACGTCGCCATGGCGGGACGCGTCATGGCAAAACGAGGCATGGGCAAGGCAATTTTCGCGGATATAGCTGACGACCGCGGCAGGATCCAGATATACGTCCGTCTCAACGACGTGGGCGAGCAGACTTTTGCGGACTTCCGCAAAGTGGATATAGGAGATATCATCGGCATTGAGGGATATGTATTCAAGACCAAGATGGGCGAGATATCCGTTCACTGCCGCACAGTAACGCTTCTCGCAAAGTCACTGCGCCCGCTGCCGGAAAAGTTCCACGGTCTGACCGACAGGGAAACGCGTTACCGCCAGCGTTACGTAGATCTCATCATGAACCCCGAAGTAAAACAGGCATTCGTCGTGCGAAGCGCCTTCATAAAACACGTGCGTTCTTTCCTTGACTCCCGCGGATACATGGAGGTAGAAACGCCGGTTCTCAACACGATCTCCGGCGGTGCAACTGCCAGACCGTTTATAACCCACCACAATACTCTGGACATAGACATGTACATGCGTATCGCTACGGAGCTTCATCTCAAGAGGCTCATCGTCGGCGGCATCGAACGTGTCTATGAGATAGGACGTATCTTCAGAAACGAAGGTATGGATACCCGACATAATCCTGAGTTCACTTCAGTAGAGCTGTATGAATCATATGCAGATTTCAACGACATGATGGATCTGTTTGAGGAGCTCCTTTCTTCGGCGGCATACAAGATACTCGGCACATACAAGGTGTCCTGGCAGGGTGAGGAGATAAATCTCGCTCCCGGCTGGCGCCGGATGACGATGGCAGAGGCTGTTAAGGAATACCTTGGCCTAGACTTCATGGCGATTGACTCGGATGAGGAAGCTGTCGCAGCAGCAAAAGCCGCAGGAATAGACATGGAGAATATCGAGCCCACATGGGGCCGCGCTCTTTATGAGTGCTTCGATCAGAAGGTCGAAGGCATGCTTGTTCAGCCGACGTTTATCACCATGCATCCGGTCGACGTATCTCCGCTTGCCAAACGAAGCCCTTCTGATCCGCGTCTCACCGAAAGATTTGAACTCTTTATATGCCGGAGCGAGATGGGCAACGCTTTCTCTGAGCTCAACGACCCTATCGACCAGCGCCAGCGTTTCGTCAAGCAGATGGAACTGCGTGCAGGCGGGGACGAGGAAGCCGGCATGATGGACGAAGACTTCATCAACGCTCTCGAATACGGCATGCCGCCTACCGGAGGCCTGGGTATCGGAATAGATCGCTGTGTAATGCTGCTAACCGGCAGTGATTCCATCAGGGACGTTATCCTGTTCCCGACCATGAAGCCACTGGAAATGCCGAAGAAGGAAGACAAGACGGAGGCAGCCCCTGCGGAAGCCGCACCCGAAGCTCCCGCCGAGCCGGAAAAGATCGACTTTTCCAACGTTGTGATTGAGCCTCTGTTCCAGGAGCAGGTCGATTTTGAGACCTTCTCCAAGAGCGATTTCCGTGCCGTTAAGGTGCTGGACTGCCAGGCTGTAAAAAAGTCAAAAAAGCTCCTTCAGTTTACTCTGGACGATGGCAGCGGTACGCAGAGGACCATCCTCAGCGGTATCCACGCCTATTATGAGCCGGAAGAGCTCATCGGAAAAACCTGCATCGCCATTACGAACCTTCCCCCGAGAGCGATGATGGGCATCGATTCCTGCGGAATGCTTATCTCTGCAGTCCACAAGGAAGGCGAGGAGGAGAAACTCCATCTTCTGATGGTGGATCCCCATATTCCTGCAGGAGCGAAACTATACTGAGAATCGCCTGCATTACTGTGATGATAAAGGCAGTGTTACGTGTTGAAGCAAGTTTGTCCCGCCGCGTTGAACAGAAAACTGATCTGCACTTTCTCGGCTGACGCAGTATAAGCTGATCTTACTTTTGAGCCTGCTGATCGATCGGCAGGCTCAAATCATACCTGTCTCTGAGATTAAGTAAAGGAAAGAAAGATATGGAAGTATCGCGTAGCGGATATCTTGATATGCTGAGGGACCGTATCTCAGACGATGAACGCAGAGAACTTGAAAACGGAGACAGCATCCTTATCAGCAGATATAACAGGGAAACGGTGCTGCGTATGTTGCGCGATAATGTCAGCCTTACAGGAACGGTCGATACAGAATGTGCGGAAGAACTCGAAAGAACGCTGAAGGCGTATCTCGGACAGTATATGGCAGATCAGCCCGAGGGACATAAATGGATCATTCTGTGCTGTTTGTACCTTTCACAGGTCGTACGTGAGCCGCTGCATCCTCAGCAGGCTGCAGGCTGGCGCATAGAAGACGGGAGATACTACTGCAGCGCAAGAGAAGACGGGCCGGGAAGTGTATGCAAATGGTGTCTATGCGAGAAAGTAAGTGAGATCAAATGCGAAAAAATAACAGAAACGCCTGATAGATAGCTTGAAACATAAGTATAACAATCAACATACAGGCCGTAGAGGTCATGCCGACAGGGAGGATGAATACAAATGGAAGAGTGTCTTATATGCGGTGCGCCGCTTGAATATCTTGACTCAGATGAGCAGATGGAATGCTCTGTATGTCACAAGAAGGAGAACAGTAAGACCCGATGCGTAAACGGTCATTATGTCTGCAACGAGTGTCACACTGCCGGACTTGATAAGATTGTTGCGCTCTGTATGAAAGAGACTTCTAAAGATCCGGTCGAGATAATTGAAAAAATGATGTCACTCCCGTTCTGCCATATGCACGGGCCGGAGCATCACGTAATGGTCGGAGCGGCGCTGCTTACAGCGTATAAGAATGCCGGCGGGGAGATCGACCTTGGGCCGGCACTATCTGAAATGATGAACCGCGGGAAGCAGGTACCGGGCGGTTCATGCGGTTTCTGGGGAGCATGCGGTGCCGGGATAAGCACCGGTATGTTCGTATCGATCATCTCAAAGTCCACGCCGCTCACGATCGAGCCGTTCGCGCTGTGTCAGAAGATGACGTCGAGATCGCTTGAAAAGATCGGTGATATAGGAGGACCGCGCTGCTGCAAGAGAGATTCTTTTTTGTCGATCCTCGAAGCGATAGAATACGCAAAGGAGCATTTCGGAGTGGAGATGAAAAGATCAAAGGTCGTCTGCCGCTACTCCGCGCAGAACAATCAATGCATCCGAGAACGCTGCCCGTTCTGGCAGCCGAATGTGTGAAAAATAATTACGCTGTTATATGAACATTTCAGAATAAGCGAACTATATTAGGCACAGGTAGAAATCCATAGATGTTCAGAATTGCATTTCACAAAGAACGGGCCCGCCGATAATTACGGAGGGCCCGCAGTTTAATTAATAGTTGTTTGATAAGGCTTTTGTTAAGGGTCATGCTTCATCTCAGCAGTAAAACGGTCATAATCATTTCCGTTAAGCCTTCCGTTCAGCAGTGACTGCCTTGCGTAGCGCCTGAACTGAAGTTCTGTTAATACGTAATACGCGCTTTTGGAGCCGGTATCGCCGCAGATGCTGTATTCCTCATAGTGCTCAAGTATATAGCGCCCTTCAGCGTCAACGCCGACCGCTCGGAAACTGCGATTCTGCTGATCAGAATCCAGGACGAACAGTTCTCTGTAGCCTGACGGCTTGTCGTCGAGTTGATCGTCGAGCATGTGACGATCCGGTTCCGTATGCTCTGCAGGACCGGCGGCCGTGAGAGTAGCCTTGACGATGCTGTCTATAAGTGCCTTGCGGCTTGAATATCCGTATGGTATAGCCACGACGGTGTACCATCTGCCCGGGTAGTCCCAGTGTTCCTGAAAATAGTCTTCGACAGGGTGGCGGTCTATCACTTCGCTGACGTCGGGACGTGTCTTTCGAACGATTTCAAGAGCGTCCCTGTGTATGCCGTCGCGAAACTCCGAAGCGTAGTCAATATCCTGCTTGCTGTATTCCGGCACGATATGATCCTCCTGAAACGCTGATTAACGGTTGCCATAATAGTATTATATTGCAATTCACCATACCTATCAATGATGAAACTGCTTTCAACGTACGGAATAGTTCGGATAGTACCGGATAACGTATATTATTCAATCGGACATTTACAGCAAAGTAACCAATGGTCTACGGTCTGCCCTTGAAAAAATTGGCATATGCCGAGCATCATCGCTATTGACTTTGTCGTTTATATATGCTAGCGTTTTTTCATAATATTCATTCAAATACTTAATAATTATATTTGGAGGGCAATCATGGTTGAAGCCAGCATGCGCTATATCAGCGCCTATGACCCCGAGATCGCAAAAGTTCTTGATCTTGAACTCAAACGCCAGAGGAACAACATCGAGCTTATAGCATCCGAGAACCTGGTAAGTCAGGAAGTAATGGCAACTATGGCTTCTGTACTTACCAACAAGTATGCAGAGGGCTATCCCGGCAAACGTTTTTACGGCGGATGCGAATATGTCGATATGGCTGAGAATATCTGCATCGAGCGCGCGAAGCTTATCTTCGACGCGCACTATGCCAACGTTCAGGCACATAGCGGTTCCCAGGCAAACTACGCTGTTTACCTAGCACTCTGCAAGGCTGGCGATACGGTCATGGGTATGGCGCTGGACAATGGCGGCCACCTGACTCACGGAAGCAAGGCGAACTTCTCCGGAAAGAACTACAATATTATCTCCTACGGACTTGATCCCGCCACCGGACTTATAGACTACGATCAGGTGCGTGATCTTGCACTTGCAAACCACCCCAAGATGATTATAGCCGGCGCATCCGCCTATCCCCGTATCATCGACTACGCCGCGTTCAGCAGCATAGCGAGGGAGGTCGGAGCATATCTCATGGTGGATATGGCTCATATAGCGGGTCTTGTTGCAGCGGGCGAGCATCCGTCTCCAGTTCCTTATGCCGATGTCGTTACGACAACTACGCATAAGACCATGCGCGGACCGCGCGGCGGTATAATCCTTACGAACGACGCCGAAATCGCGAAGAAGATCAACAGCGCAATATTCCCTGGCGTTCAGGGCGGACCGCTCATGCACATCATAGCGGCTAAGGCCGTAGCACTGGGCGAAGTCCTTCGTCCGGATTTCAAGGCCTATCAGCATCAGATAGTTGCGAACGCCGCAGAGCTGGCGAAAACGCTTCTCGACGGCGGACTTGAACTTGTCTCCGGCGGTACGGACAACCATATGATGCTTGTCGATCTCAAGAAAATGGACCTCAGCGGCAAGGAACTCGAAGTGAGACTGGATTCGCTCCATATCACCGCGAACAAAAACACCGTGCCCGCAGACCCGCGCGGGCCCATGGAGACCAGCGGTCTGAGACTCGGGTCACCGGCCGTCACTACCCGCGGTTTCAAGGAAGCCGAGATGCACGAAGTAGGCGAGCTTATACTCAAGGCGATCTTCGATTATTCCAACAGCCGCAGAGAGATACTCGACCGCGTAGCTGCCCTCTGCAAGCGTTTCCCGATATACGAGCGTATCAATCCGTCCCCCAAGGACAGCGTTTTCCCGGGCTGAGACACAACCGTAAACGATTAACTTTAATTACAGACTCCCGGAAGGCCGATAAGTCTTCCGGGAGCTTTTCTTTACGGAAAGCGTTTGTTGTGCGAAGACACGGTATGTGGTAAAATCTGATTAAGACTAATGGATCGCGGGTGATGTACCGATATGATTACTGTTTCCAATCTCAGCCTGAATTACAGCGGAACTCCGCTGTTCCAGAACGTCGATCTGCAGTTCACTGCAGGGAACTGCTACGGTGTAATCGGCGCCAATGGGGCCGGCAAGTCGACTTTTCTGAAGATCCTCTCAGGAGAGCTGGAGCAGACCAGCGGCACTGTCTCTATTAAACCAGGCGTCCGCATGTCTGTCCTAAAGCAGGATCAGTTCATGTACGACGGGTATCCTGTGCTTCAGACGGTGATCATGGGCAATACGCGTCTGTATGAATGCGGCCTGGAGAAGGAAGCCCTGTATATGAAGGAGGACTTTACAGAGGAGGACGGGAACCGCGCCGCTCAGCTTGAGGAAGAATATGCCGAACTCGGAGGTTGGGAGGCAGAGAGCGATGCCTCAAAACTTCTTCAGGGGCTAGGTATACCTGTAGCATTGCATGAGAAAATGATGGCCTCACTGGATCCGCGACAGAAGGTCAAGGTGCTTCTTGCACAGGCGCTTTTCGGGAATCCGGACATCATCCTTCTTGACGAGCCCACAAACAATCTGGATATAAACTCCGTAATCTGGCTTGAGGAATTTCTCATGGATTACGCCGGTACGGTCATCGTCGTATCTCACGACAGGTTTTTCCTCAACACAGTGTGCACACATATCGTCGACATAGATTACGGGAAGATCAAGATGTACGTGGGCAACTACGATTTCTGGTACGATTCCTCACAGCTAATGCAGAAACTTATAAAGGAGAAGAACCGAAAAGCGGAGGAGAAGATAGCAGAACTCGAGGAATTCGTCCGACGCTTCGCTGCGAACAAATCAAAATCACGCCAAGCGACGTCACGGCGCAAGCTGCTTGAAAAGATCTCTATCGAGGAGATGCCGGCGTCGTCGAGGCGTTATCCGTGGGTCGGTTTCCATATGAACCGCGAACCGGGCAAAGACAGGCTGTTCGTAACGGATGTCTCCAAAACTGTTGACGGCGTTAAGGTGCTGGACGGAGTTACTTTCATAATGGACAGGGGAGACAAGATAGCCTTTATCGGTTCTGATGAGATAGCCATAACAACGATGTTCAAATTACTTGCCGGCGAAATGGAACCCGATTCCGGCACTATCAAATGGGGCGTATCTACTACCCAGGCGTATTTCCCGAAAGACAACAGCGAGTACTTTGACGGATGCGAGCTGAACATCATGGATTGGATGCGGCAGTTCTCGGAAGACAAAAGAGAGAGCTATCTGCGCACTTTCCTGGGAAGAATGCTCTTCACCGGAGACGATGTTTATAAAAACGTCTCCGTGCTCTCCGGTGGCGAAAAGGTGCGCTGCATGCTTTCAAAACTCATGCTGTCGGGGGCGAGCGTTCTCCTTATGGATCAGCCTACTAACCATCTCGACCTTGAGAGCGTTGCCGCTCTGAACAACGGTATGTCCGAATTCAAGGGAAATATAATCTTCACGACCCATGACCATCAGATGAATGAAACTGTCGCCAACAGGATAATCGAGTTTGTTGACGGCAGAGCTATTGACAGAAGGATAACATTCGACGAGTATGTTGAGATGAAGAAGGCTGAAGACGCGGAATGAGTCCCCAAGTACCGTGTTTAAGCATATTTCTCGGAGCATGTTGAAACTTATCATACCAAGTTGTATAATAAGCATGTAAGTTCCGCCCTTGCGGGGCGGTAAATAAAATTAGGGAGTGAATCAATCATGAAACGTTCTCCGGTTAAAACCATCGTCGCCATAGGTATCGGCGCTGCGCTTTTCTTCGTACTTGGCCGTTTCGTGGCGATCCCGAGTCCTGTACCTAACACGAACATCTGCATCCAGTATGGCCTTCTGGGGTTCATGGCCGTTCTATTCGGGCCGCTTGCCGGCCTGCTGATCGGCCTGATAGGCCATTTCCTGATCGACCTCTCCTGGGGCGGCGGAATCTGGTGGAGCTGGGTCATAGCCTCCGGAGTCTTCGGACTGCTCATGGGCTGCATCTCCAGAAAGGTCGCCCTTGCTGACGGCGTGTTCGGAAAGAAGGGAATCGCGACATTCAATATCACCCAGATAATCGCGCACCTCATTTGCTGGGTGGGCGTCGCGCCTGCGCTCGATATCGTGATGTATGCCGAGCCCGCAAACAAAGTGTTCTTACAGGGCCTTGTGGGCGGCGTAGCCAACATCATCACTACCGCGATAGTCGGCACGCTTCTCTGCCTTGCGTACGCGGCTGCAAAACCCAAGAAGGGAAGCCTTAAAGAAGAAAACTGACACTGAGACGCAACGATACGGCGGGGGATGCTCTCCCGCCGTATTTTGCACATGAAGAACGAAGTACATGAAACGGAGAAGTAGCCATGACAGAGCCGATTATCGAATTCAATAATTTCGGCTTTCAGTACAATGCCCAGGCTGAACCCACGCTCTATGATATCAACCTGAAGATACACAAAGGCGAAAAGATCCTTATTGCCGGACCGTCAGGCTGCGGGAAATCAACGCTCGCTCATTGTATAAACGGCCTCATACCATTCTCCTACCGCGGTGAGAGCACCGGTACGGTTACTGTAATGGGAAAGGAAACTAAGGAACTAAGCCTTTTTGAGATCTCGAAGACCGTAGGAACGGTCCTGCAGGATTCGGACGGACAGTTCATTGGACTGACTGTCGCAGAAGATATCGCGTTTGCGCTGGAGAACGACTGCGTAGGGGAACCGGAACTTCATGACCGTGTCATGAGGGCAGCCAAAGTGGTCAACATAGACTCGCATCTACTTCACGCGCCCAGTGAACTCTCAGGAGGACAGAAGCAGCGTGTTGCGCTTGCGGGCGTCATGGTCGACGACGTTGATGTCCTGCTTTTCGACGAACCGCTCGCAAATCTCGATCCAGCTACAGGCAAGGCCGCGATCGAGCTCATCGACGAGATACATGAAAAGACCGGAGCCGCCGTAATAATAATAGAGCACAGGCTTGAGGACGTGCTGCACCGTGACGTGGACAGGATAGTTCTCATGAAAAAGGGACGGATCATATCCGACACTTCTCCGGACGAACTCCTGAGCGGGGAACTTCTCCGCGAAAACGGTATCCGAGAGCCGCTGTATCTGACTGCTGTGAAATACGCAGGCGTCAGGGTCACAAAGGACATGCTCCCTCACAGCATACGTTCGCTGAAGCTTTCAGATGACGACAAAGCGAAAGTGGTATCCTGGTTCAGAAGTACTCCGCTGCGTGAGCGGGTGGAAACGCGCCCGTATCTTCTGCGTGCGAAAGACGTGACTTTCTCGTATCCGAACGGACACCGGGCACTTACAGAGGTTAGTGTTGATGTGCGGAAGGGCGAACTTATCGCCATAGTCGGGACTAACGGAGCCGGAAAATCTACTTTCTCCAAGGTGATATGCGGATTCGAGCACGAGCAAAAAGGAAGTATTGAGTTCTCGGGGTGCGAATGGAAAGACCTTTCACTAAAGGAAAGGGCGGATCATGTAGGCTACGTTATGCAGAATCCGAACCAGATGCTCTCAAAGCCCATGATATTCGACGAGGTTGCGCTGGGACTTCGTACACGCGGCGTGCCCGATGATGAGATCGTTCCGAAGGTTGAGAAGACACTGAAGACCTGCGGGCTCTGGCCTTTCAGGAAATGGCCTGTATCAGCGCTCAGCTTCGGCCAGAAGAAACGCG
>JAEEGL011282299.1_pt1 | contig 10522 bp, 10 predicted proteins | sample 9134231 | NCBI WGS metagenome assembly JAEEGL01 (sample SAMN16246548, study PRJNA631951) | gut metagenome | biome: gut microbiome; feature: rumen; material: fiber-attached | host: Bos | place: Iran: Karaj | collected 2018-10
ACAAACTTATATATCTTCCAAATCCCTTGTTTTGAAGGATTCGTCATCAAAAAACTCAAAAAGAGATATTCCTAAACCATCGCAAAGAAGCTTGATCGTAACTATTCCCGGATTCTTGCTGTCCCCGTTAATAATGCTTTTGAGCGTTGACGGGGGCACTGCAGAGCGGTTTGCCAATGCATTCAGCGCAAGGTTGCGCTCATCACATAGTCTCATAATTCGGTTTGCTACCCTTTGTCTGCTGTTCACCAAGAACACCTTCCTTTACGGAATTCACAGAAAAAGGGTAGCATTTTCTATTTCATTTTACGGTCGATATATCGACTTATTGGACGATATATCGTATAATGAGGTCAGGAGGTATGTTACCACACTGTGTTGAAGGGGCTTTCTGTAGAATAATCAAGGATTACATTTACAGGAGGCATCATGATGAGCAAAACCTATGGTTATATCCGTGTATCGTCCACCGACCAGAATGAGGACCGACAAATGCTTGCACTTTTGGAACTTGGTATACCGATTGAGTGTATCCTCATCGACAAGCAATCAGGAAAGGACTTTGACCGTCCGGCTTATCAAAGGATGATTCGACGGTTGCGGGCCGGTGACTTGCTCTATGTTCTAAGTATCGACCGTCTCGGAAGGAACTACGAGGAAATACAGAATCAATGGCATCTGCTCACAAAGGAAATCGGCGTCGATATTTGTGTGATAGATATGCCACTTCTTGACACCCGTAATGGAAAGGACTTGATGGGGACTTTTATTGCGGATCTTGTCTTACAGATCTTGTCTTTTGTGGCGCAGAACGAACGGGAGAACATCCGTAAGCGTCAGGCAGAAGGAATTGCAGCGGCGAAAGCAAAAGGGGTTCGTTTCGGGCGCCCTGAGGTTTCTCCCCCGAAGGAGTTCCCGTTGATCGTATCAGAATGGAAAACAAAACGGATTTGTTTTCAAGAAGCGGTTCAGAGAAGTGGAATGAGTGAAGCAACATTTTACCGTCGTCTGCGCGAGTTGCGCGCAAGAGAGCACGCGGAACAACTATCATAAGGTACACCTTTTGATAGCAACAAGATATTGATTATTATACTCTGAAATGCCCCGCAATTCAAGGCTTAATAGTTGTAAGGAACTATATGCCGCAGAAAGACGGTGTGACCGCAAAGGTCACGCCGTTTTTCTGCTTTCACGCCTGGTTTCTGAAATGGCCGGCGCGGAAATGGCGGGAATCTCCACGTCGTCAAGAAAGTTGAAGTAAATCTTGATCTTTTGCTGCCGCCTGCCGCCGGATTTATCCGGGGCATACACGACGATCTTCTTGATATACTCGTTTACAATGGCTTGCGTCAGCTCCGGGACCTCAACGTACTTTTCTGCCAGAGCAATAAATGCGTCGAGGCTCTCGTTCATTTCTTCCTGCTGTAAAACCCACTCCTTGGTCTCTTCAATTTCCAGCCTCAAGCGTTCCTGCTCCGCTTCATAATCTGCGGACATCTTCCTGTACCGCTCCATACTGAGGGTACCGAGCACGGAGTCCTCATACAGTCGGGATATGAGCAAATCAAGGTCGGCAAGCCGTTTTTTCGCCTTCTCCATCCGCCGCCTGTCGTCGCGGAGGTTCTTTTCCTGATCCTCGCGGCGGCAGCGCAGCCACTCCTCCTGGAAGCCGTCGACATCCTGCCGGATGAACGCATTGACCGCCCGGATGCGCTCCAGCACGAGCTCCCGCAGAACATCCTCTCGGATATAGTGCGCGGTGCAGACGCCGCGGCCGCCCTTGTATTTTGCGCAGACATAGTGGTCCTGCTTCCCCTCAAAGCTCTTGCAGGTGGCAAAATGCAGCTTGCTTCCACAGTCCGCGCAATACAATAGGCCGGAAAACAAGCCCTGCCGTTCCGCTTTGGCGAGACGGCGTTTGTTTTTGCGCAGCTCCTGCACCCGGTCCCACTGTGCCTGCGGCACGATGGCCTCCTGCGTACCAGCAAGAATGAACATATCTTCCTTTGCGTTCGGAATACGCTTTATCAGCTTATAGGATTTGGAGTAGGTCTTGAAATTACAGGTGCAGCCGGTGTACTCCGGCCTCTCCAGAATGCCGGCCACGGACTGCTCCGTCCAGTGATACGGGCGATCCGGCAGGGGCTTTTTCTTTCGTACAGCGTAGAGTGCTTTGGTCGTCAGAACCTCATCCGCTTCCAGCATCCGTGCGATCCGGGACGGCCCGTACCCTGCCATGCAGAGGTCGTAAATACGCTTTACGATTGGCGCTGCGTCCTCGTCGATGATCCAGCGGTCTTTATCTTCCGGGTCGCAGCGATAACCGTATGGCGGCCTTCCGATGTGCTTGCCGCTTGTTCCGCGCTGCCGCAGACTGACACGCACCTTCTTGCTCGTATCCCGCGGATACCACTCATTGAACAGATTACGGATCGCGGTAAAGCCCTCGTTGTCCGCTTTTTCACTGTCCACACCGTCGTTGACGGCGATAAAGCGCACGTCATAGCTTGGAAAGATGATGTCGGTATATTGCCCAACGGTCAGATAGTCTCTTCCGAAGCGGCTGAGGTCTTTCACGAGCCAGCACCCGACAAGTCCCTGCTTGACAAGTGAGAAGCCCTCCTGCACGCCGGGGCGGTTGAAGTTCGTTCCGGTGTACCCGTCGTCCACCAGGACCTTCAGATTGGTGTAGCCATGATCTTCAGCATAGCGAGTCAGGTAATTTCTTTGATTCTGTATGGAATTTGATTCTCCATCCAACTGATCCTCGTTGCTGAGGCGGCAGTACAGGATGGTGATTTTCTGCTGATCCTTCATTGCGCCCTCCTTTGCGCCTGGGTCAGCCGACAGAATCGGTGTGCATACCTCATTGTTTACATAACTCTCCTGATTTGTCAAGGTCAAACCGCCTCCTTTTCCGAAAAAACGAGCCGCTTCACCTTATCGGATAGCAGCTCATTCCCATTGCAAAGGGTTTCTACCTGGTAGACCGTGCCGCCGATCCTCCGCTCGACGATGCAGGCGGAAGGGTGCAGCTTCGCGTCCTGCCATTTTCGGCACTCCTCCAAAAAGTCCAACGGTGGAAGAAAAACAGGGTCAAAGCACGCTTCCAGGTCGAAAGTGTTTTTCAAATCAGCCATACAATGCCTCCTCATCTCTCCATCTCCAAATTCTTTTTCCGTTTGCCGCGGTCACGGTCATGAATTGCCGTATCGACATGCTGCTGAAGCTCCCGCAGCTTCTTCAATTCCGCATAGATCGGCTTCAGCGCGGCGCTCTCATTTGCATATTCCTGCCCAAGCTGTTCAAGCTCCGTTTTCCAAGTTATCATTCTGATAACTTGATCCGGCAGCAGTTCATTCTGCTTCCGCTTCACCGCGTAATACTGTCGAAGCTCGCTGTCATGGTCGGCGCGGTACTTCTCCCGCTTTTTCTTCCAGAAGCCCTCCTTCGGCGGCATGGCGTCCACAACGGGCTTCAATCGGGCAAAATCCTCCGCCAAGCGGATCAGTGTTTGCAGCTCCTTCATCCGCTCCTGCTTTTGCCGAAGCGAGGCATTCAGGTCATGGACACGGCTGCTCTGTGTACCGACGTAAGCGCGGAGCTGCTCTACAGAGCGGATGCCCTTCGATTCCAGAAAGGCAAAATCCTCGGCATAGCGTTTCAGATTGCCGACACGCGCCTTCTGGGAATAGGCTCCGGCATTGCGGATGGCGTAATAATCACCCAGCGCCTGGGCCAAATCCGGTACTTGCTGCTGTTCATCTTTTTCTTTCAACCAGTCAGAAAGCTCGGCGATCCGTTTGCGAATCTTCCGCAACAGATCGTTGGTCGCCTTGATCCAGCGGTTGAGCTCGCCCTTTTCCGTGCGGATGCCCTTCGCCTCCATCTTGCGCACATTCGGCCCTTCGTGTACTGTGGGAATCTGGTCAACGCCCTGCCGGGCATAGCTGCGGTAGTCGATACGGTCGGCAAGGCCGTGTTTTGCAAATTCTTCATTGCACAGCTCCGCCCATTTCCTGCGCCACTCCTCCAGCGTCTCCGGCCTGCCCCAGTCGGTGGTCGGCACGGCGTTAAACTTCTTGTGCCCGGCGTCGTCCAGGATCGGCTGACCGTCGCTGTCGTACACATACTCCCGGTGCTGCTTGGCGTCCCACTCGCCGTTTTCTTTCAGCGGACGGATGGGGCAGAGAACATGAAAGTGCGGATTTGGGATGCCGCCGTTTTTGTCGGGATCGTGGATGCAGAGGTCCGCGATCATGCCTCGGCGCACAAAATTCTCCAAAACAAATTGCCTTGCAAGGGCGATGTTTTCCTCCATAGAAAACTCGTTCTGCAAGGCAATATCGAAGCTATATGCGAGCTGCGCTTTGGCTCCGCGCTCCGCTTTCTCCACCGCGTTCCAAAGCGTTTCACGGTCGGCATATTCCGGCGGGGCGTGAGAGGGTAAGAGAATTTCCGAACGGACAACACCGTGCTTTCTGGTGTAATCTGCATCCTCTTCATAGTAATCGCTGTGGAGCTTTTCGCCGGAACGGTAGGCAGCGGCAGCCACAACAGATCGCCCCTCGCTCCGCTTGACCTGTGTGACTTCAAAGTGATACAGCGCCATAGTCAGGAGGTTCCTTCCCGGCGATTGTGGGCGTTGACCGAGCGCATGAGCTCCGCTTTGACCTCCGGCAAAGCAAAGGCTTTTTCGATGAATTCGTAAAACTCGGTTTCGGTCAGTTTTTTCGTCAGGGGCGCGACGCTCTCCACGGCGGCGCCCCGCGTGATGAGCCGGTGCGCTCGTTTCTTTCGTTCGCCCTGCTCAAGATAGGAAATGCGGTTTTTGATCCGCGCCTCCCGACGTTGCAATACTGTGATCTCTTGCTCATTGTCTGCCCGCTCCTTCCGGAGCTTTTCAATTTCTGGGTTCATGACATTGACCTCCTTCAAAAGAATTGACCGCCCACCGCTGGCTGCGATAGACGGTCTATGTAATGCGACAATAGACAGGCCGTGGGAGAGCGCGCAGCCGCCGCAGTGGATGTGCGCTCTCTCACGGCGCGCAAGGGTAGCCGCACAGCGGCGAAAGAGGTTGCAGACCTCTTTTTCGGAGCGCAGTGACGGGAAACGCCCCTGACATTCGGGTGTCAGGGGCGTCGGGCCTCGCAGAGCGCACATACAGGGTTTGCCCTGTATAGACGTGCGCCATTCCGGATTCTTGTATCTGCGTGGGATAGCTTGCATGATCGTGTACTAAAAGCGGGCTCAACGCTTATTAGGATACATCCCGCCGCAGTTACTATGTTCCCACTGGACACCCCTGCCAACTGGGCTGTCTATTCTTGTTAATTGAGTCCGGCAAATTTGAAAACTGGGGTTGACACAGAGAAACTATTGTGATAGTATAATCGCATAAACTATTGCAATAGTTTGATGAAAGGCCGTATTACTGATGGAAGTAAAACTCTTTGACTCGGAACTAAAAGTTATGGATGTGCTTTGGAAAGAGGGTGATCTTGAAGCTAAACAGATTTCGGACAGGCTGAAGGAGAAAATCGGCTGGAATCAGAACACTACATACACAGTAATTATAAAATGTATTGCCAAAGGAGCCATCGAGCGAAGCGAACCACACTTTATCTGTCATGCGCTGGTTTCAAAAGAGGATGTTCAGATCGCTGAGACGCAGGCACTGATTGGAAAAATGTTCGATGGTTCCCCGGAATTGCTGTTTGCGTCGCTCTTGGACCATCAAGTGCTCAACCGTGAGCAAATCAAAGCACTCAGGGAGATAGTCGAACGCTTTTCTTGAGGAGAACACCATGCCGATTCTGAATATCAGCCTCACTTGTGGAACAATAATTGTGCTGATTATCGTGTTGCGCGCATTGTTCTTGAATCGCCTACCGGCTCGCACCTTTGTCTCGCTGTGGAATCTGATCGCGATTCGGCTGCTGATACCCTTTTACATCCCTCTACGGGTAGGCGTTATCCCACTCGTTGATACGCTTCCCGTCCGTTCCCAAGAAGCACAAACGATCAGCCAGAATACCTTTTCACCTATCGCACCTGGGGCAGAAGAGAGTATCAGCAGAGTCAGAAGCACATTGACACTATGGGATGTGACACGAATAATCTGGCTTATCGGCGTCATCGTACTTGCGCTCTATTTCGGGATAGCATATTTTCGATATGTTCGCCAGTTTCGACAGTCGATTCCCTGTGAGGATTCCAAGATACTTGAACAGGTAAACAGTTTTTTCCCGAAAAGACCGGTGCAGGTCAGAATGACCAGCCGCTTCTCTTCACCGCTGACCTACGGAATTATTCGGCCTGTGATATTATGGCCAACAAATATCCGAGGCATTGGGGAAGAAGACACGCGGTATGCTTTGCTGCACGAATGCGTCCACATTCGGTTCTTCGATGCATTCTCCAAACTTATTTTTGTTGCGGCGCTTTGTTTTCACTGGTTCAATCCGCTTGTCTGGTGTATGTTTTTCCTCGCCGGACGGGATCTGGAAATTGCCTGTGACAGAAATGTGCTTTCCACCATCGGAATACAAAACAAAGCCGCCTATGCCCTTGCGCTCATTCATCTGGAGGAGCGCAGAGCTCAGTCATTTGCTTTTTCAAGTTATTTTGGCCAAAAAGCCATAGTAGAAAGGATATGTGTGATTATGAAATACAGAATAACAAACATTATTGCAATTGTAGTTGCGCTGCTTTTGATCTGTGGAACCGCTGCCGTCGCTGCATTTTCAGCAACAGACCAGGCAGCAGTGCCGGAAGTTGCAACCGAAGCAGCACCGGAAGAACCGCAGGCTGCAATCAAAGTGGACTTGGGCGGTGCACAGTCATCAGAAGCAAGCGCGTCTGATATGACTGTGGATACTGGTGCAGTCATTATTAGCGGGGAGCCAGGTACTGTGTTTACAGTTGGAGATATGACATTTGAAATCATTTCCGCTGAAGAAGCTGATGCTGCAATTAGAACCCCTAGTAATAGAGCCAGTATCCAAAGATGGAGCATACAGTTGTCTGGGACGGAACTCAGTCAGCCATTTGATGTAACATCTAGTTATCCCTATGCGAAGGTTTGGATCAACAATACAGGCAGCGGTCATATTGTTTTTACTATTACAAAAACCACTCCATACGGCACAGTTGTGAACGGTAGCACTGCAATTATTGAGTCGAATACAGCAGTTAGCATTTATAGCACCAACTCATGGCCAGCGGATACCTATTACGCAAACTACACAAGCGGCCAAGCAGTAATGAGCGGTAGTTCGGCCTGCCGTGTCGCGTCTACAATCGCAGAACTGGATGTTTAAGAGTTGAGAAATACTCCATCCGACGTGGTTTCCGCAATGGTCTTTCCGGAACAGATTCTGAATCATATGGCACAATGAACAAATCAAGCAAGAGGAGGGCGCGGCTCTTCTCTTGCTTCTGATCCCGGCTGCTAACGCGGATATATCAGTAAATCATCCCATACCTCCATTTCTCTAAACCATAGGCAGTTCCCTCATTTCATCGTACAATTTAGTTGGCTGAAGTGGTGGTGGCAACGGATGCCACCACCACTTCACTTGCTTAAAGCGTTTCCCGAGTGGTGTGGGCAACGGGTGCCCGCACCAGCTTTCAAGTATTCAAAATGAATACTTGGTCAGCGCCGCTTCTGCCAGATGATGTCATAGCCAAGAGCATCCGCCAGCTCCACAGCTTCCCCATAGCGCAGAGAGCCCCGCTTCAGCTTACCGGACAGATTGGGGACGCTTCGGCTCCAGCCGTATTCGTTGGACAACAATTCTACCACATCGGTCATAGTCATTCCCGCCCGAACGATATATGCCTTGATTTCGTTTCGGTAATTTCCACTTTTCTTCATTGGCACCTCCAATTCTTGATTGCCCTGTGGTATAATCAAACCCACAGGGTGCTGTTTTTAGTTCGCCGTTCTCTCCGAATGTTGTTCCTGCCCGGGAATCTCACTCCGGTGTATTGCTCCATTGGCGTCGCTCGTGCGCTTGGCAGTCATGGCGTCGCTTGTCGGGAGCATATCCCATTCGGACGGTCATGCGGTTTTCAAGGTGCAGATGTCTGATGTACCTATAGGATAGCAAAGAAAATTGCCCTTTCCCGTATATCCAAGAGGTCGGAAATCTGGCTGAAATCTGAAAGATTTCCACGCTCTTGGAATGAAATAGATGGAGGTGCTTATGGAAGCAAAGTTGACAATACAGGAGCGGCTGAAGGATCTGCGTGTTGCGCATGAGCTTACGCTCGAACAGCTTGCCGCAGGAACGGGCCTGTCCAGGTCCGCCCTAGGCAACTATGAAAATGACGAATTTAAGGACATAAGCCCCTTTGCGATCACCACATTGGCCAAGTTCTACAGCGTGTCCGCCGATTACTTGCTGGGGCTGACAGAAAACAAAAATCCCGCAAACGCGGAGCTTCAGGCTCTGCATTTGCGGGACGATGCGATGGATGCGATACGATACGGAAAATACAACAAGCGGTTGCTCTCTGAATTGCTGGTGCATGAGAAGTTCAGGCAGCTCATGATCGATGCGGGAATTTTTGTGGACCGGATCGCCGATTCCAGAGTATCGGACATGAACATCATGCTGGAGGCCGCCAGAAAGCAGGCGATGCAGCAGTATGAGGCAGACGCTGACGACCTCTATATGCGGACGTTGGAGTTGGGACAGATCAAGACGGAGGAATACTTCGCCCGCGTCATTTATGATGACCTGTCCGAGATTTTGAAGGACATCCGCGATGCTCACAAACAGGATGCAACTACCGCTGATGAAACAAGTGTTGCTGAGGACATCGCCAATCAGATGCAAAAGGCGCTGTCGTTTGAGGGCAGTCCGCAGGAGAAGCAGGCAAAGGTATATCTGGCCAGCTTGGGCATTGACTATGACGCGCTCACGAAAGAGGAATTCGTGACACTGATTGGGATTTTGCAGAAGTCCAAGAAGTTGCAGATTCGTCAGGGCAGCCAGCGAGGAAAGAAAAAACAGAAGAAATAGAAAGAGCGCCCATCCCGGTCAGGCATTTCTGCCATCCCAGGATGGGCGCTTTGCTCTTGCTTTTATGAATCCCAGCCGATGCCGCTGTATGGGCAGGAGACGCGCTTGAGATAACCCTCAAGGTCGCCGCTCAACACCAACTCAACGTAGTCAAGCGGCGCATTAAAGATGAGCCAGTCGAGCTCTGATCGCTGGTTCATAGTCGTCTCAATGCTGTTTTCCACCGCTGTGCAGTCAACAGCAATCATGCTGCCGTCTGCATACCGCAGCTCCACGCAGCCGGAATCCATATTGAATTCGCAGGATTTGATTTTAGACATAGTAGCGTCCCCCAAAACAAAGATAGCCCGTCCAAATCCCTGCTAGGATTCAGACGGGCTTCGTATGCACCCCGAAAACCGTCAGCTAACAGTTGATAAGTCGTTTGCTTCCTTATCACTATTAAGCCAAGGGCTTGCGGGCATTTGTCAGCCAAGGGTCATCATTCCCACTCGACAGGACTTAACTGATTCCGTTTAGGAATTGTTGTTCGTCCTGTTCGTAGTTCCTTTGATTATTTGATATATCCACATTATCCAGCCTATCACCCCTTCTGTTATCGTTTTGTTATCAGCGTTGATAACAGAGGCGGGGAACTGCTGTAGACATATGCTGTACTATTTGGCAAAAACGGCAGGGTTCCTTACCACCGTTGCCTTTCATTATCCATATTATACTGAAAATACCGTTTTTTTCAAGTCTTGTTTTTCGGCATTCTCTTTCATATACTAAAGACACTTTTCAGGGAAAGCGGTTCTTTTATAAGGTACATACATTTCAAAGCGTCCTGTTCCTATGCGGCTCTTGCTGCAATCATGGAGATTATCGGGGTAGATACGGAAGACTGAATCATTGCGCTTGACATCAAGCTGTCGTGGCTGTTTTCCAAAGAAGATGGAACAAATATTCCCGGCCCCATGCTGCAAGGCGCAAAATGGTTTAACTTATTGGGTCAAGCGGATAATCCAATAGAACACGAAGGAGTAATTCGAGCGCATGAAGAAAATTGCGGAACTAACGGACAAAGACTTGCTTGGCCAACTGGGAGAAGCTCATTCTGCACCAAGATACAAAGTAAGAGCGATACTGCGAAACTCAGATGGCAAGTACGCCGTCATGTACGAAGATAGCACAGGTTTGTATTCGCTTCCCGGTGGAGGCGTTGAAAGCGGAGAGGATAAACTTGCCGCACTGAAGCGCGAAATGCTGGAAGAAACCGGCTGCACATGTGATACAATCTATGAGCTTGGGTATATTTATGAAAACCGGGCTTATTGCGATCTGCAGCAATACAGTTACTTCTTTATGGTAACCACTAAAGGCCCTTCAATGGCACCCACCTTTACCAGCGAAGAAATCGACGTAGGAACTAAGCTGATGTGGTGTACGTTGGGAGAAATGGTATCCTTGATCGAAAATGGAAAACCGAAAACCAACCAACAGATATA
>JAEEGL011360738.1_pt1 | contig 10522 bp, 9 predicted proteins | sample 9134231 | NCBI WGS metagenome assembly JAEEGL01 (sample SAMN16246548, study PRJNA631951) | gut metagenome | biome: gut microbiome; feature: rumen; material: fiber-attached | host: Bos | place: Iran: Karaj | collected 2018-10
AGCTGCGCTCCGTGGCCAAGATGCTCGAGCAGAACGAGATTACCATCTCCGCCACCGACGAGGCCGTGAACCGTCTGGCCGAAGTGGGCTACGACCCCGCCATGGGCGCCCGTCCGCTGAAGCGTGACATCCAGCGCGAGATCCTCAACGAGATGTCTCGCCAGCTCCTCGAGGGCAAAATCCACAGCAACGAGACCATCATCATCGACGTCATCGACGGCCAGTTCGTCTTCTACAATCCGAACAACAAGGCGTAAAACATCGACACAATACACATGTATCGAGGCCCGCGACGAATGTCGCGGGCCTCGTCATATATATGCCACTTTAATTATTCTTGGCCGGCTATTGATGGACCTTTAACTTGTCTGTAAGCAATGACCCTCCCTTTTTTGTTAATAGAATAAAAAATATAATTTATTGATAATTAGCAATTTGTCGATTTGGATTATTTTTTTGCAAATTTGGGGAAAAGGTGCTTTTTTTAACATTTGTAATTGACTGATTCTTAGTATCAACTCCGTATCAACTCCGACCCAACTCCGTATCAACCCCGACCCATGTCCGACCATGGTCGGACATGATATGGAGAAGGTACGGTGGTGGTACGATTTTTTATTTTGTCATGTTCGAGAAAATGTTTATCTTTGCAGAAAGAAAAGAATTGAGAAAAAAGAGTTAATAATTAAGAATTAGGAGTTTAGAAAAAACGATGGATAATTTTGTAGTATCGGCAAGAAAGTATCGTCCCACGACGTTTGCGAGCGTGGTGGGGCAGGAGCATATCACGCGGACGCTGAAGAACGCGATAGCGACGGGACAGCTGCCACAGGCGTTCCTTTTCTGCGGCCCGCGCGGCGTGGGTAAGACGACGTGCGCCCGAATCCTGGCAAAGACAATAAATTGCGAGCACCGAACGGCCGACGGCGAGGCATGCAACGAGTGCGACAGCTGCCGCTCGTTCAACGAAGGTGCCTCGATGAGTATCTTTGAGCTTGACGCCGCTTCGAACAACTCGGTCGACAATATGCGCGAGCTTGTAAAACAGGTATATATACCGCCGCAAACGGGCAAGTACAAGGTCTACATCATCGATGAGGTCCACATGCTTAGTCAGGCGGCTTTCAACGCCTTCCTGAAGACCCTCGAGGAGCCGCCGACCTACGCCAAGTTCATCCTCGCCACAACCGAGAAGCACAAGATTATCCCGACCATTCTGAGTCGTTGTCAGGTGTTTGATTTCAAGCGTATTGAAAACGAAGATATCGTGCGTCACTTGAAGTATGTTGCCGACAGCGAAGGGGTGAAATACGAGGAAGGTGCATTGGAGGTTATCGCCCGCAAAGCCGAGGGAGGTTTGCGTGACGCGCTGTCGATTTTCGACCAGCTGGTGAATTTTACTCAGGGGCAGCTCACCTATCAGGGAGTGCTTGAAAACCTCAACGTGCTGGATTCGGACTACTACTTTAAATTGACTGATTTTCTGCATGCCGGCAACCTCAGCGGTGCGCTGCTGCTCTACCAGGAGATTATCGGCAAGGGCTTCGGCGGCCAGCATTTTCTCACTGGTCTTTGCGAGCACCTTCGCAACCTGATGGTAAGCCTCGACCCGCAGACACTCAAGCTGATAGACGGCGGCGACGCCCTGCGTGTGCGCTACGGGCAGCAGGCGCAGCAATGTGGCCTGCCGGCGCTGCTGGGATGGCTCAACACCGCGTCGGAATACGAGTATAAGTTCCGCGAGGCTAACAACAAGAATTTGTTTGTCGAGGTGTGCCTGATGAAAATGGCCACCGCCGGGATGCCGCAAGGATAGATTGCAAGAAGTCCCGAAAGGGCAGGCACGGATACACCACAAAACACGTCTGTAGAGACGCGGCCCGCCGCGTCTCCGCAAGAGGCACCTGTCCTCAAGGAGACGCAGCAGGCTGCGTCTCTACATGAGTCCCCAAAGGTCAGCCTCAAGGTGCCGCCATTGATGGGGGGCATCTCCATCAAGGCGACGCAACAGAAGGTTGAACCAATGCAGCATATCTCTGTGGAGGTGAAGCCGTTGACGGAAGAGGATTTGACGGCCTACTGGCAGGAGGCGGGCGAGAAACTGGGACTGAAAGAACTGCTTGCAGAGGGAATGCCACACCTGGGCGAGAAGCAGGGACTCATTGAGATTGACGCACAGTCGGTGTCGTTCCTCGAAGAGTTCAAGCCGCACAAAATCGATGTGATGGAATTTCTGCGAGGGAAGACAGGAATGAAGATGCTCGACTGCAAGGTAAACCCGTTGTTTGTCAGCAAGGAAGAGGTTATCTATTCGCCCGAGGACAAGTACAAGGCCATGGTGGAGCAGAACCCTCAGTTGGCAGAGTTGCGGAAACTGTTCCCGATAATTGACTATTGATGGTTTAAGGTTTAAAGTGATGATTCCATTTTATAAGTTTGATGGAGCGGGGAATGATTTCGTCGTGATAGACAATCGCGACGGTCGTTTCGAGGCGACGGAGGCCGAGGTGGCAAAGATATGCCACCGGCGATTCGGCGTGGGTGCCGACGGACTGATGACACTCGAGGCGGCATCGGATGGCTTTGATTTCGAGATGAAATACTATAACAGCGACGGACGGCTGGGGTCGATGTGCGGCAACGGCGGTCGCTGTATCGCGGCGTTCGCACATGTGCTTGGCATGGGAAAAAAGCTGCATTTCAAGGGCTACGACGGGCCGCACGACGCGGAGATTGTGATGTGGGACGAGGAGCGTCGGCTGGGCATTGTGAAACTGGGGATGCGGAGTGTCGCCTCCAGCGAGGTGAGTCGTTGCCTGGATGGATGGTTCCTCGATACCGGCTCGCCGCATTATGTGCAGCGTGTCAGTGATTTGGAACATTTCGACGTGTTGGGTGAGGGTAGACGCATACGCAATATCGTCGAGGAGTTTCCGCAGGGAACCAATGTCGATTTCATTGAGGACCTGCCCGACGGACGCCTCTTCGTGCGCACCTATGAGCGTGGCGTGGAGGACGAGACCTGGGCCTGTGGCACAGGTGTCACCGCCTGCGCCATAGTGACTGGCAACCACGGTATTGTGTCCCGCGGCGGCGATTTCAAAGTAACCTTTGACGCCACGGGCACAGGGTATGAAAATGTGTGTTTGATTGGTCCCGTAGCATTAAATTTTGTTGGAGAATGGACCTGTTCAGCGCGATAGATACCGAGCCCGTAAGAAAAAGGATGGAGCAGCTGGCCGAGGAAATCGACCGGCTGAACTATGAATATTATATGAACGACCGCTCGCTGGTCTCGGATTTTGAGTTCGACGCCATGCTGCGCGAGTTGCAAGACCTGGAGCGGCAGTATCCCGAGTTGGCCAGCCCGCTGTCGCCCACCAAGCGTGTGGGGGGCGAGGTGAACAAGAGTTTCCGTCAGGTGCAGCACCGCTTCCCGATGCTCTCGCTGGGCAACACCTATTCCATCGAGGAGATTGAGGACTTCGAGGCCCGGACGCGCAAGTTGCTCGACGGCAAGGAATTTTCCTATACTTGCGAACTGAAATACGACGGCGTGGCCATCGGCCTGACCTACCGCCATGGGCATCTGGTGCAGGCGGTGACGCGCGGCAACGGAGCCGTGGGCGATGATATCACGCTCAATGCCAAGACCATTCCCACCATCCCGCTGAAGCTCAGAGGCGAATATCCCGACGATTTTGAGGCAAGGGGTGAGGTGGTCTATCCCTTCGAGGCTTTCGATGCCATGAACAAGCAGCGCGAAGCCGAAGGCGACGAGCCATTCGCCAATCCGCGCAATGCCGCAAGCGGCAGCCTGAAGTTGCAAGATAGCGCCGAATGTGCCAAGAGGAAGCTGATGTTCTGCATGTATTTCATGATGGCGCCCGACGGCGTGAGGCTTCCCGACACCCATTTCGGTCGCCTGGAATGGGCGCGCCAGATGGGCTTCAAGGTGCAGCCCTACATCAAGGAGTGCAAGGACATCAAAGAAATAAAGGATTTTATAGAATACTGGGACAAAGAACGTTGGAATCTTCCGTTCGGTATTGATGGCATCGTTATCAAGGTGAACCAGACACCGCTTTGGGAGAGTCTGGGGCTGACGGCCAAGAGTCCGCGCTGGGCCATAGCCTACAAGTTCAAGGCCGAGCGCGTCAGCACCCCGCTGGAGAGCATCAGCTACCAGGTGGGACGCACTGGAGTCATAACGCCGGTGGCCAACCTGCGGCCGGTGTGGCTGGGTGGCACCACGGTGAAGCGCGCCACGCTGGTCAACGCCGATTTCATTGCCAAGATGGACATCCACATCGGCGACCACCTCTTCATCGAGAAGGGCGGCGAGATTATACCCAAAGTGGTGGGCGTGGACATGGAGCAGCGGAAGGAAGGGTCGATGCCGGTGCTGTACATAGTACGCTGTCCGGAATGCGGAGCCGAGCTGGTGCGTGCCGAGGGCGAGGCGGGACACTACTGCCCCAATGCCGACGGCTGCCATCCACAGATTATTGGTCGCCTTGAACATTTCGTAGGCCGCAAGGCCATGGATATCGAGAGTCTGGGCCCCGAGCGGCTGGAGCTGCTCTACAAGGCTGGTCTGGTGAAGAATATCGCCGACATCTACGACCTGAAACGAGAACAGCTGATAGGTCTGGGTGACGATTCGACCATCCAGGAAAGGAGTGCCGACAACCTGTTGGCGGCCATCGAGGCTTCGAAGCAGGTGCCGTTCGAGAGGGTGCTTTTCGCACTGGGAATAAGATATGTGGGAGAGGTAGGCGCCAAGAAACTGGCGCGCTACTTTAAGAACATCGACGCCCTGATGAGCGCCGATGCCGCCGAACTGGCCCAGGTGGAAGATGTGGGCGAGGTGACGGCGAAAGCGGTGAGTGATTGGTTTGCCAATCCATTGCACCGCGAGATTGTGGCACGGCTCAGAACGGCCGGGCTACAAATGAGTGGTCAGTGGTCAGTGGTCAGTGGTCTGTTGGAGGGAATGTCTTTCGTGGTGAGCGGTGTCTTCGAACACTTCTCCCGCGAGGAGATAAAAGCCGACATTGAAAACCATGGCGGCAAGGTGTCGGGCTCCATCAGTGGCAAGACCACCTACTTGCTGGCAGGCGAGAAGATGGGCCCCGAGAAGTTGAAGAAAGCCGAGAAACTCGGAGTGAAGATACTCTCCGAGGCAGAATATTTAACTATGACTGCCGAAGAATGAAGCGGTTGTTGATAATAATGCTGGCGTTGCTGACGGCATCCGTCGGGCAGACGCAGGAGACATTGCACAGCTGGGATGTGTCTTTGAATGCAGGCTACATGATGCCCAACAACTCGGCCTACAAAGACTTTGCATCCACCACTTTTGGCGTGGATGCCACCTGGTGGTGTCGCGGCATCGACACATCGTACTGGCGTAGTAAAAAGCACTACCCGTTCTTCGGTCTCAAGTTTTCGTATGCACACATACCCAACTCGATAGCTGGCGACCGCCTGGGTCTCACGGGTCAGGTGCGGCAACAGCTCTTCGGACTCAAGCGTTGGGAGTGGAGTGCAGGAGTGGGGCTCTCGGCCTACACCCAGCCACGCAGTCTTACTGGCGACACCAACAATATCTTCATCGGCTCGCTCATCAACTGCCTGATAGACCTGGGCATCACCTACCGACCCACCGAGCGGTTCTTCCTCTCGGCCCGTGTGCTGCACACCAGCAACGGCATGCTGATGTGGCCCAACATGGGTTTGAACTATTTCCAGGTGGACATGGGCTACACCTTTGGCCAGCGCCAGCCAGGTAGTTACCCAACAAATGTCGGTGACTCTAAGGTTCCAAAAAGGGAGCTTGGCATTGCCATTTCGCCTGGTATGGTGATGTCGCGCGACCGCGACTTCGACGGTTACTATTTCTGCTATGATTTAAACCTCTATTATCAGAATTACGTCAGCCCGACATTTGCCTTCGGTGGCGCAGTGGATCTGTGGTACAACACCAACGACACCAAGCACCTGGAGCGTGAGGACGGAGTCTATAAGATTCCGCTCTATGTGGGTGCCATGGCCTTTGCAGAAATCTTCTGGGGGCCGGTGAGCCTCAAAGCTGGTATCGGCCCCAACATCGTGGTGTCGCCACAGGTGACCATACCGTTCTACGAGAGGGTGGGAGCCTATTACAATTTTGGCAACAACTACCTGGGTGTGGCAGTCAACGCCCACGGCGGCCGCGTGGAGTTCGTTGAATGGACCTATGGCCGACGCTTCCCGGTGTGGTAGAGCTTATTCTTCCGTTTTTTTCAGAATGTCTTGAATGATACTGGCTTTCCAGGGAGTGCTCATGTCGAAGATTTCCTCGATGGGACGACTGAGCTTCTCGATAAAGAGGTGCGTGTTATCCTGGTGCTCCATTTGTTCCAACTCGTGGGCCACCTGCTGCCAGTCGTGCTGCGAGTAGAGCAGGGGGACGAAATTGTTCATGTCGAAGTTCTGCACTACCATGTTGTCGATACCTTCGGTTTCGATGCGTGAATGGGCGCGGGCCAACTTGATTTCGCCCACCTCTTGCAACACCTGCTGGTATTTCTCGTACAGCACATACTCGTTCATGAGGAATGCCACGATAGTATCGGAGAGGCTGTTCCACATGCGGCGTGGAAGCGGACGTGCCACGAAACGACCAATCATAAAACTGCCTGCCGTCAGACCCGAGATGTTGCGTTTGTGGCAGAGGGTGTAAAGGCGGCGGAAAAGCTCAATCTTGTTGCTCACGTCGAGGAGGTCGAACAGACGTCCTTGGTCGTTATGGTCGCCCATGCGGCTCTGGAGCACGCCATCGACATACTCGTCGGGGTGCTGCTCGAACCAGGTGTTTACAATGGTGGCTGCCTTCTTGGGCTGGTTTTGTAGGTTGCAGCGGATGAGGCGCGCCAGCTTGCTGATGTCCGTGATATAGGACACCTCGTTGGAGGTGACAATCTGTTGGTATTTCTCGTAGGCGTTCTTCATGCGGCTGAAGAAAAGCTTCTCCTCGTCGTTGAGGTCGACATTGGCACCTTCGAGATATTTGGTGAAGCGGGCGGGTTTGAAGGCGGCTTGCCCTTTGTAGATGCTCTGGCGTTTGGAGCTGACGGTGAGCATCTCGCCCTCGGCAATAGTGATGCCGTCGGCATTGACGATGGTATTGCCCTCGATGCGGATGCCATAGGACTGGAGGTCCATGAAGGCGGGGATGCCATAGCCGCGACAAGCGGTGACCACATGGATGGCGGCCGGCAGCATGGAAAGAATGGCGTCGAGCTCGTTGAGGGTGATGGTGTCCTGCGGCACGAAGTGGCTTTGACAGAGGCACACGCGCTCGCCTTTGCTCTTGTATTCATGGGCTTTGGCCACCGAGAAGCAGAGTCGCGCCGAAATGGCGGTGCGCGGCAGCACACTCAGGCCGTGGCCGAAGAACTGAAGCTGCGAGATGGTTCTGTCGTCGATGGAGGCGGAGACTATCTGGCGCAGGTGGTAGGGCTTGATGAGGTCTAGAACATAGCGGTCGGCAATAAGACCTTCATCGAGCATATCGATGGCCGAGATGAGGGCAGCACGACCGGTCATCTCCGAGGCATTGAGCTGCAACACGGAGAAGAGACTGAGCTGGTGAGGACGGCTCTCGACGGCGAACTCGATGGTCACAGGTGTTTTGTAGCGGCTCTCCAACTTCTTTAACAACGGGTCGAAATGGTAAACTGCCGGGAACTGCTGACGAATCTCATTGCGGTTGGTATAGGAGAGGTCCTCGGTAGTAACGTCGCCGGTCATGATTTCCTCGCCGAAAATGTTACGGTAACTCTCAATCTGCTTTCCCTCGCCGGTTCGCGAATGGCGGCTGTAGAGCACACCGGGGTAGCTGTCGTCGTTGCCGATGGTCCACACCATGCGTTGCAGGATGAGGCTCGGATAAGCCTGCTTGCCCTGCATGAAAGTGAGGATGAGGTCGGGATTGTTGAGGTAGAACTGGCGGACGAACTGGGTGAGACGCAAGGCTTGGTAGTGGGCGTCAGTAATGAGGCGCTCCTCGCCTGCGGCAATTATTTTGTTCTCTAACTCGGCAATGCGCAGGTGCTGGCCGACGACCGAGAGCTTGATGTCGGTGGTCTGGTAATGGTGGTCGACCTCGAGCATCTCGCAGATGGTATGGAGGGTACTGAGGTAGACGCGGTTGGCCATGATGGGGGCAAAGCTGGCCTTCAGGGCGTTGTATGACATCCGTGTGACGCCGATGTTGAGCAGCGTGGGCATCAAGCCGGGGATGTACTGCGGCATGGCGCAGCGGATGGCGAATACCAAAGGGGTGCGCACGTCGCCCAAGCGGCAGTTGGTCATTATCTCCAGGTTGTGGATGGCCTTTTGCAATAGGTCGGGCAGGTGCTCGGGATGGTTGAACGACTTGGCAGTGAGGATGACGAAATCGGGCACCGGGTAGCAGTTCTTCGTCAGGTCGAGGAGCATGTGACCCTTGTAGCTGATGGCCTCGTCGGTGAAGTCGGACGTGGTGGTGAGGGTGGTGATGAGCTCGTCGGAGTCGAACAGGGGGTTCTTCTCGACAAAGTCGATGCACTGGCGACGGAAGATGTCGCGGATGCCCTCCAGCCGGAGTTTCTCGTCGGCAGAGAGTAAACCGTCGCGCTCGGCCAGCAGCAGTTCGAGGAATCCACGTTGATCTTCATTGCGAAGCTTGAGCAATTGGTACATGTCGTACCAACGCGGCGGGAACTCATAAGCGGTTTCGTCGCCCTCCAGACGGTAGATGACGGTGCCGGGCTTATTTCCTTCCAGCTGGTTTGCCGGGTCCTCACTGTCATGGTTGAAAATCTCACGACCCTCGCGGGCATAGAGATTGACCATGTAAAAGTTGGGGTAGCTGGCACGGATACGAAACCGGCCTATCTTTATAGCCATCGGTTCATTTGCGGTTTTGGGCAAGGATGGCCTCCAGTTGCTCCTCGGGGGTCATGCCAATGAGGGGAATCATCTTGCGGGTGTCAGCGGCAAGGATGTGGTCGGGGTAGTTGTTGACAAACTCGGTGTAAGCTTCGCGCGCCAAGTCATACTGTTGGTTGGCCTCGTAGGCTTGTCCTTTCAAGAACTGGCACATGGCTATGTCCTCGAAACCGGGATAAAGGGCCATGACGCTGTCGAGAGAGGCAATGCCTTTTTCGAAATTGCCGGTGTTGATCTGCACTTCGGCGGTGCGGAACATGTAGACGGGAGCCAGGCTGTCATCGGGGAAGTTGCTCACGAACAGATCGTAGAGGGCAATGATATGGTTGGCTTTGGCAGTATCGGCACCGACAGCAACGTATGTCAGGCTCTGCTCCTCGTTGGTGATAGAGTCGATGAGTTGGTCGTAGTCGGGAACTTCGTTTTTCTGGCCGCAGGCCGTTGCCAGCAGTGCTCCGAGGGTAAAAAAGAATATTTTTTTCATTGTTATTCTATGATTTATTATTTACGTTTCATTTTGTAGCGGGTGTGCACCTTGCCGGTGGCAATGTCGTTGAGGCGGCGTTTGAGCATGGTGCGGCGCAGACTCGAGAGGCGGTCGGTGAAAACCTTGCCGTCGAGGTGGTCCACCTCGTGCTGCGTGACGCGGGCAAAAAGGCCGTCAATCTCCTCCTCGTGCAACTGCCAATTCTCGTCATACCAGCGCAGGCGCAAGGTGGTGGGCCGCAGCACGTCCTCGTGGATGTCGGGCACACTGAGGCAGCCTTCGTTGAACCAGTCCTTCTTGTCGCCGAAGGAGAGAATCTCTGGGTTGATGAGCGTATGCTCCTCGGTGGGTTCGCCGTAGGTGTCGGTCTTCTCGTCGTAAGGGCGGAAACCGATAACCACCACGCGGATGGAGAGGTCGACCTGCGGGGCGGCCAATCCTACGCCGTCGGCGGCATACATGGTTTCGTACATGTTGGCGACAAGTTCCTTGAGATTGGGATAGTCTTTATTGATGGGTTGCGCCTCTTTGCGCAGGGTCGGGTGACCGTAACCCACGATGGGTAAAATCATATTGTCTTGTTGTTTATTGTGTTCATGTAGGTTTGTAGAATCAATGTGGCGGCAATCTGGTCAATCATGCCTTTGTTCTGGCGCTGCTTTTTCTTCAGCCCGCTGTCAATCATGGTCTGGAAGGCCATCTTCGAGGTGAAGCGCTCGTCCACGCGGGCAATCTCCTTGTCGGGGAAGATCTCGGCGAGCTGCTTGACAAAAGGCTCAATATACTGCATCGACTCCGATGGACTGTTGTCCATGTGCTTGGCCTCGCCCACGACGAAGATGTCCACCTCCTCGCGCGCGCAATATTCTTTAATATAAGGGAGCAGGGTAGGGGTGGGAATGGTTGTCAGTGCGGTGGCAATAATACGCACGGGGTCGGTAACTGCCAACCCCGTGCGCACTTTTCCGTAGTCTATGGCCATTATTCGTCCCATAACAATAATGGTTAGTAGTTATTGGTTAGTGGTTATTGACCTTTTTGTTGTGGGTTCTCAAT
>JAEEGL011957886.1_pt1 | contig 10522 bp, 9 predicted proteins | sample 9134231 | NCBI WGS metagenome assembly JAEEGL01 (sample SAMN16246548, study PRJNA631951) | gut metagenome | biome: gut microbiome; feature: rumen; material: fiber-attached | host: Bos | place: Iran: Karaj | collected 2018-10
GAAATCATATCTTGGCGATTATGTCGGGGATGTTGGACTTGTCGAGCGAAGAGAACGCGAAGCACTTCTTGCCGCGATGATTCAGCGATGCGCCGACATGGATGAGCGACGCCTTGTCGATGATGAGGAAACGGTCATGGAACTTGTCGGACACCTTGACCGTGAGCGAGTTGCCATACTGCGCGTTGAACCGCGCCACATCGACGGCATGAAGCAGCTTGTTCCGCGAATTCTTCACCACGAGGACCGAGACGCCCGGCCTCTTCTGCGCGACGAGCGGCAGAACGCAGTCGTCGAAGTACGGATCGATGATGATCAACTCGTTCTTCGCCATGTGCACGAACTTTTTCATCTGCCCGAAAGCATCGTATATTTGACCGTCGTAGAAAACCTTCTGCGGCGGGAATTTCTTGTCCCTCATCGCGTCAAGTATCAGCTTGAACCGTTCCTCGTTGCGGGCTTGATCGGCAAGCCGGGCAGTCTTTTCCTCCAATTGAAACCGTTCCGTCTCAACTATACGATCCATCAGCGGCGCAATGGACGACAACGCCTTGCGCATTGCGACAAATGCATTTGTGATTCTTATGCTTACGTCTATGGCTATGTCGCTTTTAAGGACGCCTGCAAGCATGATTATGCCATGTTCGGCAAAGGCGTAGGGTCTGTTTCTAACACCCATCTTTGCGTACTGTTCCAAATTGGAAGTCGCATTTTGCGACCTCCAATTTTCACGATTCAAGGTCACAAGTTGTGTCACCTTTGTGGTGCCACCGTTATTGGAAGTCGCAATTTGCGACCTCCAATCCTCCAGTTCCTCTTTTGTCAGTTGGAACATGAAACTGACGGGGAAACGTCTAACATTTCGTTTCACTTGCTCGTTCAAGCGCTTCGTCGGTACTCCATACAGTTCCGCGAGATCGCGGTCAAGCATGACCTGTACGCCGCGAACCGTGAGAATCCGCGAACGTATGGCGTCCACGCCGGTCGGTTCTGGCCGACATTCGGCAGTCTCGTTACGCGCCGATGCCTGTTTAATGTTGCCAATGTGGAATTGTTGCCAATACCAATGTTGCCAGTTCCCAGTTGTCCCATCATACAACCTCCTTCATTGGAAATTGGAATTGGCTACTGGCAACATTTTCACATTGGCAACATTCGCCCACGCCCTTGCGTGCGCATCATGCGAGGAATGATAGCCTATTCCGAGACAAATTCCCAGAAAAAAGTTGTAAAAAAATTGTAAAAGTCCGAAGTGCCATTCGCGTCAATGGTGAAGCCTTAGGGGGGGGACTGTCCCAACTGAAATCTTCACGTTTGACAATCATACCATCTCCAATTCTTGGGTGGATATCCACCTAACTTTTGTTTGCGCAAATTTATACCATATTTCCTGATATCATGCGCAGAAACCTGCGGGGCCCGCAGAAATCAGCCCCCCGACATCTGCCGCGAAGTCATCTACCGGTTCGACAGCGAACGCCGTGCCGGAGAACTCGCCAACATCAGGAACCTTCCGGCGCTGCTGACAAGCCGCCTCTCTGCGCTACCATTCCGTACAGCACAAAGGGACAAGGTGCGGTAATTTGGACTTGAGGTGCGGTAATTTGGACTTGAGGTGCGGTAGTTTGGACTTGAGGTGCGGTACTTTGGACTTGAGGTGCGGTACTTTGGCCGCGAGGTGCGGTAGTTTGGCCGCGAGGTGGTGTAGTTTGAGCCTGAGGTGGTGTAGTTTCATGTTTTGCGACAGGGAAGCTACCACCGGGAACATAGTAAGTCGCTTTACCCTTGCCCTTCATCTCCAGCAAAACGTTTTCAGTTCTTCTGTCGCCATCTCATGCCTCCACCAAGATTATATCAAAACGCGATCGGCCCTGTTATCTGTAGTTAATCTACTTGTCAATCCAGCAATTGCAAGATGCGCGTAATTGGACAATACCACCATTTTTGCTGCGTTATTTATCACATAGCCCCTCCGCCTCCTTGTCAATTCTCGTTAAGTCACTTGTTAAGTTACTCGTCAACTTGGCGGACGCATACTTCTGAAGCTCTGTGTAACTGAACCGGTTTTCAGCAGTCTTGAACTCGAAGTTTTCGCCTTCCTTCGCCGTTAACATCTCGTCAACTGTCATACTCTTTACCTCCTCATGCTGCGGACAGCAGATCATACCATGCTGCGACCATTCCACCATCGCGATTCGAGAACACGCACACCGATTCCATGGTGGACCTCGTCGAATCTTCATGGAGAGACTTCGCCTCAAGCGAGTCCGTCTCGTCAAGTTCGTTCAGCAGCTCGAACAGCTCTTGCGCCGTGTATTCTTCAATTCTCACATCAAGCACCTCCCGTTTCCCTCCGCACTAGATTATACCACATTGCTCTCACTCTCAATCACGCCGATTAGCATCCGCCAGCTGTCGGTCTTGGCGAACCCGCAGACCCACTATAGGTATTCATCCCTCCAGCTCTGCTTGCGTTCGATGTTCTGATCTTCTTTCTTCATGTCATTAGCTCAGCGTCAGAAGAACCTAAGAAATCATATCAAGATACTTTGCTAACTCGACTTTATCCCGCATAGTTGGCGTGTCATATTCCTCTATTGGCTGAATAAAATGTAGTGCAGGATTGAATTCTGGGCGGCGTTGGTTCTTCTCCATTACTTCTGCGCGATATGCAAGTGCCTCTGTTACAAATCTGGGAATGATATGTTCCGGTGTCGAATTATTGTTATTAGGCTCCTTAATATCCCACATATTAGAATCTAACAGCTTTTTTATATCGCCATCAAATGGCAATTCATCTTGCGAACTCTTATATGAAGAGTATATTGTAGCCATGACAAGACCAAAACACTGCGGCAAATGCCCGTCTCGTTTAAAACGCAGATCCAACACATCACGTGGATTACAAGTTGAATTTACGAAGTTTAAATACGTAGTCGGTGCCTTTAACCGGACAACGATCATAACTGCCAGGAGAATAGGATAACTACACCCCTGAATTTCTTGAAAATTTAGGACTGCAATAAATGTCTTAAACACAATCTCTATCTCACGTAAGTTGAGCTCATAGTACTCGCAAATGTGCAACAACGAAGTACGAAAACGTCCATCCACGTCACCTGGCACTATATAATGCGCCACCTCAGAACCCTTGGGGAAAAACTTATTATACAAATGATTGAAATAGGGACGTATCTTGGGACATGATAGCCTCATATCAAGATCAAAGAATCGCTCCAAATATTTAAGCGAATCAATATCACCATACACGGCACGTATAGATTGCTGCAATTGATCCCTGTCTACACCAAGAACAAAAATGCAATGCGGAACATTGAATATGTGTTTAATTGACTCCAATATCTCAATAGCAAAAATGGGGCGGCAACGATCAAGTTCATCCACAATAAACACAAATGGTTTCCCATACTCAGCAAAAACTTTCTCGGCAACACCCTCTATGACTTTTCTCAACGTCTTTTTCTGTCTAATGGCTTTGACATATTCATCCAAACAATGGGAAGCGTCTGACTCAACATTAATTCCAGCCCCCTCTTCAATCTTATGGGAAATAATTTTGGTCAAAGAAGACCACCTAAACAGTTTCGAACAAGACTCCTGTAATTCGTTAATTAGTTCCCCAAAAACACTCTTGTCACAGTCTTTAAGAAAACCATATAACTCACCTATTAACGCTAACGGTGCTTGTTCGATGGAGTCAGCATCCCATGCATTAAAATATAGTGATACGTATTGCCGTTTTGCCAACTCACACTGCCATCGCTTGAGCAAAAAAGTTTTCCCGCTCCCCCACTCTCCATTTATTGTTATCACACACGGGTTTACCTGTCTTGATATTATCTGTGTCAAATGATCGGCAAAAAACTTTCGATCTAAACGATCATCCATCCAAGGATTCTGAGTGTCAATTGTAAGTTCTTGAGAATTTATCTGCAACGTGGTGTTTTGCTCACCCATATCATACCTCTTGTCTTTTAGCACATCTTTGAATTAAAAGCTTTCCGGCACGAGTTTCAACTTGTTGATCGACTCATGGGCGCGAGTGAGCGAATCGTAAACAGCAAGCACATCGTCCGAATCCCATGTTCGAAGAGAATCTTTGTCAATAACACCCGTGCTTTCACGACATATCTTGGCAAGTTGCTCTTCATCAGCCACCGCGACAACGGCCTGGACTGCCGCGTTGCTCTGCGCTTTCTTTAGATTCAGAATAAGACTGTCGATGGAGCCCTTGGACTGCACCTCAAAAACATAAATTGCCTTGCCCATGTTGCCGATTTTGGCCTCCCACACGGCATCAACAACCGCACCTGCGGTTATCCGCACCTCCGAACGACTTTCAAAGCCAAGAAGCTCTCCAATGGCAACTAATTTTTCCTTAATTTCATCATGCAGCGACTTGGAGTCGCTTGTCGTTTTCGGCTTCGTAGAAACTGCTGTCTGTACATCTGGTTCCTTCTTTTCAGCCAGCGGCAGAACTTCATCCCATAAGAAATAGTCAACCGCAAGCAAATCGCAATCCTCAACGCCAGCAGACTCCATGGCTTTGGCGATTTCCTTTGCAATCGTACAGACCTCAGCGTACTTCTTACCCGTATATTGATAATTGTACTTGGGCATATCCGGTATGCCAAGGTACTCGAAACAGAGTATCAGTATCTTGTTGAAGATGACATACTCTTTCGGATTGACATAGGTAAGAAGTTCGCTGATCGTCGCGGGGCCAACGCCTTTCACCGATTTCAAGAACTCATTCCACCTTTTTTCAATCGGCGTTGTGCCATACAGCAATTCCGCCAAATGCTTTTTAAGGACATCAAAACCATTGTCGGCAATCAGCTTGTCCACGACAAACTTCTTGTTGCCCCACATGAGCATAGACCATAACCGACTGATGTACTCAAAGAAGGCATCCTCGGTCATTGCCAACAATTTATCCTTGGTAAACGACTGGTAATAAACCTTGCGATCCTTACGCTCAGCCCAATTGTCGTCATTATATGCGGCTTTGGCCTTTTTGTTCTTGATAAATGCCGTGATGGCGGATTGGAGCTTGTCTTTATTCATTTATCGCCCTTTGATGTAACAATCCTTTAATCGTCCATGGGTCAACCATATGGGCGCCCCTCCTGTACCATGTCTTCAAACCGAGTGCCGAGTCAAAGCCATTACCTATAAAAACACAGACATTCATGGTTGGTTCGTTTCAGGATTCGTTTTCGCCCACTGATAGCTGTGGCGCACCTGATGCGCTAGCGATCATCTGGTATTTGCAGTTGCGCATTTCTTCTACAAATTCTGTTTTTGCGACAGCGATTGAAGTGAAGAATTTTTTGAATGCGGCGGACTTCTCTCTTGCCCATTTCACGTTTGACGGCATGGGGATTACAATCTCCTTGTAGCGGTCGCCACAATCCTCTCGGTTGGTCTGCATAAGTACTATTCTTCTCCACTGGTCTCTGACGGCTTGGAGACACAGTGCCCAGAACAAATAGAACGGGTCGATTTTTGAATCGTCCACTACTCTGAACACGAACATTTCCTTGGTCAGGACTACCTGCTCCTCGCCAGGCATGATCATCGCAAATTCGCCAATGTTGCTACTTGCCCTGTTAGGAGTAAGGATGTCCCACGCATTCAAGCCGCTTTTATTCCCGCGCCAGAATTCCTCTGCCACAACGAGCGGGAGCATATTCGTGGGGTTGATGTTCATCCGCAACGCACGGATGTCGGAGACCTTGATGTAAGGCACAACCCCTGTTCTCTGGTCATTGCCCGGACTGCCATGCCCACCTCTGACCGATATGATTTTCCGATCCAACAATTCACCTATCGTCACACCGCGCACTCCCATTTCTTTTAGTAGTCGCTCGATTGGACGATTGGGGCGCGTGTCAAAGTATGTAGGAACGGCTACGCTCTTGGTGAATATCTCATCGGCAGAGACATCAAACCGTGACAGGCATTTCTTCCCTGCGGTGAACTGCTCTACAGCCTCAATAAGCTCATTATCAATCTCAGTTGCGCTCTTCTTGCCAGTAGCCTTGTCTATCTTGTACCTCGGCTTGCCATCCTTGTATATGCCGCAAGACTTGGGGTTCAGGAATGGAACACGGTACTTGAACTCGATTTTCGCATTCCCGTCTATTTCCGCCTTTGGATATTTCCGGAAGACATAGAAGTTCGTCTTTGCGCGGCAGAATCCTTGGAATGCTTCCATCGGGACATTCGCTACAGCCTCAATTTTCATTCTTACCTTTATCCAGTCAAGAACGAATTTGTAGTTCGTCGAGAAGAAGTACGTCTCAGGCAGAACAATGCCGATACGTCCGTTGTCCTTCACTAAATCATACGCTCTCTCAAGGAACAGTAGGCCGATTTCAAGGTCTCGATATGTCTCGCCCTCGCCTTTTGCGATGCTTAGTCTAGCCAAGCGGCAATCTTCTGCACTCACTTTAAGGTTCTTTCCAAAGGGCGGATTTGTCAGGACTACACTGAATCGCCCATTGGCAAATGGTGAACAGAGATGCGGGAATTGAGATTTCCATTGGTGTGTCCGCACAGAGTCGCCACGCGCACAGTGTGCAGAGCCATCGCCAGCAATCTGCATTATAGCCTTTGTCAGTTTCAAACCGACCGCATCTTTTTCTATGCCGTAGATATGGGTTTGAGCCCACTTCGTGAGATCGATATCCTTTATTTCAGGAAACTTGCGGCGCATCTCAAGCATGGACTGAACAAGGAATCCGCCCGTGCCACATGCTGGATCAATTATGATGTCCGACTGCTGAAGATTCATAAGACGGACACCGGCCTCAATAACCGTCTGAGGCGTGAAGTACTGCCCCTCGCCTTGTTTCAATGCCTCGCTACGCAAAACCTGAAATGCGAGAGATACAGACTTGACCCCCATATCAAGCAGTCGTAACCCCGCCAGCGCGTCCACACAGGCGGCAATAGTCTCATCTGACAGTCTCAGGAGCTTGTCATTATCTGTTGTAAACGTCTCTGGATAGATGTTCACCAGATTGTCAAACTCCTGACGAATTCCTGCAGCCGTTTTCTTGGTTGACTCCATTTGCCTGAAAAACACAGGATCGGACGGCGTCATTCTGCCACGCTTATCACTCTCAAGCTTTACCAACAACAAATTACACAGTTGATCCAACTGATCTTCCCTGCGAGTTACCTTGCTGTCGCCAGCAACGGTCTTGTCGAGCATGTCCGCAAGAATGTTGCGAAACGACTGCTCCGTAGGCTGCATCAAATCCTTGTAGCACAACATTTGCGCATCAGGGGCTATAGTTCCGCCTGGCCTTGGCAGTTTGCTCACTGCTCTGCGCCGTATAATTGCGCGTCCGTCTTTTGCTCTATAAAGGAATGCACCCTCCGCATGGGGATCTGGATTATTTATCCAAACACCTAGGCTTGCATGGGGCTCACCGACGTAGTACGATTCCATCTGTGTAATGCCAGCCTTTTCGTCTGGCTGTTTGCACTCGATAAGGAAAAGAAGGTGCGCCGGGTCGTTCGCGGTCTCAACAGAATCGAACACGGCAATGTCCACAGGGAAACCAGAATAGGCGCGTCTTTTTTCCCTTTTGGTCGCTTCCGAAGGTGACTTCGGTACTCGCCATTCTTTTTTGCCAAAGACCATCTGATCCAGATGCCAGCCAATCGATCTGAGATATTCGACGAGTGGGCCAGTTACTTTCTGCTGTTCTGGAATATCCTTCAGAAGCACCGAAACTTCAGGGGAAAGGGTTTTATTTTTGGCCATAAGTTTTCTCCTCCGTTTCTGTATTAGCCTTTCTTCACTACTTTCTTATGCGGTATGCGATCTACAACATTCCCTACATAGCCGCCCATCGAGTCAGTCTCAACAGCGAACGCCAATTTCTTGATACGACGGATTTCGCCTGCGTCCAGTTTTGTGAACGCAAAGTTCTTGCGGGTACCGTCCTGGCTTCGCATCACCCGTTTCATCCCGCCCTCCGCAAATCTTCCTTGATGTAGTATCTGCTTCCGTACAATTCTAGTAACGTTACGGCGTCCTCGCGAAACTTCGGCCAATCGACAGACTGCTCGACTTCTTTGTTGTGGTTGAGTTTGCCGACCTTCCAGAAATCCACGTAGCTGTGTGCCCTGCGAATCACTTCCAACGCCTCATCGGGGATTATCACGGGCTCCATACTCACCCATGTGTATATCCCCATGTCATGCGCCATTTTGAGGATTCGCAAGCGGGATTGGACGGTTGACGCCATCGGCTCCCACTCTTGGCGCGACGCATCGTTGCTGAAGCTCAATGTGACGCCGAGGTGTGTCTGCGATTCAAGCATGAGTTGTAGATCCTGTTCAATCAAGGTGCCGTCACCCTTCGTCAAAATGTCAACCTTGATTCCATGTCGCGCGGCAATCGCGATTCCGCGCCTTGTCAGATGCAGTTCGCTTTCCAAAGGCTGATAGGGATCGCTCAAAAAGCAGAATAGCACTCGCCGCGTCTCATCATCGACGCGCTCCTTGGCAAGCCTCGCGCAATCCCTCTCAAACAGCTTCAACACATTCTCGCTACGCGCCCGCGCCGCCTCATGCCATGCTTCTGGTTTCTTGTGCATACATGCCGGAGCGTAGCAATACTTGCACCCATGCGTGCACCCCATGTAAAGGTTACACGCAAGCGGCGAATACTCCCTCGCCCTTCCCTTGGGTTCGTAGATTACGTTCATGGTAACGCTCCTTTGATTTTTATAAGGACCACTTTACCCTTGTCATCACTCCAAAAACTACTAACCGCGCCTCGTGGTGTTCGCGCCGGAATGCGAGACACGTCAATTATGCTGTCTGCTTCCAATCTTTTTAAGACATCAATTATATCTTTTGACGAACACACGACACCGTTTGCACAGAAAAACTTTGCAATAATTGAGTTCAATCGCATTGCTACTGTGTCTGAGTTTGGCGTACTAGTAAATTCCAAACCCCAGCTCCTAATCTTATCAATCAACGAGTCTGACTCCTTACGGATTATTTTCAACAATCCTTCACGCAACAAAGATTCGTCTGGCTTAATATCTTGATTTACATCAAATCCAAGCAAAGAAAGTTGTCCACAAGATTGTACATCCCTGTACAGCTCATCTGCTCTACGAATCATATTATCTGCCATTGCAATACAACCATCTGGATGATTCGTAGCATGCACCATCCTATATTTTGGTTGAGAACCTTCTTTAACTCTGATAGGCATATCCAGAACATATTGAAACGGGCCTGCACCTGCCTTACTAAGAGTATGCTTATAAACTGAAGAGAATGTTTTTTCTGCTTTAAGGCTTGGGGCTGGAGGTTTTGCCGTATCAGCACGATACTCGTCAATGATCTTCTTCCAATAGACACCGCCCGCAATCGCCGTCAATAGCGACCCTGTATCACTTGTTCCTGAAGTAACATCGCAATCGCGCTCCTCAAGATCTGCGTCAATTCCCTTATACGCCGCCCCTGCTACACGACACGCATCGCGTATAAAACCAAACGAGTTGAGATTCAAAAGCAACTCTACATTTCCGTTGAAACGCTTGCACACATCAACAAATATCCTGTTGCCAAGATTTTTTATGCCAAATGGATCAACATACAAGAAGACATTTGCCCCACCAACCTTCGAAAGGATACGTGGCATAGCGTTCTCATATGTATCGTCAATAACTGAAATCTTTCCATATCCATCGTCACTAAAAAAATCAGCAATGTTCGCACACAGCTCATCCGAATGTATAGGCTCAATAAAATACATATCTATCTTCGGATCGGCAGACGTAGTTGTCTCTATCGCCGTTCTGCGTGCTTTCAATGCAATGCGAGGTGAACCATCCTCATCATTCTGCTTGAACTTACCAGCACCAGCGAAACAATCGATATACACTATCGGCTTCTTTGTATGAATCACCTTTGAGAAGTACACAGGTAAATACGCGCCCAAGAGCGTATCTTTGACACGGGACCAATCCTTTTTCACATCAAAGAAATCGTCATTACGTTTACTCATGTCATACTCCTTTCACATCTTTGTTCGCTCACCCGCCGCAAACGCGGACTTCTTGATGCGGCGGATTTCGCCCGCGTCCAGTTTCGTAAACGCAAAGCATTTACGACCCAAGTCCTTCAGCGACGCACCTATCAGATAGAGTTCCTTGTCGTCAATGATGAGGAAGCGGTCGTGGAAAGATTCGTTGTAGCGGACGGCGAGTTTCGGGTACTGGGCGTTGAAGGTCTTGACGTCGGCGGGGGAAATCTTGTGGTGGGGCACGTGATCCTTGTCGTAGTGCTCCGACGTGAAGATTGTCAACCGCACGCCTTTCCGCTTTTTCGTAAAGAGGTCGAGCACTTCCGTATTCGCCCAGTTGTCGATAAGAATCAGCGAACGCTTCGCCCGCGCAACCAGCTTCAGTACCAACGCCCTCGCATCCCACAGCTGCTCGTCGTAGAACACGCCTCGCAA
>JAEEGL012616460.1_pt1 | contig 10522 bp, 8 predicted proteins | sample 9134231 | NCBI WGS metagenome assembly JAEEGL01 (sample SAMN16246548, study PRJNA631951) | gut metagenome | biome: gut microbiome; feature: rumen; material: fiber-attached | host: Bos | place: Iran: Karaj | collected 2018-10
ACTATCGGCAATACGCCGGTTGTTCAACTTTCGCGATTGGATACGGGCGTTAGTAGCCTGTTCCTCAAATTGGAAAATCAAAATCCGGGCGGCAGCATCAAGGATCGCACGGGTTTGAATATGATTGTGCAGGCTGAAAAACGCGGCACTATCCATCCCGGCGACCTTATCGTGGAGGCAACTGCCGGCAACACGGGTCTCGGTCTCGCGCTCGCAAGCCGTTTGAAGGGTTACAAACTCCTTCTCGTGATTCCCGACAAGATGAGCACCGAAAAAATCAACCATCTCAAAGCCCTTGGCGTTGAGGTAGTTATCACTCGCAGCGACGTGGGCAAGGTTCATCCCGACTATTACCACGACCTTGCCGAGCGTATCGCCAAGGAGCGCGGCGGCTACTACATCAATCAGTTTGAGAATCCCGACAATCCAAAAACTCACGAACTAACCACCGCTCCCGAAATTTGGGAACAACTTGACCATCAGGTAGATGCAGTGGTTGTGGGCGTTGGTTCGTCGGGAACGTTGAGCGGACTTTCGGCGTTTTTTAAGCGTGTGAGTCCCAAAACTGAGTTCATTCTTGCCGACCCAAAAGGCTCTGTATTAGCCGATTATGTTAATCTCCACAAACTCCGCAACGATGCCGGTTCGTGGTATGTGGAGGGTATTGGCGAAGATTTCATTCCAAAACTTGCTGATTTTTCGTTGGTGAAAAAAGCATACGAAATCACCGACGAGGAGAGTTTTTCGGCGGCGCGACTGTTGCTCCGTGAGGAAGGAATTTTGGCGGGATCGTCCACAGGAACGCTCCTTGCCGCCGCCCTCAAATACTGCCGCGAACAGACTGAGCCTAAGCGAGTTGTAACCCTCGCCTGCGACAGCGGAAACAAGTATCTTTCCAAAATGTTCAATGACGAATGGTTAGCGGAGAAGAAATTAAATGTAGAAATTTAAAAATTGAAAAAATAGGGGCGTACACTTTTGTACGCCCCTACATTGATTGCGCCGTTCCTGTTTTTAGCGTCCCTCTTCGTCGTAATTTCTGCCGTAAGGCGTTTTGCTGCCCGAAAGCAACTGCGGCGTGGATTCAAGTTCGATTACCTCGATTTCGGGCTTTTCATAGAGACGCTTTACTTCTGTGTTTTCCATTTTCGTTAATTTTTTTTTAATGCATAATTCATAATGCATAATGCATAATTGCCATCCGGCGGAAGCCTCATTATGAATTATGAATTATGAATTGTGAATTATGCATTGTGATTAATAATTTATTTTGAATGTTTTGCCGTTGACTATCACAACAACGATTCCGGCGGCGCGGCTCAATGTTACCTCTTCGCGGTCGGCTGCAAGGCGCGATTCGCGGAGCGTGCGGCCATTGAGGTCGATGATGCGGTATTGGTCGCCGGCTTTGGATTCTATGACAATCGTCTTGTCCGCCGCCCAAACTTTCACGCCGCTGTTCGGAGCGATTTCCGATACGGGAGTGATGACGTCGCCATTGTTGTTTTCGGGGTCGTTTGGCTCAATAACGGAGGATGTTTCGGGGAATACAACGATAATCCTTTCGGGCAGTACGACAGCCGATTTTGAGAAACCGTCTTCGCTGTATTCCAAATAACAACGAGTGGGTTTGAGATAGGCTCTCGTTACAAAGTGAACAAACTCGCCTACCGAAATTTCTTCTTTGGCTGCGGCGGCAAAGCCGTATTCGTTGCCATCTGCATCCGTCCAAACTTTTTGAGAATAAACTCCGTGGAGTTTCCAATTTGTGTTTTCGCAGGCATTGGTGAATGTTAGCGATGGGGATGTGGTGGCTTCCAAGGTAACGTTCTCGAATAACATTTTGTCAATATCCTCACTGGGCTTAAATATGTACGGCGTGTTGGCTTCTATTGTGGCAATATCATCCGACATTTCCGCTTTCCAAACAGCGGGGTTTTCTGCGGTCGGGGCGATAGAACTCAAAGTGTGGAATGTGCCTTTTACGGCATTAGTAACGGTGAACCTGAACGGCAACATTATTGTGTACGCTCCGCCGTCGTTGACGAATTTACGAGAGTAGGTTACGGATTTTACCTTGATGTCGTTGTCGCTGTCGATTGACAGGCTTTCGATAGAATTGCCATCAATCTCCGCGGTAACGCCGTTTTGGTCTTCGGTGAGGGTGAGTGCGCCGAGTTTGGTTACTTTTGGCGTGATTTTGAACGTTTGTGATGCTGTACCGAGATAAATGCCCTTTCCTGTGATTGTCACGGTTGCTGTACCAACAACAGTATTATTTGAATAGCTCACGGTGTAGTGAGTTTCTGCACTCAACGTTGCATCGCCATCTTTTACCGTCACATCCGGTTTGACAACGCTTCCTATGTAGGTCTGTTCGGCAATATCGTCAACTGTCAGCGTAACGCTTTCAAGCCCCACCGTCACATCGCTTGCGGGCATGGTCAGCGTGACGGTTCCCGCCGATGTAGTTCCAGAAAGCGTCACTGCCGTCGTGGTAAACTTCTTCATACCCGATGCCGGAACCTCTGCGGAGAAGGTGATGGCATCGTCCTGCTTGCCATAGTAATAGGTATTCGCCTCTGTCTTTCCAATGGTGTGGAATACGCCGGTGCCTATCGTCACGCCCTCGCCGGCTGTGATGAAACCGCCGGAGATTTCCGTACCAACATTAGCACGCCCGTCTGATACGGCAACGGTATAATAGTTGTTCTCAGGAGTTTGATTGCTAACATTCCGTCCGATAATCGGGCCATTTTGGTCTGACCTTGCAGGATTAGCGCTGACGGTAGTAGTCGTAAAGCAATTCTTTACCATTCCTTCGGAATTATCCCCCACAATACCGCCGGAATATTTGTTCATACCGCAAGATACCGTACCTCCGATGACGGCGCAGTTGTCGATTGTGCCATCCGAAGATTTACCTGCAATTCCACCGGCATCTCTTCCGTTAAAACTGCAATCCTTCAGGTTGACGTTCCTGACCGTACCACCCTTTAATAGCCCGAACAAACCGGCATAACCGTAGTTATTACCGTAATAACTGATATTTAAAATGACATACCCGTCGCCGTCGTATGTGCCTTGGAATGAATTGTTGTCGAAGTTGCCGATGGGCGTAAAGCTCACACTACTCATGTAGATGTCATCGGTCTGCTTAAACAGCATACCCACGTTTCTGCCCCCGCCGTTGACGTAGGACGATTGTGCCGGCAAAATCAAAACGCAAAAGTTTCAGTTGGTTGTCGTCCTTGCGGTAGGTGCTTTCGCGCCCTTTAATCTCCACGTGGAGGATTTTTTTGTTCAAAATGACACCCAAGAGGACTTTCGCAACGCGCTCGTCCTCCACAAGGTACTTGAAAACCGTGTCGTATATCGGGTTACAAACTTTTGCCATAATACTTCGTTTTTTAACGGCGTAAAGATAGCAATGATTTTTGAGATGGGGGAAGATTTTTTGGAAAAATGTTTTGTCAAAAATTGTTAATTTAAGAGAGAAATGTTTGGTGGAAACAAAAAGAGAACGTCCTACACCACCTCATATCTCGCTTTCACCATCTCTGCCACCTACGTTGACGCCACCAATCCCCAAAACATCGAAAACGCAATCACGCCCAAAGTCCTGCCGAAATATGTCGTGTCCATCACCACTACAGCCTCGTTTTCATCATAGCAATTAAACGATGTAACTGATTGATTATTATATGTATTACAAAGATTTCGACCTAATATTTGTCCATTACTCCGCGTTTTTTTGTGCGTTTTTGTTTTGTACTTCCAAAAAGTTTGAATAATTTTGTGATTGTAGAAAAACTGGCTTGTCATGTCAAGATTGATTGTCATATTATTTATGATGGCATTGTCCTTGATTACCGCAACGGCGTCGGCACAAGACTCTGCGACGGTATCCAGGGACTTTGTGGCTGGTATTTTCAGGCGTCACGCCGACGACAGCACAAGGCTCAAGGAGTTCAGGCATTTTGTAGACACGTGCGGCGACATCCATTTTGCGGAGGATGCGTCGCATGTGTTCCTCGAAATGACCGAAAATGACGGCTCCATGCTCAACCTCGCGTATGCTTATATGTTCGCGTCGTATTTTTCTGGCAACAATGACAATTACGACAAGGCAATCGACCTGTCTTTCAAGGGGCTGGAAATTGTCGATTCGCTGCATTTGAATCCCGTTAGGACTACGTTATTGCAGAATATAAGCATGTATCTGTCAAACATCGGCGATTATGACGGAGCGTTCCAATACATTCAGAAGGCGCAGGAAGTGGCGGAGATGGATGACGATTATGAGAATCTCGTCGACATCTATTACGACATTGCCATTTCATACATCGAGCAGGAGCTATACGAATCCGCCATTCAGTATTTCAGGAAGGACATCAGCGTCATCAAGAGGCTCGGCGGCGACGACACCACCGAGCAGGAGCTCGCCATCCAGTCGCTGCGTGTGAAAAATGCGCTTAAAATCCACGACACCATTGCGGCGGTGGCCCTCGTCGACTCCATCAACGGGCTTATTGGAAATGCGACCTGCATCAAGGACGTGAGCGGGCTTGCCAATTATTGCGTAGCGATGGTGGAGAGCAACCTCAATGTCGCAGACATCGCCCCTAAACGCCGCTCCGAATACCTTGGGTATTGCGGAAGGTATCTCGCGTTGCTGAAGGGCGCGCTCGACAACTCAAAGCTGAAATGGATCGAAAAAGCGACCTACAACCCTTGCTACGCCCGCTATATGTCGGCGTGCGGCGATATAGACAAGGCGTGGAGCATCCTCAGAGACACTTCCAACTTCATCAGCGACGAAAACTACAATGTCGCAATGTTTGACTTTTGCAAGTCAAGGAAGGATTACAAGGGCGCGTATGATTATTTTTGGAGGATTTACAGCAACAATTTCAAAAAACATTCGCTCGAATCAGCCATCCGTTACGAAAAGTCGGAGTCCCGCGCCGGTTATGAGAGGCGCATCGCCGTGCTTGACGACAATGCAGGCGAAAGGGAGAGGTCATTTGAGTCGAGCAGGCGCATCAATCTCGCTGTACGGTACGGAATCCTGACCGGACTTGTGATTATTTTTGCCATAATAGTAGTCTGCCTGTACTACCTCCGTGTGCGCAGCAGGCTCAACGGGCTGCTCAAGCTTTCTAACGACGCACTCATAATGGCAAACGACGAACTCAACACGCAGCGCAGGGAAATCCTGTGCCAGACCGACGAAATCCAGCACCAGAGCGAAATCATCAAGGAGCAGCGCGACCACCTCGGCTCCACCAACAGCCAGCTGATGAACTCCCTCAGCGTCGCCCGCGACATTCAGACCGCATTGATGGCGACCACTGAAAAACTTGGCGAGGCTTTGGGCGAGAATTTCATCTACTGGCAGCCGCTCAACGTGGTCTCCGGTGATTTTTACTGGTGCGCCAAGATAGGCGGACGGGCATTCCTTGCCGTCGCCGACTGCACTGGACACGGCGTGCCGGGCGCGTTGCTGAGCATGTACGGCATCTCTATGCTCAACGACATCGTGTGGCGACATTCGCAGTCCAACGCCGCCGAAATCCTCGATGCGCTCAAAGCCGCTTACGTAAGGTCTTTTGCTTTCGACGAAGAGCAATATTTCCTCGACGGAATCGACGTCGCGTTCATCATATTCAACCGCGACTCCATGACCATCAACTACGCCGGCGCCAAACGTCCGCTCATCGTTGTCCGCAACGGCATGCTCAAGGAGGTGAAGCCCGACAAGATAAGCATCGGACACAATCCAATGCGCAAAAACGACACTTTCACCGACCATAATATTCCCATCCAAAATGGCGACATGGTGTATGCCTTCTCCGACGGCATTTCCGACCAGTTTGGATACGACGACGGCGTTACTAAGTTCGGCTCGCGTCAGCTCCAAAACATCTTGACGGAAATGTCGTTCCTCGACCTCCCGATGCAGAAAAAGATCATCGAATCCTCCGTTGACAACTGGCGTATAGGGGCGTTCATGGCGGGTCTCACCGAAATCAAAGCCCCGCAGCTCGACGACCACCTCCTAATCGGCATCAGGATATAAACAGGTATTTTTCGGAACGCCATGCAGCATTCATTTTTCTTTAAACGTCAATTACCGCCAATTTTTTTCTTGTGAGTAAGATAGGTTTTTCCATTAAAAAAGTTGACTAACACAGTCATCAGATTTATAAAAATTAGACTGCCTAATGTTGAAAATATTACAGGATTAAATGTCAACAACTGTTAATTTTTTAAATTGTTTCACCATTCTGCGTCCGTCAATAAAAAAGTTGTTAAATTTGCACAGAAAACAATTCAACAAACAATATTCAAAAATGAAAAAAATACTCTTGTATGTTTCGCTTGTCGCAATGATTCTTTGCATCTGCGGCAGGAGTCAGGCGCAAAAAGTAACTTTGCTAAACATCGTTGAGCGCGACACAGTAATGTCCGATGATGCAAAGAAGATTTTCAAAATGCTGAATATCAACGACGTATCTTTCGGCAAAGGCAACTATGTTGAAGTCGATGAACCCTATTTTGCAAGTAGTGACAACGGCTTTATTGCGCCTGTTACCATTAAAAATAAAGCCGGTTATCAAATGCTTTCAGCCGGGGTACAGGCTCAATTCCGTATTTATAAGGCTGACGACGGCAAATATTTGGTTGTTTTTTCAGACCTTTTGGAAGACCCAATTAAGTTTTGGAGTTATGACAACGGAACACTCACTTCGCTGCCAAAATATAAACTACCCATACCGACACACGGAAAGAAATCTAAGAAAAATCCTTTTATTATTACATTTCTTCCAAATGGTTATTCCATCATGTCCAATGGAATTTTCATCACCGATGGAGATTGGGTTGAAAACTACATTTGGAACGGCAAAGAATTTGAAAAGCTGAAATAATCCAAATAATTGAATATGCCACTTGCACATTGCAATCAATCAGCAACTTGCAAGCGGCATATTTTCAATTCTCAATTTTCAATTTTCAATTCTCAATTTTCAATTCTCAATTCTCAATTTTCAATTCTCAATTTTCAATTCTTCCCTGCATACCAGTCCCTCAGCACAAAAAACGCCTTTTTCTTCTCGCCATTGTCGGAAAACAGGCCTTTTCTGTTGTAATAATCCTGAATATCGTCAAGTACGCGGCGGGGCGAGCGGAAATCCTTCAAAATCCACGGCGTAGTGCCCGCAAGTCCGTCGATTTTGTCAAGCATCGCCACGTTTTCTTTGTAAAGGTTTTCCTGAAATTCCTCCGTCCAACGCTGATTCTTGGTGCCGTGGAGACCATACTTCGCGCCGCCGCCAAACTCGCTGACAATCACAGGCTTGTCGTAAGGAATCTCCCAAGTCATCTTGGGCGCGTCCTTGACGTCGCGATACCATCCGATGTATTGATTGAAACTAATTACATCCACGTATTTGTTCATATTGTCCTGCAATTTGTTGTGATAATTGGCGGCAGACAATACCTCCATCGCCATACTTATCAGGCGCGTAGAATCGAGCGAGCGGGCGTGGGAGGCGAGTTGAGAGAGGAACTTTTCGCGGTCGTTGCCGTGCGGAGTCTCATTGGCGATTGACCAAATGATGACGTTGGCGCGGTTTTGGTCGCGGGCAATCATATCCGAGAGTTGACGCTTGGCGTTGAGGAGCGTGCCCGCGTTTTTCCAATCGATGGTCCAATACACGGGAATCTCCGACCAAACGAGAATGCCCTGACGTTCAGCCTCGCGCACCATATATTCGTTGTGCGGGTAATGCGCCAAACGCACAAAATTGCAGCCCAATTCTTTCGCCATCGAGAGGAGTTTTTTGGCGTCCTCGGTGCAGTTGGCGCGACCGCCGCCGTTTGTTTTTTCCTCGTGGATGGAGATGCCGCGCAGGAAGATGGGTTTGCCGTTGAGGAGGATTTTTTTGCCTTTGGTCTCAATGGTGCGGAATCCAATCTCGTCCTTCAACGTCGATGCGCCAAGTTTGAGTTCTACGTTGTAAAGTTTGGGATTTTCGGGCGACCATAGCGTCAAGTTCTTGACATTCAATGCGCCCGCTATCACGCCGTTACGGTCGGAAGTGAACGATTGGCGGATTTTGAGTTCGGGGATTGAGATTTCGACGGATTGACCTGCGGATTTCTTGTTGAGGTTGATGCTGAAATAGATTTGGTTTTTGGTTGCCTTGTCGAGGTCAAATTTGTAATTTTCGATGTAACCATCATCTGTCTCAACGATATAGACGTCCCGCGTGATGCCGCCATAATTCCACCAATCGAAAATCTGTGTCGGTACGTTTTCTTTTTTGCGCTTGTTGTCAACCTTGACAATTACAAAATTTTCGCCGTCGTTGATGATGTCCGTAACGTCGTAATTGAACGCCGTGAATCCGCCCTCGTGGATGCCGAGGATTTTGCCGTTGAGGTAGGCGATGGCCTCGTAATTGACTGCGCCAAAGTACAGTATGGCGCGTTTGTTGGGCTTTTTCTTGTATTGGAACGACTTCTTGAACCACACCGTGCCCTCGTAGAAAAAGAGTCGGTCGTCCTTGGTGTTCCAATCCGACGGAATCGTCATCGTCGCCGCCTTGTCGAAGTCGTATTCAATCAAATCTTCGGGATGCTGCGGCTTGGCGTTGAGGAAAAATCCCCACGGCGTCGGGTTCATCCTGTAATCATAATACCCTTCCTCCTGCACATCAACGATGTAATTCCAATCGCCGTTGAGGGAGATTCTGTCGCGGTTGAGCACGTTGCCCAACTGCGTGATTTCCTGAGCATTGACGGCTGCGGTCAACGTTGCACCCACCATCAGCGTCATCAAAAGTTTTCGTATCATTGCGTGTTGTTTTTAAGTGTTTATCGAGGACAAAAATAAAAAAAATATTTGTTGATTTCAAAAAAAGATGCTAACTTTCGGGCGAGAAAATTCGCAAGATTTTAACAACGAATCAAACGAAGGAAACGAATGATTTTCAATTTATGTAGAGACGCGATTAATCGCGTCTCTACAACGAATCAAACAAATACAATACTGATGAACCAAATACGTATTCGTTACATTCGTTTTTGAAATTTAAAACATTAAATTTCAAAATATTAGTTATTCGTCTTAATTCGTTTTATTCGTTATTAAAAAAACATTTGCGAAAGCTGAAAATAAAAATATGAACAACGCAGATTTTTGGAATGTTATCAAAAACATCATAAAAGATGATTTTGATGCAGAAGGTTTGCAAAAACTTGATTATTATGCCGAATTATTTGTCAGAGGAAAACTTGTATATAAACGATTTTCACCGACGGAACAGTATGGCTGCACAAAGGGAGGTTCAACAAATGTTATTGCGACCTTGCTCGCGGGAGCAAAAAATCAGGCAGATACAGATGTTGAAGGAAATGTCGGGGTCGTCAAAGACGACTTCCAATTCGGAGCGCAGCAAGAAAAAATACGCCCGAATTGCGTTAGGGCGGAATCAGGACGCTGACAAATGAAGTTCTGTTTTTGGATTAATTAATTGTTGGTAAATATTCTTTTAAACCTCGTCCCCTTTTCTTCGTCAATACTCCAAAAATAACACATCATTAAAAACCCCTAATCATTATGCGAAAGACATTATTTTTCACAGCAATTGCGGCGTTGATGGCGTCGTGTGGCGGTGGCGGCGGCAAGAGCGGCGACTCATCGCTTGCCCTCAACGACCTCGGATATTTTGAGCGTCAGGGCGTCAACGTCTTGATATTCAGCAACGATTTCAACGGCGGATTCAATGACGAAAAAAATTCGGGCATCGAAATCATCCACCACGGCGTGCGCACCGTGCAGGGTGGGGCAGTGAGGCTCAGCAACACCCCCGAACAGTGGGATCTCGTCCCAAAAACCGTCAGCCGCACCGTTGACAATGACAACAACTCCATTGAGGTAAAACTCCGCTACGACGACTACGACTTCGATTCGCGCATTGTGGCTCAGGCCAAGGGCAAGGCGGTGGAGATTTCAGTCTATCTCGACAAGCCTGTCCCCGAAACCCTCAAAGACGCGGGATTCAACCTCGAATTTCTGCCGTCGCAATATTGGAGCAAGACCTACGTGATGGATGGTCGCCCAAATCTCTTTCCGAAGTATGCTGCAAGTCAGACTGTTACGCGCAGCAATTCCGAAAAACCAAAACAATTCAAAGGTTTCAAGACCTACGACGACCGTGGCACCGACAAGTTCATCGACCCGCTGCCGATGGAGGTTGGACACGAAATTGTAGTCGGCTCCGATTGTCCCGAAAGGATGATTAAAATCTCCTCCGCCGACAACGAACTCAAACTTTACGACGGCCGTATGTTGTCGCAAAACGGTTGGTACGTACTCCGCAGCGTGTTTCCGCAAGGCAAGACGGGCAAGGTAATCACTTGGACCATTGAGCCTAACGCCATCGACGGATGGATTCGCAAGCCTAACATCGGATTTTCGCAGGTGGGTTACATCCCCTCGCAGCCCAAGACC
>JAEEGL014599332.1_pt1 | contig 10522 bp, 11 predicted proteins | sample 9134231 | NCBI WGS metagenome assembly JAEEGL01 (sample SAMN16246548, study PRJNA631951) | gut metagenome | biome: gut microbiome; feature: rumen; material: fiber-attached | host: Bos | place: Iran: Karaj | collected 2018-10
ACTAATACTCTTTTCGACGCAAAAGTTTGCATAATTCGTTGATTATGCCTACTTTTGCGCCGAAATTTTAATATATGATGCTGCGAATAACAGCCGTGTATTCCAGAACACCACGTAAAAAACAGGAAATATGAAACAACAAGTATCTGTAACATTCATGTTGCTCGGCATACTGTTCAATGTATGTCTCGTAGCTTCTAATCTTTTAGGCACCAAACTTATTAATGTTTTTGGCATCAGTGTCACAGGAGGTCTGATGATTTTCCCAATATCCTACATCATCAACGACTGTGTTGCAGAAGTATGGGGGTATCGCAAGGCAAGACTACTCATCTGGAGTGGTTTTATCAGTAATTTCTTCATAGTAGCCGTAGGCTTGATTGCTGTGGCAGTGCCAGCCGCTCCTTTCTGGGAGGGTGAAGAGCATTTCAACTTTGTTTTTGGTATGGCACCCCGTATTGCTTGTGCCTCCATGCTGGCCTATCTGGTGGGCTCGTTCCTCAACGCCTGGGTGATGAGCCGCATGAAAATTGTGAGCAAAGGGGCTCATTTCTCTTGGCGAGCCATTTGGTCAACCATAGTAGGGGAGACAGGCGACTCGCTGATATTTTTCCCCATAGCATTTGGTTGGGTGATAGGATGGAAAGAACTTTTTATAATGATGGGTACTCAGATTGTGCTCAAGACCCTATATGAAATCATCGTGTTGCCTGTAACTATCCGCGTAGTGAAGGCCGTGAAGAAGATGGAAGACACGGATGTGTATGATGACAATGTGTCGTATAATGTTCTAAACGTAAAAGATATTTAACTATGATTGAGGATAAAGCTTTGGTGGTGTTCAGTGGTGGACAAGACTCTACCACCTGCTTGTTTTGGGCAAAACGTGAGTTTAAGGAAGTGTATGCCGTGAGTTACCGCTACGGCCAGAAACATGAGATTGAAGTAGAACTGGCGCGTAAGATTGCTGAAAAAGCAGATGTCCCTTTTGAGGTAATGGATATTCCGTTAGTGGGGCAGCTAGGTCATAACTCTCTTACTGATTCCACAATGGAGATGGACCAAGAGGTACCTGAGAAAGGTTTGCCAAATACCTTCGTGCCTGGCCGTAATATGTTTTTTATGAGCATCGCTGCCGTATATGCTCGTGAACGAGGTATCCGCCACTTGGTGACGGGTGTTTCTCAGACAGATTATAGCGGCTATCCTGATTGCCGTGATGCGTTTGTCAAGTCGTTGAATGTAACACTGAATTTGGCGATGGACTACCAGTTTGTGTTACACACACCATTGATGTGGATTGATAAGGCGCAGACTTGGGAATTGGCCGACCAGCTGGGGGTACTCGATTTAGTACGAAACGAAACACTTACTTGTTATAATGGTATCCAAGGCGACGGGTGTGGTCATTGCCCTTCGTGCAAGCTGCGTAACGAGGGTTTAAGAAAATATTTGGCACAAAAAGCAACTCATTAAAAATAGTCTTATTCTTTTATTTTCTCTTTTTTATTTGTACTTTTACGACGAAAAGCATAATATACAACAATGAAAGAGAGGTTTCTAGGTTTAGTGTTGGTTTCTTTGGTTTGCTTTCCTTCTTTTGCAGACGATATTTCTGGTGTCATTATGAAGAACGGCAAGCCTAAGAAGGGTATTACTGTTTGGATGAAAAAGGCCGATAAGGCTATGGAAACAGATAAGGAAGGGAGGTTCTTCTTTAGTGATGTTTTCGATGGTGATACATTGCAGATAACGGCTTCAGCCAAGTCTGATGCGAAGATCTTGTTGCAAGGATGGCGACAAATCACTGTCAATCTGGAGAAGAAAAATTTTACCGTCAATGATGGGAACTCTGAGAATACTTTCGAATATATTATGTTGCCTACCATGAAGGTGGGTGATGGTGTGACACATGAGATGATTATGCGTTCAGGCCTGCGCACCATCCCTGAAATCATCCGTAACTATGTATCTGGTGTGGTGGTTACTTCTAGTGGCGGCTCCAGCAAGGTGCAGGTGCATGGCATTAGTTCGGTCAATTCTGGTACTGACCCATTAGTGGTAGTAGATGGCATAGCAATGGAGGGGGTTGATCTTGACACTCTTATGCCTGTAGAAGAAATAGCTAGTCTGAAAGTTATTAAAGACGGCTCTGGGTGGGGTGTTCGTGGTGCCAATGGCGTGATAGAAATCACAACTTTTAAATAAATGATACGGCTGGCGTGGCTCATAGCGTGGTTGATGCTCAGTCTGGCGACAGCAGCGCAAGACGAGCTGGTAAATTATTCCATCAGTGGAACAGTGCCTGCTGGAGTTAATATTGTTTTTCTGCATTCACTTCGCAACGAACCTATTGACACCGCACAGGTTGACAATGGTAAATTCCAATTCACTGGTTCTATGCCACGGAATACTTTTGTCACTTTGGCTGATAATGGGAATGACTTGCCTGTCAATCTGCTAATTGACGAAATCCCTGTAGAAGTAAATATGGAGCGTAGTGTGTTGAAAGGCTCCAAACTCAATGAGCGTCTCAACAAGGCTGACCGCCAAATTACCGACCTTACCATTGATTATATGCAAGATCAGATGGAGTATGCACAAGTGGGGCAGTGGCAGACCGATTTGCGTGATTCTTTACGTAGGGTGATGAATGCCTCTTATAATAAAGTGGTGGTAGAGATGAAGAATGCGATTCGTTCTAACCCTGATAATGTGATTCCTGCTCTGTATCTCTCTCAGATTTATAATACCCTTACCATCGATGAACTGAAGGAATACCTCGATGAGTCTCATGTCTATGCGTCTCATCCGCTTTGCGTGGGTGCGTGGCGTACGTTGAACCATCACGAAAAAACCAACATAGGTACTCGCTTCACTGACTTGGTGGAGGCCGATACCGCAGGAATAAGTCATCATCTTAGTGAATATGTGGGCAAAGGCAACTATGTATTGGTTGACTTTTGGGCAAGTTGGTGTGCTCCTTGTATGCAAGAGATGGATAATGTAAAGGTGGTATATCAGAAGTATCACGAAAAGGGCTTCGAGATTGTGGGTCTTTCTTTTGATCGTGCTCGACAATCGTGGATCAATGCCATAATGAATCACCAACTCAATTGGATCCATCTCAGCGACCTCAAATACTGGAACAGTGAGGCCTCAGTTGTCTATGGCATCAGCTCCATTCCTGCTAATATCCTGTTTGATGGTAATGGCATTATTGTAGCCACTGATTTGCGAGGCGAGGAATTAGGCAGAAAACTGCGCCAAATCTTCAGGTATTAATTTTTCCTAAAAATATTTGATATATAAATATTATTATCTATCTTTGGAGTGAGGTTAAAACTATTAGGCTAAAACATTACTGCTATGAAAAAGGATGATATAGGAACAAACGCAGGGTTGGTATGGCGTACCCTGTTTTACAAAGGAACTAAAGCCACTTTTAATGAATTGTTGAACGACACAGGATTGAACGCCATTGATCTGTCATCGGCCATAGGCTGGTTGGCTCGTGAAGACAAAGTAGAGTTCTTCTACGAGAACAACGAAGAGTTTATCGACGTTTACAGGGATAGCTACTTTTAGCTATCCCTTTTTTATTTAGGAAGCATGTTTTTCTTAATAATGAGTAAGTTTTTGCCAAATGTTTTTGTCTATCTGATAGATTTGTGCTATTTTTGCTGCCGCTAAGGAATAAATAGCGTAAAATATTATGACAAAATGAAAGGCAAGATTTACAGGTTTAGGCTGCTGACTTTGGCTATGATATTAACCACAAGTATCGTTGCTATGGCCCAGCAACAAACAGGTGAAACCGACTGGATGAAGGATTTTACCTCACGCATCACTCTGAATGGCTATGCCCAGGCAGGATGGAGTTATCAAGACCCCAATGGCAAAGATCAGAATTCCTTTAACTTAAAACGTACCCTACTTTGGGCGAAGGCAAGAATTACTGATAGATGGTCTTTTTTGTTTATGCACGATTTTTCGAGTGTAGTTCAAGAGTTCTATACAGACTTCCGCGTGACTAAAGGTAACGAGATGACCATCCGACTGGGACAGTTTAAACACTCTTTTTCTATGGAGAATCCACTATCGCCAACGCAGTTAGAGTTGATTGATGTCTATTCGCAGGCTGTGCTCTACCTCGCTGGTGAGGGACCTGACCCACTGAATGGTGTGAACTATGGTCGTGATATGGGTATCGAAGTGTTTGGTGACCTGCTCGAAGGTAAGCTACATTATGAACTCGCCCTTATGAGTGGACAGGGTATCAACCGCAAGGATTTAAATAATCAAAAAGATTTTCTCGCGAAATTGGAAGTGCGACCTGTTGACGGACTGCGATTGGTTGCATCTAGCTATATAGGCAAGGGGCATGCTGTGGGTACAGCAGCTTGGAATCCAGATATAGTAGTGGGCGATAACTACAAGCGCAACCGTTACAGCGTAGGTGCAGAATATAAGACCAAAGCTTATACAGGTAGCAAATTTAAGGAAGCTCGTCCAGCATCGATTCGTGCCGAGTGGTTGGGTGGTGTAGATGGAAAGGTAGGCTCTCGTGGTGGATACATCACTTCTAGCATCCCAGTGGTAGATGCTCTTGATGTGGTCGCAAGTGCCGAGACTTACGATCGCAACACCAAGGTAGATGGATGGGATCAGACTAACCTTACTATCGGACTGCAATACTGGTACTACAAGAAGTGCCGCTTGCAGTTGCAATACACCCGTTGTCTTTTGGGTAATCAATTAGGAAAAGATTATAATTGGCTTCAAGCACAAGTGCAAGTAGCATTCTAGAGTTATGGTTATAAAAGTTTTATTGACAATTATTTTTCTGGCGGTAATGATAGGTGTAGGTCTCTATACCCGCAAGCAAGCCAGTAGTGTGGAAGGTTTCGTATTGGGCGGTCGTGCAGTAGGTCCTTGGTTGACCGCATTCGCTTTCGGTACAAGTTATTTCTCAGCCGTAGTATTCGTAGGCTATGCAGGTCAGTTCGGATGGAAATACGGACTATCATCTGCTTGGATTGGTATTGGTAATGCGGTGATAGGTTCGTTGTTGGCGTGGCTTTTGTTAGGCAGAAAAACCAAGTTGATGACACAGCATATCGAGAGTCGTACAATGCCTGATTTCTTTGGTACTCGCTTTGCCGATCAAGGCTTGCGTGTGGCTGCCTCCATTATAGCCTTTGTATTTCTAATTCCTTATACTGCTGGTGTATATAAAGGAATCTCCACATTGTTTGAAATGGGATTTGGCATCCCTTATGAATATTGTGTCATTATCATGGCCATCCTTACGGCTGTCTATGTTATTTTGGGTGGTTATAAGGCAACGGCGATGAATGACTTTATCCAAGGTATCATTATGCTTTTTGGTATCGTTGCCGTGATTGTTGCCGTGATTGCTGCTCAAGGCGGACTTGCTGAGGCGGTATCCAAGCTCTCTGTGCTTCCAGCTGATGGTAGTACGGAATCAGGTTCTGGAGGCTTTACTTCACTGTTTGGTCCTGACCCTTGGGGACTTTTAGGCGTGGTGGTGCTTACCTCTTTGGGTACAATGGGGCTGCCTCAGATGGTGGGTAAGTTCTATTCCATTACTGATGAGAGCGCTATCAAACGTGGAACTATTATTTCAACAATCTTTGCCTTTGTTGTGGCTGGTGGCTGCTATTTCTTAGGTGGATTTGGACGTCTCTATGAACCTGTGGTGGTAAATGGCAAGATTGCCTTCGACTCGATTGTGCCTGCTATGTTGGTGACCCTGCCAGATGTGCTGATTGCCCTTGTGGTACTTTTGGTGCTCTCGGCTTCTATGTCAACGTTAGCTTCGTTGGTGCTTACCTCATCTAGTACGATGACACTTGATCTCATCTATCGTGACAAGAAATCACTGCCAGGTGAGGTAGAAGAGGGTACCATCGATGATATCGTTTCTGAGAAGATAGAACGTCGCAAGGTGGTCGTAATGCGAGTGTTGATTATGTTCTTCATTGCCATTTCGTTGTTGATAGCCCTTAATCCTCCTACTTTCATCGCTCAGCTGATGGGTATCTCGTGGGGTGCTTTGGCAGGTGCTTTCCTGGCACCTTTCATGTTAGGCCTCTACTCTCGTAGTGTTACAACAGCCTCAGTATGGGCTTGCTTCATTTGGGGTGTTGGTCTCACTGTAATCAATATGCTCATGGGTAACCCAATAAACCCAATCAATTGCGGTGCCATTGCAATGGTAGGTGGTTTCCCTGTGGTATGGATAGTAAGTCTTTTTACCAAGAAGTTGCCGAAGAACCTGGTAGATAGTATCTTTGAATGCTATAAGAAGTAGTTAATTACCTTATACTGCTGAAAGTAATACAACTTTCCTTTTGTTTTTTTATATTTGTAAAAAAAGGGATTATGATAGAACTGAAGAATGATCAACTGGTGATTCGCATTGCTGAAAAGGGAGCTGAGCTCCAGAGTATAAAGGATAGTGAGGGAAGAGAGTATATGTGGCAGGCTGGTCCTGAGTGGCCTCGTCATTCACCTATCCTTTTCCCTATAGTTTGTAGTGTGAACAACGACACCTACGTTGTGGATGGAAACGAGTATCATCTGCCACGTCATGGTTTTGCACGAGATGCAATGTTTGGCGTTATGAATCATTGTAGCACAGATAAAAAGGTATCACTTTTACTACTGGATTCGGAGGAAACACATGAGGTGTATCCATTTGAATTCGAGCTCATAGTTACCTATGAATTGAAAGGTAACAAAATATATATTACCTGGCGTGTGGATAATTTAGATGAGCAAGAAATTCATTTTCAGATTGGCGGACATCCTGCATTCAATATGCCTGGTGGCAAACTGAAGGGTAGAATAGAATTAGACGAAGAAGAACCGATAACTACCTTGAAGACTTATCCGGATGGCAGTATTGAGATGGTGGAGGTGCCTTTGGATGCTTATAAAGGCATTATGAACATCAACAATGAATTCTTCCTTAACGATTCTGTAAAAATTCACAATTGTCAAACGAGTCGAGCCATCTTGCTAGATACCAATGGTGAACCAGCCGTTACGGTGGATTACTGTACGCCTGTCTGCGCCTTTTGGAGCCCATACGGCAAGCAGGCTCCTTTTGTTTGCATTGAACCGTGGTATGGTATTGGTGACCCTATAGGTTTCAAGGGTGAGTTTAAAGATAAGCCATTGATGAACCATCTTCTGCCTGGAGCCTCTTTTGAAGGCGGTTATTCGATTACTATTAAATAAAACCATTGAACATGATATTCGTTATTAGGGCTATTGACGGAGAAGGAAAGTTGGAGAAGCGAATGGAGGTGCGCCCCCGTCACTTCGAAGGTATGGATAGGATGAAGGAACATCTTGTTTGTGCAGGTGGCTTGCTGGATGATGCAGGAAACCTCAAAGGCTCTCTGCTTGTGATGGATTTTCAGAGCCGTCAGGAACTAGACGAGTATCTCGCTCATGAGATATACGTGGTAGAACACGTTTGGGAGCAGATTACAATTGACCAAATGAATGTAGCCTATCTTGACGGGGAGAAGGTAACTCAATAAATGCACAGTGGGTGACTTAATTGCCACTTTTCTTACTACGAATAAACAGATTCTTTGCTACGGGAGGACCGACTTTCTACTACGGGTAGAGTGCCTGTCCTCCCGTAGTAAGTAAATACCCATCTCTGATCGCATTATTTTTACAGGTAATGGGAGTATTGACTATGGGGTATAAGGAATATTTCCTATGGGGCATCGCAGTATCTCCCACGGGTCGTCGGAAGGCTTCCCATCACCCATAGCAGTATCTCCTTTACCCCCATGGTAGATACTGCGACGAGTGATAGTAGATGCTGCCCCTCCTCATAACAAAGCCTTCGTTCAAAGAAGGCGTTGTATTCCTGCATACCACACCATAACGAATATATGATACAAAAAGAATAATAAATATAACAATTGTAATTTTTTTTTTGTACTTTTGAAACACAAATTTAACTAGTATACTTTTTGTATTGTCATATACAATTATGGATCAAGAATTCAAACCAAAAATTGATCACTCAAACGAGGTAATGAAAACCGATATAATCTGCATTGGTCACATCACACATGATCGCATTATTACTCCTGACCGCGAAGTGCACATGCCAGGAGGAACATCTTTCTACTTTTCTTATGGCTTACGTCGCCTTCTGGGGGAGCGTGACGACATTAGTTATCGTCTCATTACCTCTTTGGCCGAAAAGGACATGAAGGCTGTGGATGATATGCGCCGTGAAGGCATCGAGGTTGATGTCATCCCAAGTCGCGAAACAGTGTTCTTCGAGAATATCTACGATGCTAACCTAAATAATCGCCGACAACGAGTCAGAGCTAAGGCCGATCCTTTCACTTGCGAGAAACTGGGCGCTGTCAATGCCCGATATATTGTGCTTGGAACCCTTTTGGCTGACGATTTTGATTTCTCTACCATACGCTATCTATCTAAGCGCGGTACATTAGTTGTGGATGTTCAGGGTTACTTGCGTGAGGTGCGTGGCGATAAGGTATTTGCATGTGAATGGAAAGACAAACTTGAAGCTCTTCGCTATGTCGATATCCTGAAAGTGAACGAATACGAAATAGAGGTTCTCACGGGCGAGTCAGATCAATATCGCGCCTGTGAAATGTTGGCCAAATGGGGCGTGCGCGAGGTGTTGCTTACGCTTGGCAGCTATGGTTCAGTGGTCTATGTAGATGGTCAGTTCTTTGATATACCTGCCTGCGAGCCTATTCGATTAGTAGATGCCACGGGGTGCGGTGATACGTATGTGATGGCCTATGTGCTACGCCGTTGTTTGGGCGATACACCTGAGCAGGCAGCCCTTATTGCGTCGGCCGTAGCTAGTATTAAGTTGGAAGCCTTTGGCCCTTTTTCAGGCACAATGGAAAATGCACTTCATCGGCTCAATAAATCACTCCATAACACTCTCGCCAACAACCATGCGGCGAGCAAAGATGAAAACAACAACATATCCTGCTAAAGGAATGAGGAAAGGGAGTACTAAAGAACCCGAATGATCGGCCAACAATGCCATAAGCAAGAATCCACACCCCCCAACAGGAGTCATCATCAGCAGTGACGATGCACTTTTTGTGAGAGAACTTAAACCACGAAGGGAAAGAGAGAAAATGGTAGGAAACATGATGGCTTCGAAGAAATAGTTGGCAATGAGGAGGGCAAGGGAGATTTTGTAATTGAAGATTGACAATTGACAATTCAGAAAGAGTAAAGCGATGCTTAATACAGTGCCGCATGCACACCAGTATAAGACTCGTTCAGCAGGAACACGACGCATAATCCAACTGCCAATAAAACGGCCACCCATAAAAATAAACAACGACAATCCCAAGATGTAGGAGGCATTGGCTGCCGAAAGCCACCCCATGCCAGTTGTGAAGTTCACAAAGTAGCTGTTGATGCTTATCTCACTCACTTCGTAGCTTAGTAAGGCAAAGAGTCCAAAAAGGAATGTGCGATTCTGGATGAGTTGACGAAGGTTTGTTAATCCAGAAGCGTTGTTATTTACTATTTCAGATTGGTTGTTGACCAATAAAGATTCTTTTTCAATTTGTATCTCTGGCAATTCAGAACGTGAGAAAATGAATGCTACCAACAGTACAATAACGCCTAGGACGATATAAGGAAGCGAAACATCGGCTCCACTTCCGCTAAAGAGCAATCCACCAACCACAATCGGGGCAATGGCCGAGCCCAAGCCGTTGAACGATTGAGAAAGATTGAGACGACTGCTAGCTGTTTCACAAGGACCTAGTTCGGTGGAGTATGGGTTAGCAGCAGTTTCTAGGAACACGAGACCGCTGGCAATGACGAAGAGTGCTACGAGATATGCTGAGTATGAATTTGTCCATGTGCCTGGAACGAAAAGGAAGGCTCCAACGGCATAGAGCAACAATCCCACGACAACGCCGCGTTTATAGCCCATCTTGTTAATGAGCAGGCCTGCTGGAATGGCCATGAGGAAGTAGCCTAGATAGGTAGTTACCTGTATGAACGACGACTGGGTAATGGTGATGTTCAATTCGGTTTGGAAGTGCTTGTTAAGCACGTCTAATATAGCACGGGCAAATCCCCAAAGGAAAAACAATGAGGTGATGAGAACGAAAGGAACGGCATAGCGGCGTTCGGTGAGGGAGGCGTGTGATTTAGGAATCATATGCGAGTGGAGAATTTGTGTTTATAATACATTATCGATTTATTTCCCCACGCAGAATGTGACAAGGGAATTTTGTAAAGCATTGATAATCAATCATCTAGTATTAAATATCGAGGGGCAGATTTTGCATCGGGGGACGAAATAGGACCGGAAAAATGATAAAAAACGACAATTTTTGCCACACAAAAAACAAAGAATGATAACAAATGACAATACGATTTGTCGTTTCTTATCATATAAACACTTTTTAACACTGATTTTGTCATTTGTTGTACCATTTTTGAGATG
>JAEEGL014645437.1_pt1 | contig 10522 bp, 4 predicted proteins | sample 9134231 | NCBI WGS metagenome assembly JAEEGL01 (sample SAMN16246548, study PRJNA631951) | gut metagenome | biome: gut microbiome; feature: rumen; material: fiber-attached | host: Bos | place: Iran: Karaj | collected 2018-10
AACCTTACCTACACCGATACGTCCAACGTACTCGTTGTAGTCGATTGTGCTGATAAGTACCTGTGTGCTGGAATCAGGATCGCCTACAGGAGCAGGAATGTAGTTGATGATTGTATCAAGAAGGGGCTTCATATCTGTGCCCTGCTCATCAACGCTAAGTGAAGAAGTTCCTGCCTTGGCTGATGCAAATACGAAAGGACAATCAAGCTGGTTGTCATCTGCTCCAAGGTCCATAAGAAGCTCGAGAACTTCGTCGATAACTTCATTAGGTCTTGCCTCGGGTCTGTCGATCTTGTTAACGCATACGATAACGGGAAGACCAAGAGCCATAGCCTTACCAAGAACGAACGTGGTCTGAGGCATGGGGCCTTCGAAAGCGTCAACAACAAGTATAACGCCGTTAACCATCTTCAGAACTCGCTCAACCTCTCCACCAAAATCTGCGTGGCCGGGAGTATCGATGATATTGATCTTGATATCCTTATATGTGATAGCAGTATTCTTGGACATGATAGTAATACCACGCTCACGCTCGATATCGCCGGAGTCCATTACACGCTCAACAACGTCCTGACCCTGACGGAAAACACCGCTCTGGCGAAGAAGTCCGTCAACGAGGGTAGTCTTACCATGGTCAACGTGGGCAATAATAGCAACGTTTCTTACATCATTTCTTGTCTGCTTCATAAATTATTTCTCCTATTAATATGTAAAAAAATCCATCTGTTTTCAAACTAATGTAGTATAGCACGCACTTTTTTATAGTTCAATAAAAAATCAGTAAAAGTATTGTAATAAAAGTTTACATTTTTGTGCAAATCTTATAAGATGGAGTCGCACTTTTGCATTGGGAGAAAAGGTATGAAATATGATGCATTTATAAGCTACAGACACCTTCCGAGGGATATGTATGTAGCCAAGGGGGTACACAAAGCGCTGGAGACTGCCAGAATTCCCAAAAAGATTCAGCAGCTTACAGGCAAAAAGAAGATTCAGAGAGTATTCAGAGACCAGGATGAGCTTCCCATCGGAAGCGACCTTGGTGAAAAAATAGAAGCGGCTCTTCGTGAGTCCGAGTATCTTATTGTTATCTGTACGCCACAGACCAAAGAGTCTGCCTGGGTCATGAAGGAGATAGATACCTTTATATCACTCAGGGGAAGAAATCATGTTCTGGCGGTTCTTGCAGAGGGGGAGCCGGAGGAGTCTTTTCCGCCGCAGCTTCTGTCCGATGCTCTAGGCAATCCCAGAGAACCTCTTGCCGCAGATGTCAGAGGTTATTCCAAAGGAGATATTACAAATAAGATCAAAACCGAAAGCCTTCGCCTTGCGGCGTCAATCCTTGGCTGCGACTATGACGACTTAAGACAGCGCCACAAAGAGCGAGTTGTTAAAAGAAATATGAGAATCGCCGTGGCTGTAGCTGCTCTTGGTGTGGCCTTTGGCCTGTACAGTGCCTGGAACCTGGCCAGAATAAACGAGAATTACAGGGAGATGCTTATCGTGGAATCGGCGACACTCGCCGAAAAATCAACAAATATCCTTGAAAGCGGTGACAGAAAAACTGCAGCTAAGATAGCCATGGCAGGGCTTCCCGGATTCGGGGGTGACAGGCCATATGTATCAACTGCAGCATATTCTCTTTCTATGGCCTTAGGAACCTATGATATTGGGGAAGAGCTCAGTTATGACACAGTTCTTCAGCACGACGTGCAAGTCGAGGATTTTGACTACGATCCCAACACCGGTTATGTGGTCTCATATACGGAGACTGACGAGGTCTATATGTGGGATACCGCTAGCGGGGAGCTTTTGTGTCAGGTGAAGCCTGAGTTTGGAGATGGCTATGCGGAGATAATTCTTGATGTACGCAGCTACAATTCCACTGCTGTTGTGGTTACGGATTATAGTCTCTGTGCATATGACAAAGAAGGCAATAAGTTGTATGATGTTCCGCTTAATATGGGGACCATAGAAGGTATGTTTGCAGGGGTAGATTTTTCCCAGACCGGAGAAAGAGTAGTGGTTACTACCGGTGAGAGGCTGGCAGTCTATGATACCGCTACCGGTGAGCAGATAGTTGCTTACGCACCTGTTGAAGAAGGTGATTATCAGAATCAGGTACTTTTATTTGGAAATGATATCGTCGCTGTGGTATGTAAAGATGATGATGATCATCGATGTGTTGCAATATTCCTTCTGGATATGGGCTATACGGTTGTTGAACCCAAATATGACTATATTCTTGCCATGAATTTTACTACAGACGGACAATTCTGGACCTGCAGTATGCCGGAGGAGGATTACAAAACTTACGTATCCAAACCCATGACTGTTGAGAAGTTTGATATGGATACCTGTCAACAGATTATTGAAAAAGAGTATATGTTTGACAATTCGACTAAGTACAGCATCGGGTGCAAGATCAATTCGAGGAAGTACACTGCTGACGGCAAGGAATACTCAGAAGTGATGCTGGTAGCCGGCAAGACCTTTTACCTTCTTGATCAGCAAAACGGTGAACTTATCGGCAAATATTCTCCCGACAGTGAGATCACCGGAGTTGTGTATGACAAGGACAGCAGCGATGTGGGTATCGGAACCCTGCTTGGAACTTACATTGTCCTGGATGGCAAAACCGGAATTGCTTATGACAAGAATATTACAGAGATAAAAGCCGGAATACTGGATCTGCGCTTTGTGGACGGCCTTTTGATAGTAAGAAGCTACAAGAACAGAAATCTGTTCCTGTTGACGCAGAGAGCCGGCAAGGATTCGCTTATTTTGGAAAAAAAAGAGGATCCCCGCGATGACTACAGCTCTTATATTTCTGAGAGCCCTGACGGAAAAAAGTTCTGTATATACTATCCTTCCGATGATATGGAGGAGATGTCCAATCCTGAGATTACCGTATATGATACGGAGAGCGGGGATAAACTGGCATCCTTCAAAGCTAAGGGCTGCTATGGCAGTCAGGCATATTTTACAGATGACGATACCATAGTCGTTCCCGGTCAGGGTGGAATCATAAGCTATTATTCCATAAGCAGTGACAAAACCCAGCAAATACAAGCAATTCCTGATCCTGTCATCGAGGAATCATATTTTTCCAATAATGGACTCTATATGGCTGAGGTCGAGAGCTATGGTGGGCGTCTTGCTATTGTGGATGTCTGCAGCAAAAAGGTTGTGTCCGATCAGACAATTGCAGAATGGGACGAGTATGATAATGCACCGGGATTATATGCGGAATTTACCGGAGATGCTAAAAGTTTATTCTATATTTCCAACAATAACCGTTTTTGCAAAACAAATGTGAAAAAGGGTACCGTGGAGGAAATTCTGCAGGATTTCGAAGTGAGATGCTTTTGGCTGAGCACTGATGATAAATATCTGCTGGTGGGATGCAAGGATGGGATGCTCAGGGTGTGCGATGCTGATACCTGTAAGGTCCTGGAGGTTGTTGATTGCGATATGGAGAGCGACTGCTTTGTCGATGTTTCCGAAGATGGATCCAAGCTCTATATGCAGGGAAGGGATCTGTATATTAAGATCTATGATCTGAAGACCCACGAATATGTTTATGAAGCGTATTCCGTATGTAAGGAGGTCAGGAAGTTCAAGGAGGATACAGAGAACAGACGACTGGTCTTTATCAATACGGATGGCATGATAATACTGGATATGGATTCATACAATTATTTCATTCAATGTGAACATGGAAAAGCTTACCTTCATAACGGCGAATACATAATTGCAAATACCAGAAGAATCCTGCGCAGATTCAAAGTCAGGTCAGTGGATGAACTGATACAGGATGCCAAAGAAGAGTATGGAGACTGCACCTTGACGGAGCGCGAAAAAAGGAGATACGGCGTTCGCTGATTTCCCTGAACCCGGAGAAGAGATTGAGTATGAAATATGATGCGTTTATAAGCTACAGACACCTTGAGAAGGACATGTTTGTGGCAAAGGGGATACACAGAGCTCTGGAGACCGCCGGAATTCCGAGAAAGATTCGGAAGCTTACGGGGAAAAAGAGAGTTCAGCGAGTGTTCAGAGACCAGGAGGAGCTTCCTATCGGGAGCGATCTTGGTGAAAATATTGAGGCAGCCCTCAGGGAGTCTGAGTTTCTGGTGGTTATCTGCACGCCGCAGACTAAAGAGTCTGCCTGGGTCATGAAGGAGATCGACACCTTCATCGCACTTCACGGAAGAGAAAATGTGCTGGCGGTTCTGGCAGAAGGAGAGCCCGAGGACTCTTTTCCCCATCAGATAATGACCGATGATTTCGGTAATCCGGTGGAGCCGCTGGCAGCAGACGTGAGGGGAGAGAACTACAGAGAGATAAGGCGCAAGATTAAGAGCGAGAGCCTTCGCCTTGTGGCTGCAATTCTGGGAGTTGACTACGAGGACCTGAGACGGCGAAGAAGAGAGCGTGTGATGAGAAGGATGGTTTTGGCCGCCGCAGCCGTGGCACTGGCCGGAACAGCCTTTGGCGCCTACAATGCCTACAATCTCAACAGGATTAACGAGAACTACAGACAAAAGCTTATTAACGAGTCCAGGGTCCTTGCCAAGACTTCCGCAGAGGTTCTTGCGGAAGGAGACAGGAAGACTGCGGCACTGATAGCAATGGAGGGACTTCCCAAGGAGGGCGATGACAGGCCCCTTGTGGCGGATGCAGAGGTTGCACTTGCCAATGCTCTGGACTGCTATAGCCTTGGCCATGAACTGACTACCGACAGACTTCTTAAGCATAAAGCGACGGTTGTAAAGTGTGCGATTAACGCTGAAGGAACTTATATCGCCAGTTATGATGCGTATTACAATTATTATATCTGGGATGCCCGAACCGGAGAAAAGCTGGTAGAGGGTGCCATCATTGAAAAAACGGATGATAATAATAGTGACAGGCAGAAAATCCTTGGTGTTGGAATAAGGGGTAATACAGCCTATTTTGTGGCGGCAAACGAACTTCTTGCCATAGACGCAGATGGTAATGAAGTATATAAGGTTTCTTTTAGAAAAGAAAACTATAGGGCATGTTTTGACATAGCGTACAAATTGGTGGCTGTGAGCTCCTATGACATAATAAGTGTTTATGACACAAGCACAGGAATACTCGTTGGGGAAAAGGGTCGCGGAACTGGTAATTTTTTTGATTTTGAGATGGCGTTTTCAGAGGATTGCCGTCAAGTTGCCATAGTTTATCAGGATACTAACATGGTGGCCGAAATAGACATAGAGACCGACGAAAAAAGAGACCTTACAATCTGGGGCAACATGGTTGTGGCTATTGGTTATACTGATGACGGCGGACTTGTTGTTGCAAGTATCATGAAATCCTCTTATTACGATCAGGATCCTGCCCCCATGATGGTTCAGAGATTTGACGAGGACAGCAGCGAACCTGTTTTTGAAAAAGAGTATACCTTCTATAATGACAATTCATATGCCTGTGATTATTGGCGCATAGTATCAAGGAGTTTTTCGGATGATGAAGGTACTCACGATCAGATTCTTATTGCGGCGGGCAAGTCCTTATATACGTTGGACCTTCATACGGGAGAGCTTATTAACAGATACACTGTTCCTGAGAGTTATATAACGAAAATGATGTACTTCCCTGAGAATGAGAATGCTTTTGTATGTACTTACAGCGGAAATCTGTATTTGTTCAATGCGGAAACAGAGGCAACTTCAGAGGAAAATGCCGGGAACGTGGGAAAACGTATTGTTCAACTTGAAATTGCAGGTGGTCAATATGTTTCTACCAGTATTAATTCTCCGGATATCAGAATACTTAATATCAGAGCGGATAAGGCTATAGAAGATGTGGACAGTGTCAGAATCGGTTCTCTCAGTCTTGGGGCCAGTCCCGATGAGAGCACCTATTTATGCGCTGTGAGCTATAAGGAAGGGTTAGATGATGACAATAATCTCGTAGAAATTACTCTGTATGATTCCGAGACGGATAAAAAACTTGACAGTTTTACTGCGCATGGTGTTCGGCATGAAGATGTTTTTTATGCTGATGAAGATACGATCATGTTTACAGGAGATTCCGGTGCTTTTGGCTGGTATACGATAAGCACAGGAGAACTTCATGAAACGAACCTGGATACAGATAATTATTATTGGGAAAATGCAGTTTCTCCCGGACATAAGTACCAGTTTTTTTATGCCACATTTGATGGCGTCATGCTTGTTGACCTGTCAGAGAAAAAGAAACTGATTGAAGGAACAATGGTTTTGCCGGGGCGTATAAACGGTGCTGTGGTTTGCAATGATAAGAGAGTGTTTATCAGTACGATAAACGGGTGGCTGTACAGTTTGGATCCGGACACTCTTGAAACAACATTGCTGGAAAAGAATTTAAATATTGGCGGAGTAGATAATAATATAAAACTAAGCTGTGATGAGAAATATCTCCTTCTCTGCTGCAGCGATGGAATGGTAAGACTGTATGATATAGAAAACAAAACTGTAGTTGAGGAAATAGAGTTTTATCCGGATAGCGTTTCGAGTTCTTTTGGTATTTCATCGGATAACTCCATGATATTTTTGTATGGAGATGATTCGTACTTCAGAATCTTTGACCGTAATACCCATGATTTCATGGTTGAAATGAGCGCGTCACGTGTGACCGAAACCGGTATGGAAGAATATACGCAGAAGAATGAACTTGCTTTTGGTTACTATAACGGCATGTATATCTTTGATCTTGACAACTATAGCTTGCTTGGAAAGTTCCCCGGAGGTGCAACCTATATTTCCAAGTACAATAAAGTGATCATCTATGAGTCGGGAGGAAAGCTTCGGAAAGTCAGGAGAAGGACCTATGAAGAATTGATCGAGGAAGCCAAAGAGCAGTTCGGCGAAGATGCAGCCCTTACCCCTGCCCAGAAGCGTAAGTACAATATCGGCTGATCTATGCTATTATTTTATCGTCGGGTTAATAGTTAAGACCGATCATAGAAATAACAGAAATGATATGACGTTTGGGAGTTTATATGACACAGATTAAAAAGAATACTATTTTAAGAGCGAATATCATAGTCCTGGCAGTTGCCGTTTTGGTGGCATTCCTTCAGGCTAATCCCGTAACCTCAGTGGCTGCGGGAGCGCCCATTCAGCCCCAGGTGGCTATGCTGATCCTTGTGGGAGTCCTTAGTATCAGCGCTGCAATATGGCAGATAAGCCGGAAAAAAACAGACAGCGAGGGTCTAATTCTCTGGAGCATATGGTTTGGAATGCTGATGAGGGCAGGATATGTTCTTTTCCATGACATTCATACACTGCAGAATGACGACGGAACCTATACCGGTTTTGGCACCGAAATGATAAATAACGGACATATCGGCTACATTGAATACATCTATAAGTTCTTCCATCTGCCGGATATGAACCCTTATGATCACTTCGGATACTATCATCCGCCGCTTCACCATATCATCGAGGCAATCTGGATGACGGTGCAGAGACTCCTTGGAGTAGATGAGGCTCTTGCTTTTGAAAACCTTCAGGTTCCGACGCTTATCTATTCAGGACTGTGTATGGTGGTTATGCTCTGCATTTTGCTGGAGAGCGGGATCAAGAAGGATTATCTGCCCCTGGGACTTGCGCTTTTTGCCTTCCATCCCAGAATGATGGTGCTGGGCGGCTCAGTCAATAACGATATCCTGGCGCTGCTTCTGCTCCTTGCGACAATATGGCGCACGCTCGTATGGATCCGCAACAAGACTTTCGGAAACATAATTCTGATCGCTCTTTCCCTGGGCTTTGGAATGATCAGTAAGCTCAATACTGCCATCTGCGCATTCTCGATAGCACTTATTTTCCTGATGCATTTCATCTCCGTGATCAGATCCGGGGACAAAAAAGCTGTGGGAAATGCCTTTTTACAGTACGTGGTATTCGGCGTTATCTCCATTCCGGTAGGTCTTTCTTATATCGTGAGAAACCTGGTGCTCTTCGGAGAAAAGCCCGGAATCCCTTCACCGGCCCTGATTCCCAACGAATCAATCATGTACACCGGTGAATATTCAGTCTGGTCCATAATCGGAATTCCATCGATCGCTGAACTCCACGCAGAGTTTCCGTTCCATCCGCTCAGCGCTGCAGCGATCCACAATACCTGGGTTATTCTCTTCCAGACTGGCCTGTTCGCGGAAGGATATCCTATGGGAATCAGTAACAGCCTTCTGGCCTTTGCTCAGATAGCCTATGTGGCTTCCATCATAGCGGGAATCCTGGCAACAATAGTATTTATCACAGGTTATCTGAAAAAGTTGTTTGGTGAGATCAGGGAAAAGAAGCCCGTTCTTCGCACCACTTTTTTGGCATTTACCTACATCTTCATGCTGCTTAGTTTCTGCCTGTATGTGTTCAAATATCCTTACACCTGCAGCAGCGACTTCAGATACATGACGGCGTCACTGGTATTTACATCCCTGGGCATTGTCTATGCCTGTGATGAGATCAAGGGCAAGGTGGGCGCAGCACTTAAATATATCCTGTGCACTTCACTTGCAGCTACGATCGTAGGATCGCTGATTGTATACCTGTTCTGGGGAATATGATTGCAATTACTGTGAAGGTTAAAGGAAAATGTGCGGATGGCTTGACAGGTCCTTGACAAGCGTTGTACTATTTATAAAACTGCAAACAACAAGAGATAGAGGTTGCATATTTCAAAGAGTAATTTTGCTGATGCTGTAAGGAGCAGAAGACGCATTATGAAAGGTGAATATGCCGAAAGGTTCAGGAGCCTTAAGTCCTGAATGCTTGGGCATACAGTTAAGAGCTGTATGACTGTCATCGCAAGATGGGGCGCTATCGAAACAGTATTTTTATGCTGTAAATCGGATTACGATAGGCTCATCAGATATTTCTGCTGAGCCTTTTCTTATGGATATTCGAGGTGCCGAAGGCCAAATAAGGAGGAAAACATGGCTATTTTTAAAGGAGCGGGCGTAGCGATCGCCACACCATTTTTTGAGGACGGAAGTGTTAATTACGACGAGTTTGCAAGACTGATCGAGTTCCAGATTGAGAACGGAACAGATGCGATCATCGTCTGCGGAACCACAGGCGAAGCAGCAACCATGTCAGAGGAAGAGCACATGGAGGTTGTTAAGTTCTGTATCGATAAGGTTAACAAGAGAATACCTGTTATCGCAGGTACAGGATCCAACTGCACAGAGACAGCAGTTAAGCTGTCCAAACAGGCCAAGGAGTACGGCGCTGACGGACTTCTTCTTGTAACTCCATATTATAACAAGGCTACACAGGGCGGTCTTATCGCACATTTCGAGGCTGTTGCCAAGGAAGTTGATCTTCCTATCCTTCTGTACAATGTACCCAGCAGAACAGGGTGCAACATCCTTCCCGAGACAGCAGTTAAGCTCTGCCGCGACAACAAGAATATCGTTGGTATCAAGGACGCCACAGGCAATATCGCCCAGACCTCCAAGATGATGCAGCTGGCAGGCGGATGTATTGACCTGTATTCAGGCAATGATGACGAGATCGTTCCTATCATGTCAGTTGGCGGAATCGGAGTTATTTCCGTTCTTTCCAACGTAGCTCCCAGACAGACACATGATATCTGTGCTAAGTGCCTTGAGGGTGATTTCGCAGCTGCAAGAGAGCTTCAGTTCAAGGCTCTTCCCCTTGTAAACGCACTTTTCTGCGAGGTTAATCCTATTCCTGTTAAGAGCGCACTTAAGATGATCGGCTTTGAGGCAGGTCCTCTTCGTCTTCCTCTTACAGAGATGGAACCCGCTCATCAGGAAGTTCTTAAGGGTGAGATGCAGAAGTACGGACTTATCTGATAGGTTTTTTACTGTTGTTACATAACTTACACAGACAGAGGTGAATATAATGACGAAGATGATAATGCACGGCTGCAACGGCCGTATGGGTCGTGTTATCTGCGACCTGGTCAAAGAGGATAATGATATAGAGGTGGTTGCCGGAGTTGACGCTTATGGCGAGAGCAGCTACAGCTTCCCTGTTTTCAGGAGTCTTGCCGAGTGCAATGTGGATGCGGATGTCATCGTTGATTTCTCCAATGCATCTGCTGTTGACGGACTTCTTGATTACTGCGCTGGCAAGAATATCCCTGTGGTTCTTTGCTCCACCGGACTGTCAGAGGCTCAGCTTGCCAAGGTAAAAGAGACTTCCTCCAAGGTTGCAATCCTTAAATCAGCTAACATGTCTGTTGGCGTTAACGCACTTCTTAAGGTGCTCAAGGAGGTATCTCCTTTGTTCGCAGCAGCAGGCTTTGACATCGAGATAGTTGAGAAGCACCACAATCAGAAGCTCGATGCTCCCAGCGGCACAGCCATTGCCCTTGCTGACAGCATCAACGAGTCTTTGAACAATGAGTATGAATACGTTTATGACAGAAGCACAAGAAGAGAGAAGAGACCTGTCAAGGAGATCGGAATCTCCGCAGTAAGAGGCGGAACCATCGTTGGTGACCACGACGTAATCTTCGCAGGACACGACGAAGT
>JAEEGL014872764.1_pt1 | contig 10522 bp, 7 predicted proteins | sample 9134231 | NCBI WGS metagenome assembly JAEEGL01 (sample SAMN16246548, study PRJNA631951) | gut metagenome | biome: gut microbiome; feature: rumen; material: fiber-attached | host: Bos | place: Iran: Karaj | collected 2018-10
ATGAAGAGGGAACAGTTACCCATGTTTGCTGCTTCCGGAAACTTCTCTTATCGCAACAGTAATCTGAATAACCTTAAAGACTATTCAAATATCGTGATAGTCGATTTGGATTGGCAACAACCTGATCCATTAGTCATCCAGTGGTATAAGGATTATCTCATCCAGAATGCAGACTCTTTCCACCTCTATGCCGTTTGGTTGTCTCCTGGTCATGGAATCAAGTGCGCTATTATCCATGATTCAAATCAACCGGAATATCATTACAACCTGGTTATGCAGATTAGGCATGATTTGTTCTATGATAGTCCCGCATTTGACACGAACTGCACGAACATAGACAGGACATGCTTCTTGTCGTATGATCCCGACCTATGGATCAATCCCCATGATTTCCCTCCGTACCACTTCATCCCCAATACCACTATTTCCAAGCCTACGACAACATCATCATCCAATAGAATGAATGGTACAAGATTTCAACATACGCAACAGCAGATAGAGGACAATCAAAGATACCAGAGCATCTGCACTGACAAGACCTTGATGAACAGGCTGATTAAAATCTTCAATCAATCGAATCCCGATTATTACAAGGATGGCAACAGACATAATGAAGTCAAGAAGAGAGCCGTATTATACTGTAGGGATGGTATTCTCTATGAAAATGCCGTTTGGAGTCTAATCGGTCAATTCGGTGAAAAATCCAAGGCTTCATTGAAGGATTCGGATATAGAGAGCATGGTATCGTCTTGCTATAAAAAGGCATCGGATGAGTTTGGAAAGGATAGATTGAAATATACGACGCGTGGAGACTTGCCGTTTGAATAAAAAAATACCCCGAAATGGGGTATTATTTTTCTGCGTCAATAATCAGAAGGTGTGGGTATATATTTACCGATTCATAAGTCTTGGTTCGACTACCAAGAAGAAAAAAAGAGTCCTAGTTGAAAAAAGTACTTCAATTATTTGTTAATATCAGAATTATTCAATATCTTTGCCGTGCCTTATCAATTGTGTTCTCTTGTTATTAACATAAATCAAGTCCGCAATTGATGAAGGGTAACGAATTGTAATAGTGTTCAATTTTAATTATGAGTAAGTTATTATGGTGAAGAATTTGATTCTGAGAGCTATGCTCATATTGGCTCTTCTTGCAAATGTAATATATGCCAATGCTCAGGCGTATGAATTTACATCCTATAAATCTGACCAAGATAATTTATGGAATTGCGATTGTACAGTGAAGTTGGATAACAATACTCTACGATTTCAACTAGCTAGCAAGAGTGGAATAACATGTATTTTCTCCTTTATCTATGGTGGACCTTCTGGCTTTTCATCTCTTTCCTCAGAGACAAGAAACGCAGATGTAAAGATATATTTAAGTAATGGAGAGATCTTGTCCACTACAGAAGCTGGTGGCGGCAATAGCCTTTGGATAAATTTTGGAGCACAAACCTTGAAAAGCAGCATGTCCAATTTAAATGATAAAGGAAGTTATGCGATGGGAAGGTTGAGGGAATATGATATCACCAAGATAACTGTCAATGGGAAAGAGTACCCTACCCCAAATTTCCGTTCAGCAGTTACAATTAATGCGATGTGCAAGGAGATTATTTCCAATACTGGAGATCAAGGACAATTCGGCAATGGCCCGTCAACTGTTCCGATATCTGCAAACATCTCTAATGTCACCGTAGAACATAATCAGATATTAGATCACAGCGAGGGCATGTCTATCAAGATGAAACTAAATGTAAATGGATTGAAAGGCAAGAATATATCAGTGATTGTATATTTTTACGATGAAAAAGGCATAGCATTGAAGGATAATAATCAACGATATTATACAACTGATGGGAATGTATGTAGTTCGAAATCCTTGATTTCTGACTATGAAGAATGTGTTTGGAATTCTTTATCAATATTTATTCCTTATAGTGAATTACATCTGTCAGAGATTGGAACCCAAACAATAAAATATTTCATCAATGTCAGAAACAATGATGTTTCTCCATCGGAAAAGATTTATGAAACTGATTTCATGAGCACTTCATTTTACTACAATCCTAATTACCTGATTGTAGATTCTAGTTCAACAAATGTATCCGCTTCTTTCGGTTCTTCTGGTGGAGTAAATAGAATGTATGTGTATACCAGTGACAGTTCATATGATACTTGGGGTGTTCCAGACTGGTGCTATATTAAAAACAAGACATCCACTTCTTTTGACCTTGTATGCCAACCTAACAATAGCATGGAAACACGTACAGATTATATGAAGGTAAAAGCCGCAGGTAAAGAGGTACGAATAGATATTTCACAAAAAAAACAGGAAGGTCCGACTGCAATCATAAATAATCTTTGGGTAGAACACAATGTAATCAATGGAATGGCCAAGGGCATGAAAGTACATGTCAATTTGGATGTGATTGGAATGCTGGGAAGAAATGTTGCCTTCTGTGTATTTTATTATCAGAATAATAATAGCGTTCTACTCCATGACATGTATAGCAGACCAATATCCTATATGACCACACTTCATATTCAGTATCAATCCGCGAATTTCTCTGATTTGTGGGTATTTATACCATATTCATATTTGTTAACTGCGGTCAACAGAACAAACCCCTGTACATTTAACGTTGAGATTCAAGACGAAAACCATAGACTTTTGACATGCAAAACCAATTATCAGGTTTCACTTTATTAAAGACTATATAGCAGGTTATATTTGATATAATCTGTTTTATATAACCGTTTTTTTCATAAAAAGGAGGGCATAAAGCTCTCCTTTATTTCTTATTATTGTAACTATTTTTTTACCTTTTGGGGCCAAAAATAACAGTATTCATAAAAACGATTCGATAATATCAGCAAAAAAAGTATAATCATCAATCTCTATTTCCCTAATTCCCTTAGAGTTTCAGTGAAATGGTTGTTTTAGCGAGCCATTAGGAAGGGATATCCCAATCCTTAATGTGAATAACGAGTAAAAACTTCTTTTTGCTTTTGGTTATTGTTTTAATTCGCTCAGTACTGCTACTTTTTCAGCAAGTTCCACCAAAGTGGAATCGGCAGGGAAACTATCCGCTGCCAACCTGACGTATATCCTGTATCGCGAGTTGGTTTCGTCAGGAATATGCAAGGCATAGCTCGTTGAACATTTGATGCCATGAGATACTTTTGCAGAGTCATTGCGATAGAATTCCCCTGATCCAACAATCACGCTATCATCTGGCATGAACCGTTCCCGATCATAATTGATAAACGGATTGCCATGCATCGAGATGCGAACATCCGCTATAGTCCTGCCACTCCAAAGCTCGGTGACACTTATCTGCCCCTTGTCATCATAGTCACTTCCATTCCCCCTAAAATGGTTCTCCAGTATTTCCCTTACTTTCTTCTGCAATTCAGGATGGATGTCCGGTTCATTCATGAACCTGTTGTTCAGCACATCGTAATAGCGACTGTATCCATCCTTTCTGAGTTCATAGATATAGGTCCAGACTTGAAATCCGTCACCTTCGCGTATGTGCTCGTATTCCGGTTCAACCAAAAGTCCGTAGCGGTCACGCAAGCCATGGAATTCCCCGGTGCGGTCAGTGATATACAGGATGCCCCTGAACGGTTCCAGATAATAGAACCCCCTCCGTGCATAGTTGATACATGCATATTGGTTGTAGCCGATGGCGAAGGACGGGAGCAAAATGCCAAGGTAGAGCGCAAAGGCATTTGCCAATAGATTGCTTCTGGTGTTCTTGTAGAACCTTGTAATGACATATACGACCAATCCGAAACTCATCAGAAGCATGATAGCCCTCCAGAATCCGGCAAAGATCTGGGCATACCAGAATATCGTCATGCTGACAACCAATACCCATAGACCATCAGCCTTTATCCTCAGGTAATGGCAAAAGAGCCAATATGTGAGCGGCACAGCCGTGACGCACATGATCTGGCATAGTCGGGCATTCATGGAAAGACCGGCCAGGAAAACGACCAGCATCGTCATCATAATGGCCGAGCTGGTTTTCTCCAACCTCCCATGCCAAAGGACACCGCCTATGAGTTCTATCCAGGTTAAGTCCGTATTTGTCAGTTGTTTTTTGAACAGCAGGACCAGGTACCAGATATACGGAACCACGAATATCCATAGCAGAAGGAATCCGCCCAAAGCATATTTCATCACATCATTGTATTCCAGTTTGGTAATCTCGAATACACGTTCAATGATATCGCCTATACCGTTATAGATTCCGACCACCACGGACATGACCATCAGAGGAACGAATATGAGGAGAGGCAGCCATGCATGCCTCTCCTTATGATACAACGAGAAAGACAGAACCAATCTATACATCACCTCCAATACGACGAAGGGAAGGACTGTGTAAGCCCAGCTGTGTCTCCCTCCAAACATACTCAGCATCCACAAAGAACAGATGGCCAAGTCCAGGAAAAACAGTTTTGATTTCATGTTGTCAGTTTATTTGTCCCTTTGACGACACGATCACACCCTTGCCATTGACGACGACCTTATCGCCATTTAACGTCGAGCAGAGGTAGGTATCATACCCCATGGCTTCGATATATCCATACTTCGGCATCGTCACAATGTGACCGTCGGCCGTCATCAGCCCTTCAAAACCCAATGCAGCCTCGTAGGAACGCAGACGAGCAGTAGCCTTCGGGTGATATGGCTCCATCCTCGGTTCAGCCAATGTATCACCATACCCATCGTGGGTGACGGTACGATAGCGGACCTCTTCCGTTTCATATTCCAGCATGTTTACTGACGTAATGTAAAAGTCGTTGATTAAGTTACCCTTTATGTCATATTTGCGCATGGTATGGTCAGGCATGTTCACATCGATGGTCTTTTCGATCGCTTCCTCATCAATCAAGATACAGCACTCCATGAGCGGGACGATGGGCTTCAGCTCCTTGTCTATCACGCCCATCTCCCTTCCTTTCCGTATGATCCATACGTCAGTGGTTTCAACCGCCTCGATGTAATTATACTCCATAGGCAGGGCCATCTTGCCTGTCCTGTCCATGAGGCCATGCAGTTCGTCATCGCATGAATCGACTATGCAGTAACCGCTCTCGAAAACATAGCACCGTTTTGGATTGAAGACTATCTTCCTATCGATGACTGTTGTACCCTTTCCATCGATGAACTTGACGAAGCCATCTTCCACTACAGCGGCCAGACCTTCGGAGAACCTCCAGGCATGGTCATATTTCGCTTCGACGATCACCTTGCCGGTATATTTGCTGAAATAGCCCCATTTCTTGCCCGTATAGTAGGCGACCAGCGAATCCTTGTCCGCAGGAAACTTAGTCTCTTCCACCGGTCTCACCAACTTCTCGTGTGTGCGGGCATTGTAGATATACCCTATCCCTTCGTCATGTTTGTGGTAGTAGATGTCGTTATAGATCTGGTAGTTCTCATAGCAGTTTGTATCCTCGCAACTATGGAACTCATCTTTTAACCATTCACACACGTCACTGCCAACCTCAAAGACTACAATCCCAGCGACAATCGCCATGCAGACTGCCGCACTCGTTGCAAACAGTCCCCACACGCATTTCACCATCTTGCCATCACGTTTGAACCCGAACAGTCCGAAGAACCATCCCACTGCCTGGCACACACCTCTCCACATCACCGTGAAGAACTCCTTTGCACTTACTTTCTCCATTTTTCCGATAATTAAGTTAATTCTAAACCTTTCATCTCAACATAACATCAAATAACAAGACCAACTCGAAAAGACGTCTCTGCACCTTTCGTTTTCTCCTTTCCATGTATTTGAATGTCGCGAATCTAGGACTTTTCTTCGAGATATACAAATTTTTATACGAAAAATTCATCTGCCTCTTACTATTTTTGAATATTTTTCGATATTTGAAGCAAAGAATAAAGAGACGAACCATCATCGATTTCAGAAAAACAATCGAAAAATCAAGCATCAACCGCATCACATTGTATGTCCACAAAGGGTCTTGAGAAGTATTTTGAGAAAACATTTATTACAAGATCTTCAACAAGTTGATTGAAGTGTGAAAGAATTGGACTGTAGGGATAATCTCGTTAAAAGAGCAAAACCGGATATAAAATACCTGCAAGTTTTGTATATTCTATCAAGGGAAAGATATCAAATGGCTATAGGATTCTAAATGCAGCAAACAGGTCCAATTATTTCAGTTTATTATTCCAAGCACACTGTAAGGCATCACGATGCGATACATGATGACAACGAGTCCAAATGTCAACTTCTACATCGTTCCTTCGACCATTGTTCAAATGATGACTAAAACGAAATTATAAAAGATTATTCATTCGTTAATTTGTAATCCCCACTGCACAATCAGAATAAAAATAATACAATCTTCGCTTACGTGAAAAATAACACTATATATAAAAAACTACTTAATCAATTATATTATTTATTTGCATATTGAGATATTAACATTCAGATTTATTAAGTAACTATTCAGAATTAACTATACATTTTTTTCTTTTAACACGAATTATCGCGAATTATCATTAATTTTTCAGTATGTGTATATATTGACTACCTTGCACAATAATAATTCATGTCAATCCATGATAATTCGTGTTAAGAAATAGACGCATATAATTATCGTTAATTTTGGTTACATACTTATCAAATTAATTAACAAAATTCATTATTATGTTCAAGACTCTAAAAAGTGTATCGTTTGCGATTATTGTTTTATTGGCAGGTATATTTATTTCGGCCTGTTCTAAAGAGACTATTGTAATTTCAATTGATGGCAAAGCTACAATTTCGAAAAATCCAGTCAAAATTGGAGAAGAAGTTTATTTGTCTATTGCAAGTGCTTCTTCTCAGACCATTACTGAAAATGGCAAGAGAGTTGGTGTTCCGAAGGTGCATTATTTTATCGACGACAATGAGGTCGGTTCTTCTAATGACCCAGAGAAGAATTTCGCCATAAAATACGTGGTATCACTTAAAGAAGGCACACACGAATTGCGAGCTAAAGCAGAACCTCAGGATGAGGATATAAAGTATACTGGCAGCTATCGATCAACATCTTTTATAGTTGAAGCTGTTAAAGAATAACTAAAATTGTTATCAAACAGACTCATTCTTGCTACCTTAATAGGAAGCTTTATTTAATGAATGTAACAAAGGCGGAGCATCATTTGATACCTCGCCTTTTTATATCTATATTTTTCACTCAAGTTGCTAACCTCAATGAAGCCCCATGAACATAGTGCCGTGTCTTAGGGCGAAAAGATGACTGTTATGCCTATTTTGAAAACAGCCACTATAAGAATTCACCAAGAAAGAACTATATGAACGATTCTTCAATTCGGATATAAAGCAGAACCCAATTTCCGATGGCGACACTGTCATCCAATAACACCACCCACAAAACGCTCCAAACCCTTATTAGTGATAAACAAAATAATTTCTATAATTACAACATTTTTCAAACAAACAAATAAGAAGATTAAAACATGCACGTAAGGAATCTTATAGCATTCCGGCTGCATGGATGAGTCTCCTGCGATCACTCAAGTTTTTCGCAACAGGAGTTGCCTGAAAACTCATCATCTTCTTAGAGGCAGCGGCTCTTCGCCGCTGCCTTTTTTTTGTTTGTTTGGGGAGATAAAAAAGCTCCGCCTTGGTTGGGTGGAGCTTGTTGTTATTTGTAATCAATCGCAGACTACTGCTATTGTAGTATGGCACCATGATTTTGTTGCAAAAAAAAATGGTAAGTTGGAATATGCTAAATATCTATACTCCCAATTATAGACAGTGCCATTTTTGTCTTCTGATGAGGTCATCTCTTTATGGGATTCCAATACGTCTTGCCTCAAGTCAAATCGTGGGTAAGGGGTAGTTATGCTCTGATGACTAGGATTTCGATCCTCATAGAACAAGATGCCTCATAATACTTCAAAACTAAGTGTTAATTGTGCTATTTGAAAAGGGCTGTGGTTTTGAGAATGAAGTAGTATTAAAAAAGTACATCCGGTATTTCGTCCTCATCGGGATCCGAGACGTAATTAAAAACCCTAACCCCAGGATCCCCTGGTGAGCCATACCCATCGTATTTGCATTTCCAATTTAACCTTTTAAGGTCATCCGAAAACAATAACATGTCTTGCCCTTGTATAAACATATTGGTTGATTGTTCTTTGAAAACTAACATACCATTACGTTTTCCTATGAATTTGTATGAGTTCATGCCATATGCATCATTATATTCCCCATCCTTATTTGTTAGGAAGCACATGCTTCCATTGTCATTGAAGGTGAAGTAGAATAATTCCCCAGAGGAGAGAATGCCTTTTTTCTTAACACCGTCATTTGTTACATTGTACAAAAATTTGTAGCATAAGGTTTGAGCGTCCGAGGCCGATGTGGAACTTACTAAAAGTACCAATACTAAAGAAAAAAAGAATTTTCGCATAGTTGTAAATGAATAAATATTTAATTTGAATGTTATAAAATAAATAACCGAATATTGAAAAGCCAATGCAGTATGCGTCTCTACTCAGAACAACATCATCCGAATGACTAGCGGGAATAACATATATGAAAGAAATCCCTTCAAAGTGATATCGGTAGAGAACAAATAATCTTCTATCTAATTCGTCTATAGGTTTTCCCAGTTCCCTGACAAAAGACACATATTTTCCTTCCTTCACAAGAAGAGCAAAGAGTCGGTTCTTGGGTATATAAAGAATAGTCCCACCCACTTCCATTGCATAAAGAACATTTGCCAGAGCCCCAACACCGGGTACAATCAACATAGCCATAATCTGATTGTCTCGAGGAGGAAGAAGAGCCGGAAGCCGAGGGTGATGACCCTGAAGAAACAACAGACGGTGGGGTAATTACCATAACACCGTTCTTGCCATTTACATCCTCATATTTTCGGAAACTTGCAGTTGTCCTATCGTTGGTTTCGCGTTCATATACGAAAGTTTCATCATCAATTTTGATGTTTAATCGCTCATAGTTACTTGAAAAATAATAGTGGGATGGTCCGTACATACCATTGCCATAATAACAATGAATATTATTTTCGTCTTTCCTGAACTTGATTAAATCGCCCCCTAACGAATAACCGTTAGCATCAGACTCATAGCATCCGTTTTTATTGAATGTGAGATAGTGAGCATCATCGTTGACTGTTTGACGATTTCCATTCTTTACAATAGCCACGCGTTTGTAAAGATATGTCTGAGCTAAATCCTCTGAGCAAAAAAGTAATGTTAGAACAAATAACAATGCAAATCTTTTCATCTTTTCTTTATTCGAAAGTAAAGTATTATTCATCTGTCCTGCTACTATAACACGCTTGTTTTAACTACTTGGATAACAAAAAGCACTTCCTTGTTTATCCTACAATCCGCAGTTGTGTGAAAATCTATTTTGAAAAACTTGGACAACAAATAATACCCCGATTGTTTGCCATATCATAAATTTCACTTGTTTTGGATGTGTGGTAACAAGACAGATGAAAAGTTTGTTTTAACGTGACAAAAATAACCCAAATTCTTCACATAACCAAATTCCAAGGTAAAAAACATTCATTTATCTCACTCAAGCTCTATAACAAACGATTGCACAAAGTCAAAATCAACATCAAAAATCCCATCTTGAAGAGAAAAAACAATCCCAACCTTCTGATTGCAGCTGTTTAATTTTGCCACCTTTAGCGGAATGGTATGTGATGGAGACAAATAGCTCACTCTATACGATCACATGATAGAGAAGAGGGAGTATATTTTTCCTTTTACACACCCGTAGGTGGTAACCTGGGTCTTGAGTAGATGCCAAACTCAAGAAGCTATGAAAGGGGAAAAAAGAGAGAGCGGCTGCGCCTAGAGTAACGAAACACCACTACTTTTATTGAGGTAGTTCGTTATTCTAAGGCTTTAGCCTGCTCCTCTAATTTGTCATGTTTTTTGTCATAACTCTCTTTCCTTTTATAGAAATTCAGTTTTTTGACAAAAAACATTGATAATTCTCTCTGTACCCTAAACACTCAATTCATGCTTTACCCCTGTCTAATGGAGTATTGAAGAGAAAAAATACCCCACCCATATCAGGTGGGGTATTTGTTATTGTTCATCAATCGTAGCAATAATATCGTCAATCGCAGCAATGATCTCTTCATTGTCTACATAATATCCGTTGTCAGCGAGGCGATCTAATATGTAAATATCTGTCCACCCCGTGTCTCCCAGTACGTTTCCCAAATAGCTGCCCACACTATTCAGATAAATCTCAATAATTGTCGCACAGGCCAATCTACATAACGTAATTTGGGAAGGGATTCGCGGATCCTTCTCCTACTCATCATCATCTTCTTCGGGAGGATCTAGACTTGTTTCAACCTTCCTAAATTCATTCACCATGCCATCCATGTCCCAAAGGATATTTCGGCCATAGATCGCTTCACTGTTGAATAGAATCTTGCAAAAAGAATCATCGTTGAAATA
>JAEEGL015608562.1_pt1 | contig 10522 bp, 10 predicted proteins | sample 9134231 | NCBI WGS metagenome assembly JAEEGL01 (sample SAMN16246548, study PRJNA631951) | gut metagenome | biome: gut microbiome; feature: rumen; material: fiber-attached | host: Bos | place: Iran: Karaj | collected 2018-10
CAACCCGCTGCCCCTCGACTTGCATGTGTTAAGCCTGCCGCTAGCGTTCATCCTGAGCCAGGATCAAACTCTTCATTGTATATTCTTTATAATTCTAAGCTCGATCCCCGGCACTTCGTTTCCATAAAAGAAACTGACGCTCGTTTAAAAGTAAATTGTGTTACACAATTTCTCGGTACTTGCTTGTACTTTTAGTCTTTCAGTATTTTCAAAGAGCTGGCCGAAAGGCCGTAAAAAATCCCGTTCTTTTCAAACGGGACTGCAAAGGTACAAACTTTTTCCGAACTGACAAATTTTTTTTCACTTTTTTCCTTATCTTTGTCCTGAACAAGATTCATCGCATATGAAACGCAGAGATTTCATCAAAGGAGCGGCCGTTCTCGTCGCCGCAGCAGGCTCCGGCGAAACCCTTCGCGCAGCCGTCAGGATGGACACAAACGAAGCGAAGGACGAAGGAGGACCCCTTGTCGCCTCCGCCCCGATGCTCCAGAACTTTGCCGAGACGTCCATCGGCATCGCCTTCGCCGTCAGCGCCCTCGCCAACGGCTACGTCATCTACGGCGAGCGCCCCGACCTCTCCGACGGCAAGAAAGTCAAATGCGGCGGCTTCCGCGTGACCGAAGTCACCGACAAAGTGAGCCAGGTACGGCTCCAGGGCCTGAAACCCGCCACGACCTATTACTACCGGATCGGGGCGGACCGGATCCAGTACGGCGGCGGGTACAAGATGAAAAACCTGGGCAGCGAGGAGGATCCGGCCATCTATTCCTTTACGACGGCGGGCGCGAAGGCCAAGGCCCATTTCTGCGTCATCAACGACACCCATGTCAAATGGCCGACCATCGAAAGGCTCCAGGAGAAGATCCTCTCCATCGCCCCGTCCTGCGTCATCTGGAACGGCGACGCCAGCAATACCGAGGAGACCATCGAGGCCCAGATGCGGATTTTCATCCGCCCCGAAGGCGGTCCCAAGGACTATGCCGCCCGGATTCCCTACCTCCTCTGCCCCGGCAACCACGACTTCCGCGGCTGGGCCAACCGCCACCTCGAACGCGTCTGGATGTTCCGCCAGGGCGATGAGCGCCCCTCACGCGACTGGGACCTCGGACGGAATTTCGCCGTCCGGCTCGGGGACGTGGCCCTCATCGGGCTGGACACCGGGGAAGACAAACTGGACACGAATCCCCTCTTCGCCGGCATCTTCAACATGGCCGCCTACCGCGAAGCGCAGGCCCTCTGGCTCAAGGATGCCCTCCGGCGAAAGGACATCGCTTCCGCCCCTTTCAAGGTCGCCTTCTGCCACATTCCGCTCTTCGATCCGCGTCCGGACGCCAATCCCGGCGACATCGCCCCGGCCGACAAGGACCCGCGCTACAAGACCGACTACGCCGCCTGGCAGCGCACCTGTGCGAAGCTATGGACCCCGCTCCTACAGAAGGCCGGCTGCCGGCTCATTATCACCGGCCACCAGCACAATTACCGCCGGGACGACCCCTCCGACGGGCGGAAATGGACCCAGCTCGTCGGCGGCGGCCCGAAGCTCTCGGAAAAAGCTTTCCCGACCGTCATCGAAGGCAAGGTCGAAGGCCGCGAGCTCCGGATCACCGTCCATAACATGACGACCGGCGCCATCCAGGACAGCTTCTCCATCAAACGATGAATCAGCAGGTTCCGCTCTGGAAAATCTTTCTGGTCTTTGCCAAGATCGGGGCCTTCACCATCGGCGGCGGCTATGCGATGATTCCCATCATCCAGGCCGAATTGTCCCGCCGGGGATGGATTCCGGACGAAGACCTTCCCGACATCGTCGCCCTCTCGCAGAGCGCGCCGGGAGTCATGGCCGTCAACATTTCCATCTTCGCCGGCCATCGCCTGCGCGGGGTCAAAGGCTCCATCGCCGCCACCCTGGGGTCCATCACGCCTTCCTTCCTGATCATCCTGGCGATCGCCATGTTCTTCACGGCTTTCCGGGACAATCCCTTCGTGGAGCGCGCCTTCCAGGGCATCCGGCCCGTGGTGATCGCCCTCATTCTCGTGCCCATGGTCAATATGGCCAGGAAATGCTGCCTCCGATGGTGGCATTGGGTCCTCGCGGGAGGGAGTCTTGTCGCCGTCGCCCTTCTCAACGTCTCACCGGTGTACATCATCCTGTCGGTCCTCGCCATCGGCTTTGCCGTCACCTATTTCAAGGAGGTGCGTCCATGAGTATCGCCGCCCTCCTCCTCCAGCTCGCCTGGACCTTCCTCGTCATCGGCGCCCTGACTTTCGGCGGCGGCTACGCCATGCTCTCGCTGATCCAGAACGAGGTGGTGGTCCATCATGCCTGGCTGAGCGAAAGCGCCTTTACGGACATCGTCGCCATCTCGCAGATGACCCCGGGGCCCATCGGCATCAACAGCGCCACCTACGTCGGCTACGATGTGCTCTACGGCGCGACGGGAAGCCATCTCGCCGGGGTTTTCGGCTCCATGACCGCGACCCTCGCCCTGATGCTGCCCTCGTTCGTGATCATGCTCCTCGTGGTCCGCTTCTACACGCGTTTCCGCACGAGCCGGCTCTACGGCGGGACCATGGCCTGGCTCAAACCCGCGGTCGTCGGCCTGATCGGCGCCGCCGCCGTCATCCTCATGGTCAAGGTCCATTGGGACGGCTGGGTCCCCGAGGTGAGCCTCGTTCGCGACAACTTCCCCGACTGGAAGAGCTGGGGACTTCTCGCCGCCGCCTTCGCTGCCTCCAAATGGGGCCGCGTCAATCCGATTCTACTGATTCTTCTCGCCGCAGCAGCGGGACTGATCCTTTATTGATTTATGGAAGACAGAAGACACTTTTTGAAACAGCTGGCTGGCATGGGCGCCCTCATCGCGACCTCGCAGCTACCCCTGAGGGCCGAAGACATGCCGCAGGTATTTTCCAAAAGAGGCCGGAAAGAGCGCCTCTCGCTCAGCTATGCCGTGGTCAACATCGGTCTCGCCGAACCCTTCTCCGTCCTGCATCTGTCCGATTCCCACCTGACCGCCATCCGGCCCGATGAGACCGACAAGCTCGCCGTCCAGGAGCGCCGAACCCGCACCTTCGGCGGCCGGCAGGAAGAAGCCCTCGCCGACGCCCTCGCCTGGGCCAAGGAGCATGTAGAGTACCTGGTCCATACGGGAGACCTGATCGACTGGCAGAGTGAAGGCAATTTCGAAAAGGTCCGTGCGTACTTCGGCGACTCGCTCCTTGGCTGCCTCGGCAACCACGAATACACCGTCCAGTTCGGGAAAGCCGGCCGCGACGAAGCCTACAAAGATCTCTCCCGGGAGCGCCTCCGGAAGGTCTATCCCTTCGACATCAGCCTCCATTCCCAGGTCGTCCACGGTGTCAACTTCGTCACCCTCGACGACGTCTACGGCACCGTCACCCCCGCCCAGGTCGAGCGCTTCAAGGCCGAAGTCCAGAAGGGCCTTCCCATCGTCCTCTGCATGCACGTCCCCCTCTACACCGAGACCATCTGGCGGGCCCACCAGCGCTTCTGGAAAGGACGGGAGCCCCTGCACGACAGCCTCTTCCCCACCCCCGCCGGCGACTACAAAGCCCAGCTGGAAGACCCCGTGACCCGGGAGTTCATCGCCTACCTCAAGACCCTTCCCTCACTGAAGTGCATCCTCGCCGGCCACCTCCACATCACCGTCGAGGACCAGTTCTCCCCCTCTTGCCGCGAGTACGTCGTCGCCGGCGGCTTCCTCTTCCACGGCCGCGAGGTGCTGTTTATCTGAGGCGCCGGTAGTACTCCTGCAAGACGGCAAAGGCCATTTTGCGACGGCCCTGCTCGTCGACGAGGCCCTTGCGGTTGAAATCGTCCTGGATCCCCGTGAGCGGCCGCTTGGGAGAGCGGAAGTCCTTCAGGCACCAGGGACTCAGGCCGGAAAGGCCCGGAATCTTCGACAGCATCTCAAGGTTCTTCCGGTACAGCAGCTCCAGATACTCTTCCGTAAACATTTCGGATGCGCTGCCATGGTTTCCGTAGAGGGCCCCGCCGCCGAACTCGCTGATAATAACCGGCTTCCCGCGCGGGACGCTCCATTGGACCGCGTCGCAGTCGGCGGGGACGCCGTCGTACCAACCGACATACTGGTTGAAACTGACGAGGTCGGTGAGTTCGACGAGGTCGTCTTCAATGACGGGATGATACAGATCCGGTTTGTTTTTCTGGATGGCGGCGCTGACGAGCCGCGTCGGATCCTCCGCCCGGGCTTTTTCAATCAGCTTTTTCAGGAAAGCGAACCTTTCGGGGGTATGCGGCGTTTCATTGGCCACGGACCAGATGATGGTGGCGGCGCGGTTAGCGTCCCGCCGGATCATTTCCAGCAGCTGCTGCTCGGCCAGCGCATAGGTCTCCTCTGACTTCCAGTCGATATTCCAGTAGCACGGGATCTCTTCCCAGAGCAGAAAGCCCATTTCCTCGGCGAGGCGGACCATCTGCTCGCTGTGGGGATAGTGGGCCAGGCGGAGGAAGTTGCAGCCGAGATCTTTCGCGACCTCCAGCAGTGCCCTCACGTCCTCCTCGCCCCTGCAGCGGCCGGGATTCACCCCGATGCTTTCGTCATGGACGGCCACGCCTTTCAGGAAGACCGGCTTTCCGTTCAGCAGAATCTGTTCCCCGGCGGTCTGAATGGTCCTGAAACCAATACGCTCATCCAGCCTGTCCGCCCCGGCAGTTATGGAAATGTCATAAAGCCGGGGATGCTCAGGGGACCAGCGTTCCGGGCGGATTTTCGCCTTGAAACTGGCGACACCCTCCTTGACCGCGCAAGTCTTCTTCACTCTCAGTTCCGGAATCTCGACTTGAACCTCGGCAGAGCCTCCGTCAAGGAATACATCAAACGTAACTTCCTTCCCGTCAAAACGATAACGCCAGTCTTTGATATAGACCTCCGGGACGGCAACCAAAGAAACATCCCGGGTGATTCCCCCGTAGTTCCACCAGTCGAAATTGAGCGTCGGGACCTCGGAGACGCCACGGGTGTTGTTGACCCAGACCACCAGGCTGTTCTCCCCCTCCTTCAGCACTTCCGTCACCTCAAAGCGAAAAGGCGTGAAACCGCCCTTGTGCTCGCCCAGGATCTCATTGTTGAGCCCGACCATACACTTGTAGTTGACCGCGTCGAACTGAAGGAAATACCTTTGGCCAGGAAGCTTATGGACATGAAAAAGCCGCCGGTACCAGACGGAGCCCTCGTAATAGTAGAGCCGCTCGGACTGGGTGTTCCAGTCCCCCGGGACAGCGAGTGCCGGCGCCTTGTCAAAGTCGTACTCGATCAGTTTGCTCTTGTCCTGATAGAAATGCCGGTCCGCAAAATAACGCTTTGAAGGCCGCTGGAGCTGCATCTGGTACTTGTAAATCCCCGTATCCATGGGATCGACGATGTAGTTCCACCGCCCGTTCAAAGAAAGCGTCTCCCTGCCGGCAAGAGGAAGGAGGGCGAAGATGAAAGAGAGGACGAGAAGTAACCGTTTCATGCCTTACAGTTCCAGAATGGCAACCGAATTGTTCCAGAGGTCGATGCTGACCTGACCGTCCTCCGAAGGGAAGAGCGGAATCTCCGTGTAAAGATGTTCGAAATCCGTCAGATGGCAGAAAACCTTTCCAAGGCTCCGGCCGCTCAGAGAGACCCTGACCTTGGCCAAATTGCAGGCATTGTTATCCCCGTCGTAACGGGTCAGAAGCAGCGTAGTTTTGCCATCCTGCACGGAGGCCACGGCATAGATATCCCCCGCCCCGCCTTCCACGGAACAGGCGCACTGGCTGCCCTGGAGCTTACTCCAGGCATAAAAGGCATAATAGACGGGCTGGTGCGCCTGGGTCTGATAATCATAGAAGCCGCAGTAATTGGTGTTCGCGCGAAAATCGTAATACATCAGCATGTCCACCGGAGCATCCTGGAGGGCCGACATCGTGGCGGCGACAAAGGCCGCGCCCTTCATCGAGCGGCGGTTCAGGCGGTTGTAGCGCTCATTGGAACTGCCGGAACCCTCCTTGAAGCGGCGGTAGTTCCATTCATTGAGGATGAGTTCGGCATCGGCATAGCCATACTCCTTCATCCAGCCCCGGATGAGATCCGCTTCCATCAGATAGACCGACGGTTCCGCCCCATATTTGTGCCAGGAGACAAAGTCGATCGGGACCTCGTTGTCCCGCATATACTGGAAGAACTGCGGAAAATAGGTCTTCGTCCCCTGGATCCGGCAGTAGGAAGGACCGCCGATCTTAAGATCCGGGAAGCACGCTTTCATATGCTTGGCGGCAATGGCGTACATCTTATGGAACTCCTCGATGGGCCCGCCCCAGGTGCGGGGCTCTCTCTCCCAGCGGCCGGAGCTCTGGTCCAGGTCGGCCTCGTTCCAGATTTCCCAATACTGGATGTTATAATGGAAGCCGTCCGCCCAGCCTTCGTTGTAGTGGCGGATAATATGCTCGCAAATCTTGGCCCATTTCTTATAATCCTTCGGCGGGAAGATGTTGTACTTCGCCGCCGTCTGGTTTTCGATGGTCTGTCCCAGGCGGTAGAAAGGCTCGCTCCCCGCCTCAATCAAAGTTTTGATATAGAGGTCCGTCTCCCGGAAGTCATAGGAGGATTCTTTGTCGGGATTCTTGCTCCAGTCGGGGAAAATGTCACTGATGTCCACCAGGTGCTCCCCATAATAGCCATGGGCATCATGGGTGCGGCTGTAAGGGATGTTGAGAATCCTGAAGTCCGCCTTCTGCATCTCGCTGTCATAGGACGGGCCGTTGTTGACGGCGTTCATGGGCTTGACCGGCCCTTTGATGACGGACGGATCTACGGTCACGCTGACCGGGACGGAGGTAATGTCCGGCTGGACTTCCTGGGCCGGCAGAAAGGCCGGCGCCAGCAAAGCAAAGAACAATATGCTTCTTTTCATCTTATTTCCATTTTACATCTCTCAGATAAACCTGCCGGCTGCCTTCATGGACAGAATTGAAGGCCATCTGCTTCCCGTCCGGACGCCAGCGGGCATGCAGGTCACAGCGGGAATACTGCTCCTTATACTTTTCCGGAACCAGGAAACTTCCGAGGGAAACAAGGGCCTCGTCCTCCAGGCGCAGAAGCACCCAACTGCGGTAGCCATCCTTGTTCCAATACCCTTCACTGCTGAGAAACTGCCCGTTCGGGGAGAAGACGCAATGCCCGTCCCAGTCCATAATGCCCGGAGCGAGATGGCGTACCTTGTCCTCCTCTCCGACCTTGAAGACTGTATGCGCCCAGCTTTGGCCACCGCCCCAGCGCGCCGTAACGGCAAGGGTTTCGCTGTCCTTCCAATTGAAATGGGAACCCTTCCAGCCGTCCGGGAAACAACGCCTGAGATCCGTTCCGTCCGTATGGATGGTGAAAGAGACGGTATCCCACTGATAGACAAACCCTTTCGCCGCCATTTGAGCACGGAAGTTCTGGACCGTCCGCGCCAGGAAAAACACCTTCGATGCATCCGGACTGATAATTGTATGGCAGAAATAGGCCAGCCCGTCTTCGGAAGTAATCTCCGGCATCATGTCACGGGTCTGGGCGACGGAAAGAATCAGCCGTTCCTCGCCGCTCTTGAGGTTCAGCAGCCAAAGGCCGTCATCCTCCGGCCATACTTCACCGAGCAGCGCATCCTGTCCGTCCCCGGCATAGCCATAGTCCGGACGGCAAAGGCGGAGCCGCGCGTAATTGATGCTGAGGGCCCATTCGCCCGAGGGGTCCACGGCGCTCACCGGCCTCGGGAGGATGCGCTCCTCCCCGCTTTTCCAGTTCAGCAGCACGCTGACGAACTTCCCTTCCCGCATATCGTTGAATACGCAAAGCCCGTCTTCCCAGGGAAGCCAGTGGAACATCGCCGCCTCCTGGAAATTCCAGCTGACCGTCTTTGAGATCGGGATGAAGCGGCAACTGTCGGAAAGGTCCACCAGGGCCACTACGGCCGTATCCGTCACCTCGGGAAGCCGGCCCGTGAAATCCGTTTCCAGCACCGCCATGTAGCGCCCGTCCGGACTCCAGGCATTGATCCCGAAGTAACTCGCCAGCAGATGGTCCTGCGGCCCCCGGGTGATGGCATAGGGCTCCCCCACCTCCGGGAAAGGAGGCAGGCCCTCGCCGCAGCAGGAGAGCAGTAGCGACAGGGCTGCGATAAGAAAACAAGCTTTTTTCATTTCCTAATACAGACCTTCACTGTTGTAGTTTTCGTGCGACGAGCCGCCAAAGTCGTAGTTTTCCACGCTGTACGCTACGGTAAGGAGTTTGGTCGCGACCGCAATGTTCCCATTGTTGTCCACCACCCTCAGCCTGACGGGAACGTTTTTCCTGGAGGTTCGGAAAGTCACCTGAGGATGCTGCGCATTGGAGCGCACCCCGTCAATGTCCCATTCCCAGTAAGCGATTCCTGCAGGAGACGACGAGCGGTCGGTAAAGGTCAGTGCGCGCTTTGTCGTAGGATTGTCCGGAAGGTCAAAATCGGCCACGGGCAGGGAAGACGTCGTGCTGCTCAGGTTGAAAACGGCAAACACCGGATAGTGGTCGGAGATATACTTGTCGTTCCACTTGCGATTATCGGTACGGAACATGTAGCAGTCGCCGATTCCTTTATAATAGATATGGTCGATCAGCTTGCTTTCGGTTCCCCACCAGTGGTAGGTCCCGTAAGAATCGCTTATCTGAGCCGTATGGCGGGCATTGGAATAAGCAGCCTCGATGGGATCCAGCCACGAGTCGCCTTCCACCAGGTTCCAGTCACCTGTCATAATCACCGGAAGATTATTCGTGTTATTACTGGCGATTGTGTTCAAAATGAGACTTATCTCCTTCGGCCGGGAGTCGTACAGGCTCAGATGGGTATTCATCATAAAGAACTGCTTGTTCGTGGGCTTGTAGGTCATGATGGCCCAGGTAGAGGTCTGCGGATTCCCATCCCCTCCATCCCCTTCATCCATCTCGGAGAAGAGACTGCCGATGCTTAATGGATGATCGGAATGCCAGATGGTACCGTGGCTGCCCAGGGTAATCAGGTCGGTGCGGTAAAAAATGGTACTGGATTCCTCCTTTGCGTAGGTATTGTTGCCTCCCCAGATGCCACTTTCATCTGCGGTGATATCATATCCTCTTTCACGTCCCAGACCGTAGTATGAATACCCGTTGCAGTTATTCTTGATGTCCTTCACTTGCTCCTTCTGGGCCTCCTGCAGACCGAGAACGGCCGGACGGTAGGCATTGACCATAGCAAAGTAAGCGCTCTTACGGTTGGTCCAGTCGCGGTCGCCGGTGTCCGGATTGCTGGCCTTGTCGCGGGCCGTAGCGAAACGGACATTGGAGGACATAACCATCAGCCCCTCCGGAATCACCTCAGGCTGAGGAGTATAGCTCTGAGAAGTCAGGGGATAGACCTTCCCGGCCTGGGCGGCGAAGGAAGAAGAGGTCGAAAAGACCATCTGGGTCCCGTCGGTCGCGCTGATGGTAAAGCGCATGCCGCTCGCATAGGTCTGGGCGGGAATCAGCAGATGGACCGCATTGCCGAATGCCAAACCCTCCCCTGGAGCATAGACGACAACGCGCGGCGAGGCGCCGGAGGCGGGGCTGATCCCACTGAAATCAGTGGTAAAGGGCCCGCTGACCTTCTCCGTCCCGAGAGACTCGAACATCACGGAGGAAATCTTAGCCTTGTACGTGCCCGGCACAGTCAGCTTGATGGAGCACATCAAGGGCGAGAAATTGATTTTCACCGAGTTGGCGCTGCCCGTCATGATGAATGCCGCCGGATCGTAAGTCGTAGAAGAACAGGTCTGCGTCGCCGGCAGGGAGAGCGTGGCCGAGCCATTGCCGTAGTTCGACACGATCGACGCGGGATAGGCAAAATAGTAAGGCGCCTCCGAGGTCAGGGTAACGGAGAACTCCGCCTTGTTCGTTCCCACATAAGGCGAATCGGCCGCCAAGGATTCAGACGCCGTGCCATTGACGGAGATGGCATCCCCCGCCGACCAGTAGTTCGGATAAGCGTTTCCCTGTTTTTCGCCAAGATGCGTCTTCGTCTGCGGGAGGCTGGCCTCGAAAAGAAGCGTCTGGGGAACCGCCTCCATCTCAAGCTGTTTCTCTTGGGTGCAAGAGAATACAAGGGGCAGGAGGAGTAATATGGAATTAATCTTTTTCATAGCCTCAATCAATTATAATTCCAGTCAAATCCTCCAAGGTCATCCTTTTCCTCAAGGGAATCCAGTTGAGAGCCGTTGCAAAACGCCCGCTCCATGCAAGTAATGTTGAACACTGCCGTGTCCGGTAATAAGTATTCTTTTTTCATAGGAACAGTCTATTTTGCGGGAGGATTACAGGTCTTCTGAGGATTGCCGCCCAACTGCGACCAGTTGGATCCGGGAGCCGTCGTCTTGGGGCAAGTGATCTTGTAAAGGACAGCGCCCGACGAGGAAGAACCGGTCACATAGATGTTTCCGTCCTTGTCGATGGTGGGGCTGGTACGGGTTCCGTCAAGATTGATCGAC
>JAEEGL016631374.1_pt1 | contig 10522 bp, 12 predicted proteins | sample 9134231 | NCBI WGS metagenome assembly JAEEGL01 (sample SAMN16246548, study PRJNA631951) | gut metagenome | biome: gut microbiome; feature: rumen; material: fiber-attached | host: Bos | place: Iran: Karaj | collected 2018-10
TACAATAGTTTCTAATTCTTCTTCAATATAACCTGGTTTATGTGATGTAATTGTTGATATTGTTTTATTATCAACAGATCTTAATCAATTATTATCTCTTTCTTCTTTTAAGTATTCTTTTACTTTTTCAAATAATTTAACTGTTTTTTCAGTTGGTCAACATAAAAAAGAAGCATCTCAATCATAAGGTGTAATGTTTTCATAAACAAATTTTCTAACATCAATTCACATCAGCAATTTTATTTAAGAATTAAAAAATAATTTTAGAGGTGTGTTGTTTTATAATTGTTTTTTATTTTTTAAGATTTTTCTTAAATATATACAATTTGAAGTTTTTTTCAAAAAAGTGTTTACTTTTACCTTAAAATATATATAAAAATAAAGACATTTAAAAACAATTTCGTTTTTTTGTGCCTTTATTTTAATTTATATTCATAGAAGATGAAAGATTCTATTCTTGAATGAATAAATCTAGTATCAGTCAAAGAACATTTAAATGACATCATTGAATCAATTAACATGATGATGAATTCTTATGACTGAAATTACCTAGATTTAAGAAAGAACAAGAAAGATTATTTTCGGTTCAATTTATTAGTTCAACTCAAAAAAGATTTTGAAGAAGAAATTGATAATAATGAACCAAATTGAAAAAAGCAATACTTGCAGCATTATTTTTCAAAAAGGACTAATTTAGTGCTTAATAAAAAATATGAACAAGTAGAAGCTTATAAATTTTTCAAGTAAACTTCTTTTTTGTGTGCTTGAAATATAAAATTTTTGTTAAATTTTTTATTTACTTTTAGAGCAAAAAATCTATATTAGTTAATGAAAATTTTATATTTTATGTACTATTAAATGTCACTATTTGAAAGCTTATTCAAAAACAATAAATTAGTACAAGAAGATAATTATGATCCAGCATTAAAAAAGTTGTTTGATAGCTTTGAAAACACAAGTTATTTAGATATTGATTCAGTTTATGAAATCAATGAACTTGATGATTTTACAAGAGAAGATCTAAAACAACTATACGAATTTTATAAACAAGAAAAAGAAAAACAAGAATTAGATAGAATTGAATATACCAAAAAACAACACCAAATGTTATTTGAAAAACTAATTTGTTATATTAAAAATGTACAAGAAGAAAAACAAGAAGAAACAAATGTAAAATTTCTTAATATATTAAATAAATTAAATGAAAAATGATGGAAACCATTTTGATATGTTTGTGATTGAATTAAAATACACAAGAAAGATTATAATTGAAATATTGAAGAAATTGCTTTAAATAACAGAAGATGGATTGAAGAAGGTTATTCTTGAAGATATGTATATGATTATTTTAATTTAACAGAGTTATTATCAAATATGTCTTGATTATTTGAATTTATTGTTGAACATTGATATTTTAAAGATAACGATGAAATAAATTTTGATTGAAATACTATTTGAAAAAGTAGTGTAAATTATTATTATATTAAATCATCATTATTAAAATCTAATTATGAAAAAATATTATTTTTAATCAAAAATGTAAATATATAATATGAAAAAACAACCAATAAGACATTTATTTGTAAGTACTTGAGAAGATAGTTTATGTTGATTTTGGCAATGAAATTTTGATAAATATTGAGTACCACATATTCCATTTAATAGCTCAAATATGGAACGAGAATGTTGAGAATTTCCAGAAAAAAGACCAATAGAAAATTGATATAATTATGAAGAATTAAAAGCTGTTGTAAATTGAACTGTAATATGTAAAAAATGTTTAGAAGAATTAGAAAATTTAAGTGAACAATTTATAAATATAACAAACAAAAATAATGAAGGAATTTAAGTTTAAAGTATTATGAAATCAAGAAAGTAATGATAATTATGATTTTGATTCTTTTCTAACTTATTATTTAGATATAAATGACAGATATAAAGAAAAATATATTCATGAAAAATTAAATTTTATAAAACAACAATCAGAATTATATGACAAACATACAATAAAATATGAATCTTATCAAGAATTATTTAATCAGTTATTAGAATTAAGATTAAAATATTTTGATTGAGATAAAGAACAACTAGAAAAAATGTTTCAAATATTTTTATTCTTGATGACTAAAAAACAATATTTTATTGAACATAAAAATGATTGTGAAAATAATATTCAACATTTAATATTTGCAATTGCTTTTTATCAAATTTGATTGAATATACACAAAAAATACAGAATTATTGAAGAATATTTATGATTATTAAATAATGATGACCAAAACAAAAGAATTTCAACATCAATAAATGATTATTCTTCACATATTAGATATAATGAAGTTAGTGAATTAGCTAATTTCTTTCATTTATTAACAATTTTATCAAAACATACATTAGTTGAACATTATTCAAATTGCAATATTGATTCAATAAATGAATTATTAACAAATAAATTTCTAGATTTTGTAATACCACAAGAAAGAAAAGAATGAAATTATTGGGATACAATTGATTTAACTTGAACAATAAAAGATATTTATTTAGATAATCTTAAAGACAAATATGCTTTAATTGAAGCATTTAACATGTGATACACAAAATTAAGTTTACTTGATTTAGAAATTGAAAATTATATAAATAATCAATAATATTATTATATATTTATTTGTGATTAGTATATATGGCATCAACAAGAAGTGAAAGTTTAAATTCAGAGAAATTACAAGTCAAATACTTATTTGATAATAATATTATTAGTAGAGAAAAATTTTATTATAATGATGATTCAGATATTGAAATTACTAATTCTGATTGAATAGCTTTAAATGTATTAAATTGAGAAGAAAGTATATATAGAGATGATTTAATTAGTGTAGATTGATGAACTATTATTGATTTAGAAGCATCATTATCATTATTACAAAATATGTGATATGTTTCATATAATTATTTCAAATTCTTTGATTGAGTTTATTTATATAAAACAAGTTTCTTATTAAATTTATATTTATTAAGTCTAAAAGAAAATGAAGAATTTGTATATAAATTTTGAAATGATTTTGTAGAAAAAATTAAATATTTTTATGACTTATATAAATCACAACAATCATTTAGATTCAAAATATATGATACAAATAATTGATTTATTCAAAAACTTATTTTAGCAATTATTTATGCTCTTATATATAAAGATACAAATGAAATTTGAAATGTAAATATTGAAATATTTGATTTCTCTACAAATGCAAATGTACAAACATATATATTAAAAGATGACTTTTTATTAAAGTCTCTATATAATATATATATGAAGTTAAAAGACACAAAAGATCTTAAAAATTGATTATTAAATAAATATTTGTTATTACATTATCAACATAAATCAGAAACAAAGAATAATTATGAATTTAGATTATTCAAATTTGCACGAAGTAGTACAAAAATTAAAGAAAAAGAAATAAAGATATTTCAAAATAGAAATTTTGTGATATATCTTCATGATTATGATTATCATACAAAAGAAATTAAAAATTTTAGTTTTTTAAGATAAATACAAATGAATACAAAAAGTGTTATTATGATTATTGCTAGTTGTGTTATTTTATTATTGTGATTGTTTTTTATTAGTACTTGAAATGATGAAGATGAATATTGAGTATTACCTAATTTAGAACAACAAAGACAAACAACAGCAGAAACAGCAAAAAATATTAGAGAAAATCTTGATACTATTCAAAAAGATTTAACCAAAATCAAAACTATAATTGAAGAAAATAAAGAAAATGAATCAGAAAATAAAGAAGAAGTTGTTGAAAATAAAGAATTAACAGAAGAAGAAGCACTTGAAAAAGCTTATTTGAATGATGATTTAACTGTTGAAGAAATATGGGATAGATATAATATTGATGTAAGTGATATGAATAAAATATATTGAGATTCAATTATTTATTATGAACCAAAAGATAATGATAAAGAAATGTATGTATTTTGAACTCATCAAAAAATATATCCAAAAGAACCAGAAAATCTACCTTATACAAATGCAATGAATTTAGAAATTAAATGATTTGTTAATGATTTTACACAAAATTATTTTAATTATAATACACATGATGTTGATAGATTAAGTAGATTATTAAATGAATTTTATGATGAAACTTGAAGAAAAGTTATTGTTGTAGTATTACCATCAAAAGAATGAAATACATTTGATGACTTATATTATAATGCTTTAGCTTTAAATAAAGATCAAAATATTGATGATATTTTATTCTTAATTAGAGAAAATTGAGATTTTTGATATAGATATAAAACAAAACTTGATGAAAGAGTAAATGATGATTTAGTAAATAAAATGTTATGGGATGAAAATTGATATAAAAAATGAAAATCTTCAGATTGAGTAGTAAAATGAATAGAAAATATGATAAATATTCTAAAAAATGCTATTTCAAACTAATTAAAATGCTAATTACTAATTATAATTACACAGAAAATCCTAGTTTTATTGACTTTTAGGATTTTTTTGTTATATTTATATTGTTTAATTAAATACAAACCTTTATTCTACTACACTATTTAATTAAAACAACTACTACACAACATTTATATAATAACTAATAAAAACAAAATGAACAACACTACAAATTCAATCATTACATTCTTTAAATCTATTTTATCTGGAATATATAAATTATTTGTTGCAATACATAATTTAATTCCACAAAAAGCTAGAATATATGTATATGAAACTTTAATTTGTATATTATTATTTGTATTATGAACAAACGTATTTCATAAACAAATAAATATGATGAAATTAGATATTAAAATATCATATCAAGAACATTTGCAAAAGAAATCACAAAAGAAATTTAATAAAGAAGAAGCTGAATTAGCAAATGAAATTAAAATTATGACTCAAAAAACTATTGATAAAATACATGCTAAAAAAGAATTATGTGTTAATAAAGAATTTAATAATGCATTAAAAAATTTAAGAGAAAAAGAAATTATACTAACTGATGAATTAGAAGAAAAGATTATGAATAATATAAATTATAATCTTTGTAGTTATGAAGAAATTAAAGAAAAAGAAATTGAATATGAATTAAAATATATTCAAAATGCATTTAATTATAAACAACTTGAATCAGAAATCAATAAAGAAATAAATAATTTAGTACAAGAAGAAAATACTAAAAAAGAAGAATTAAAAATAAATGATGATAATTACTCAATTGATGAAGTTGAGTATTTATCTTTTCTAGATAGAACAGCAGGTTGAGAAGATGAACAATATGAACCAAAAATAAGAAATAAAGAAAATTTTAAAGCAGTATTTTGTTTATATGGACATGGAATGTCATCAACATATAAAGATACAATGGATCCTTGATATGTAATTACTAAAAATGATTTTAGTGAAGAACAACGAAATAAATTAAGTGAATATGTTAATAAATATGCTTATCAATATATTAAAGATGACTTTAATAATAATTGAGTATTAAGTGAAAGATGACTTATTGAAATGATGAATCAATCAAGTTGTCAAACATTAAAAAATAAATTAGAACCTAAATGAATTAAAGTATATGAAATTGGTAAAAATCCATTAATGAGTTTAAGTGATAAAATTAAAATGGTAAATGATATCTCATTACAAAATTGATATAATCAAACAAACTCAATAGTTTATGAATTACACTCTAATGTTGTAGGTAATCCTGATAAATCTTGAATTGAAGTATTTTATTCACATTATGAACAAAAAAATAATAATATGCAAGGTAGAGACTTAGCTATTACAGTATTAAATGAAATCTCTAAATTACATAAATCAAAAACTAAAGTTGATTCAGTATATGTTGTTAAACCAGATTGAAAATCAAAACATGCTTATTTAGGTATTACTTCAGCTACTAGACCTTTATGAATGATTATTGAATATTGATTTAAGAAAAACTTAAATGATGTTACAATTATGTTAGAAAACAGTGAACAAATAGGTGTTGATATAGCTAATTGAATTATCAACTTTATACAATAATTTAATCTATATTTTATAATGATTTTATGAATAATATTTCAATATGAAAAAAGAAGAAAAGAAAATAATTGATAAAATCATTGAAGCTAATAACTTAATTGTAGAAATATTTTCACCAAAATGATGAGAAAACAATCTACATATTAGAAAATCATTTATTGAAAATATTGAAAATGAAGCTGAATTTTGTAGTAAAAATGATAATTGAAATATTGAATTATATAAAGAATTATTACATTTCTTTAATGATAATATATTATTTAAAGAAACTTTGATTCAACAAAAAGATATAACTCATTTTCATAAAATTCTAAATAATAAAACAGAAAACAAGAAAATGTTTAAATATATATTTGAAAATTGTAATAATATAAAGAATAACTTTTTTAGATGAGTTTGTTTATACTTCTTATTATTATATTTTAAACCATTTGATAAAGATAATTTAATTTTAGCAAAATTGTTTTGCCAATTTGAATTGAATAAATGATGATTTATGTATTATGTAGTTGAAGATGAAATTGATGAAATTAAAAAGTTAGAAGATAAAGAAGCAAAACCATTAGATTTATATGTTAAATTTGCTAATTATATAATTGCTCATTATAATTTAAATCGTTAAAAGTTTAAATTATGAATGAAAAAGATAATAAGAAAATTCAATTATATAGAAATATATTAAAAGAAAAATTAAATGTATTTTTTAATTTTGATTTTGAACTTTCTTATTTTTCTGATTCAAAAAATAAATCATATCAAGAAGCATATAAAAAAACAAATACTATTTGAAAATTTATTTGAAATTGAAATATCACTTTTGATTTTCTACAATATAAAAATTTTAACACAACAATCTATTCATTAAGACAACAAATAGTTGATGAAAATCAACCAACAAAAAGAAAACTAAAAATATTAAATAAATTTACACATATATCATTACAACAATCAAATCCAATTATTTATAAAATAATAAATAATTTTGAACAATGAAATATAAAAGATCTTTTTCATTGAAAATATAATATATTAAATTTGAAATTAACAGAAATGTGACAAATACATTTATCACCATATTTTTTTGATTTAACATTTTTTTGATGAGAAATTAAGAATTTGAAATTATTGAAATGACAAGAAATGTATTATAGAACATTTAATGATTTGATAAATAATTTTTATTTATTACAAATTTTAATCAATCCACATATTTATATAAATCAAACAGTAAAAAATATTTGAACTGTATTAAATTATAAGAATGAATATTATATATTGAATCAGAAAAGACAAAAGATTTGTTGATTTTGATTTGAAAAAGTATTATCACAAAAAATAGTTTTTATTATTAAATTTTTATCTCAATTTGAAGAATTAGATTATAAAACACAAAAATATTATATTGAACATAACTTATTATTCTTTATGTGAATACAATCAATTATTGATGCTTATTTTTGAAGAATAAAAGTTCAATTGTCAACATCTGAATGAAATAGAGTATTTGCAAATAACTTAATTTGTTTAAAAGAATATTTTAATTGAAAATATCTTAAAATATTAAAAAAATTAAAATTTTATAGTAATGATAAAAATATAAATTGTTATATGAAATGAGAATTAAAAAAGAACTTTAATAACCAATATAAACTATATAAAAATTATATACAAAGCATTTATTGGAGACATTGAATGTAAAATGAAGAAAGAATTACAACCATTATTAAGAAAATTTTTATTAAATCAATCATTCTTATATAATTATTTTTGAAATAGTAATTATTGATGATTTTATAGTTGAGATGAAAGAAGAAATGAATATTGAGATACTGATTTAAGAACTGTATTATTAAAAACAAATAATATCACAAAAACTAAGTTTAAATATACAAATGAAGATAAAGATTATGAAATAATTGATGTAAAATCACAACAACACTCAGACAATAAAGAATTAACTAAAAGATTAAATAATTATTGAATTTGAGATTTAAGTAAATTATGAGATTATTGAAAATTATATGTTAAATTTTTAAGAAATGATGATAATGATTTTAGATGTAAATTATATAAGATAAGATTTTTTCAATGAAAATTAGATAGATTAGATTGATGAAGTATTTTTCAAGTCTACCCATATAGAACACTCAATCTTGATAAAAAAGAAGAATATGCAAAAAAATATATTTTTGAAAATTTATACCTATTTTGTTTTTTATTCTGAAATATTTTTTTGAATAAATGAGTTATAAAAATTTTAAACTGAAATTATAATATATTTAATACTGAAAGAAAAGGAAAAATATATAACATGTCGTTTTTGGATCAATTATTCTCAAAAACTTTCGCGTTCTATGAAATTATTCAAAAACTCGACAAACTTGAGAAAAAAGGGGAGAAAATCGACGATATAATTTCAAATAATTTAGTATTGTTTATTTGAATGGAAATTTTCTTCTTTTTTTACTTGAATGTGTGAATTAGATGAAGTAAAGAATTTTTTGATAATAAAAATTTGAATAAAAGATTTTTGAAAAAATCTTGATTAGAAAATTTAGCACCATTTTTATGAAGAGAACTAAATTCTTATTCAAATCAAATAAATATTGTACATAATTCTTGAGAACTTTGACAAAAATTATCAAAACATAATTGTGTAACAAGTTGATTATGAATTGCTTATTATATAACAGACAAAAAATTACAAAAAGATTTTATTGATTTAACATTTTCTTTAATACCAAAAAATTTATTATCACAAAAAGATTATTATCATGAATTTGATTATTATAATGATTTTGATTTAGATGATATATTTATACCAGATGAATAATATATTAAATGAACAAATAAAAAATTTAAGAATATTATTTTTTCTGTATTTAGAAAATAGAATTTTAAGATATAAAGAAATAAGATGAAATAGTAATTTTTTTAAGTTATTTGAAAATGAAAAATATAATTCTTTTTCTAAAAAATTAAATGAATATATGAATGAACATGAAAGAAAAATTATGTTTGAAATAATTGATTTATTTTATATTGATGATTGATTAGATAAAACAAATACTATTCATACAAATAAACCTTTTTGGATGTTTACTTTAAATACAAAATTACTACCAACTTTTATTGATATATCAATAAAAACAGCATTTAATACAATAAAGAATTATCAAAATAATGAAATACATTTTTCTTTTTATAGTTTTAGAAATCATGATGTTTGATATTATGAAAAATTTTTAAGATATATTAAAGATACTTATTTTTTTAGAAATAAAAGATCAAAATACAATAAACTGTTAACAAAATATTGATTTTTATTATTATCAATATATTTTGACTTAAAAGAAGATTATGAATATAAATATCTTAGCAAAAAATCTATTTTATATTGTAGTTATAATGAATTAAATCATATAGAAATATATAATAAAATATATAATGATTTATTAGAAAAATTTTGAGAAGATTATATAAAACAATGAAAAATAATATATGATAACTTAACTAAATATTACTTAAATTTACAATATTTATAAAATATAAATGGATTTAATAACAAAACAATCAATTAACATCAAAAATGAATTTTATTTAATTTTTAACAGATTTTTTGTAAAATCATATTTAGAATATTGTTTTGATAATAATGAAAAAGATATAAAACCAATTTTAGAATATAATAAAAGATATTATTTGTTTAGTAAAAAATATAAGAAACAAGATTTAATATATTTTTTAAGTGATGAAATAAAAAGGAATAAAAAAGATTTTCAAAATAAAGTAAATTCATTAGTTAAATGAATGTTTTGTTTACAACAATTTCCATCAATCTTTAATTACTTTTTTGATTCAATTATTAAAGATTATAATGAATATATTAAAAAGATAGATAAAATTATTGTATATAAAGTTGCTTTTAATTATCAATACTCACAAAACATAATCAATTGATTTTTCAAAAAATTATATGAGATGAAAGAAAAAAACGAAAAACAATATAAAAAGTTTATTGAAGATTACTGATTATTATTTTTATATATATTATTTGATGAAAGTTATTTATATAAATTTAATTGTTGTAGAATAAATCTAAAATATGATGATATTACAGAAGATATATTAAATTTATATAATGAATCAGAATTAAAATTTTTCAAAAAATTATATGTCTTTGTTAAAGAAAAATATTGAAGTTATTGAACTTATTGATGATATAATTTGAAAATATAAAAAATGAGAAAAATTATAAATTAAATATTTAATTTATGTGAGAAAAGTTATGATAAATAAAAGAATTTTCAAAGAATTAGATAACTTAAAAAAGTGAATTTTTTATATGGTGTGAAAAGAATGATTATATTTGTATTGATATAATTGAAAACCACAATTAAAAAAACAAATAGATTATTTAGAAAAAATAGGTTATATAAAAGATTTTGCTTGAACTTTTTCTTTTATGAAAGA
>JAEEGL017305695.1_pt1 | contig 10522 bp, 9 predicted proteins | sample 9134231 | NCBI WGS metagenome assembly JAEEGL01 (sample SAMN16246548, study PRJNA631951) | gut metagenome | biome: gut microbiome; feature: rumen; material: fiber-attached | host: Bos | place: Iran: Karaj | collected 2018-10
ATGCCAGGCAGAAGGCGCTGGAACTGGTAAAGGACGGAGTCCGTACGGTAATAGCCGTCACGGCCTGCATCCCGGGGCTGTGCGGGGACGACCTTGAGCCCGTAAAGCAGGAGCTTGCGGGCATGGGCGCCGAGATGTACATAGTCCACACGGACGGAGTGGAGGCAGGCGACTACAACGAGGGCATGGCACTTTGTTATAAGACTCTCGCGCAGGAGGCCGTCCGCCCCGATGTTGAGCCCGAGCCGGATCTCATTAACATAGTATACGAGCAGACCTGGTCCGCAAAGACCGACGATAATTTCCAAAAGCTCAAAGCGATACTGGACGGCCTGGGTATAACTGTAAACTGCAGGTTCCTTACGGCCTGTTCGATAGAAGACATACACGGATTCCTTAAGGCTCCCTACAGCCTCATGGCCCGCGGCGGAAAGCTGGGCGAAGAGCTTAAGGAAATATTTGAGAGCCGCTACGGCTGCCGTTTCATGGACGGTACTCTTCCGAGAGGTTTTTCTCACAGTGCGGAATTTGCGCGTCAGCTCGGCCGTCTGTACGGCAAGGAGGCACAGGCAGAAGCCCTGATAGAAAGCAGCAGGGCAGCTTATCTCAGGGAGATGGAGCAGCTGAAAGAGACTTTCGGCGGAAAACGCACCATGATATTCCTGAGCGAAGCGCTCCCGTGGCTGTCCGAGGCGGCGAAAGACCTGGGGCTGGATATCGTTTACGAGTTTGCTCCCGGCGCATCCGGTTCTCTCAGCGCGGGCTGGAACCACAGGTTCTCCGCGGACTGGGAAAAGGACACCGAGAGCTTTCGCGATGCGGTCGCCGGGAAGAGACCGGAGCTCGTGCTCCTTAGTGATCCCTCAGTTCTGCCGGACTGTGTACCGGGGACTGCGGTGATCACCGTGCCGCGCGAGATAGGCGTGGGATTCTCTGCCGGTGCGGAAGAAGTCCGCAGATGGATAAAGCTTGCCGGCCCAAGGCCGGAGGGCAGGTGGAAACATGACAAAGACCTATTTGAGAAATATTACTGCTGATTATATCACCGGAGCCGTCTCTGCCTGCGAAGGCATCAAGGACAGTCTGGTCCTTATAAACGGTCCTTTGGGCTGCAAGTTCTACCATGGCTACGCCGCCGGGCAGTCCATGGTAAGGCCTCAGGAGCTTTGGAGGCTGAAGGGCGATCTTAAGATACGGGGCGCCATGTCCGACAAGCTCCTGCGCAGTCAGTACTTTGCCGGAAGCCCCGAGATCCCCGGCAGCAACCTGCGCTACGAGGATTTCATATTCGGGACCGCGGAACAGCTTGCCCGCGCCCTGAACGATATTTTCGCAGAGCACAGATATGCCTTCTTCGCGGTTATCCAGGCGCCGGGGACCTCGCTTCTGGGCGAGTCCCTGGAAGGGCTTCTTGACGATATAACGGAGGAATTCGGGATACCGCATCTGTTCATAGAAGCGCCCAGGCTCTCCGAAGACATTTTTCTCGGCTATGACGAGACCATCGTCAGGATACTGAAGCTTCTGGAGCTGCATAAAAAAGATCCCATGAAGAGGTCTTCCGAAAAGGGCAGACACCCGAGAGTAAATCTCTTCGGCTTTTACACCTACGAAAAATTCCTGGAAGGAGACCTTGCGGAGATCACGAGGCTTCTTTCGCTCTGCGGAGCAGACGTTGCCTGCGTCGCAGGCGCGGACAGCAGCCTGGAGAGCCTCAGTGCCATCCCCGAGGCAGACGCCAACATCTTCCTCTCGGCTGAGCGCTGCGCAAGGACCGCAGAGTACCTTTCGGATCTCGGCATGCCGTCCCTGGACTTCGGATGCCTGCCCGTGGGACCGGACCTTACGGAAAGCTTCGTAAGGGAGGTGTCGGAGCTTCTCGGAACAGACTGCTCTGCTGCTCTTAATGAGATAGAAAAGACCAGAGCCAGGCTCTTCTACCACATGGCAAAGCACTTCGGCGCTGCGGGATTCCCTCGGGATCTGTCCTACGCTTTGGAGGCCGAATGCTCCATGCTCTATTCCTACGCGGATTTCCTTACATGCTACCTCGGAATGGTGCCTCAGGCCCTTCACGATCTCTACAGTGAAAGAAAGAGCCGCTTTTCTGAAAAGCTGGCGGAGGCATGCGGTGCCAAGCTGTGCGAAAAGGCCCTCAGGTCGGATATTTCCAAAGTAAAAGACGCGATACTGCTCGGCAATGCAAACAGTATCGCGCATATTCTTACATACAGCGGCAATGTCTTCGGGATAGAGATATCCCTGCCTTCTTCCGGATACGTTAACGTCCTTCCAAGGACCTACGTCGGGTGCGCCGGCTCTCTGCAGCTGCTGGAGCAGCTCATAAACGGCGCAAGGCTACTTAAGGCCTGGGATTAGGATCCGCCTGCATCAGTTGCCCTGCTTGTTGCCCGGGCGGAAGCGGACCACCTTGTTGGAGGTGTTCTTCTCCAGCGGGGTGTGGCGGACGAAGATCTGCTTTATCATCTTGTAGGTCGGGTTCTTGGCGTTGGTCTCGTTTACGGCCTTCCAGAGATACTCTTCGACCTTTGCGGTATCGTCGGCGCCTTCGCCCAGCGCTGCCTTTACAACTTCCCAGTCGGGATATATCGACGCCGCTATCACGGTGTCGTCCTTGTTCTCGGACTCCGCCTCGAACACCATGGACTCGTTTATGCAGTCGTGCAGGGAGAGCTCGTATTCAAGCTCTTCGGGGAACACGTTCTTGCCGTTCTTGGTGATTATTACGTTCTTGGCGCGGCCGGTTATGTAGATGTAGCCTTCCTTGTCTATGTAGCCGAGGTCTCCGGTGTGGAGCCAGCCGTCGCGGATGACTTCCGCGGTAAGGTCCGGACGCTTGTAGTATCCAAGCATCACGTTCTCGCCGCGAAGGCATATCTCGCCTATGCCGTCCTCGTTAGGCTCGTCTATCCTTGCTCCGCAGCCCGGGAAGGCAACGCCTATGGAAGCGGCCTTGGGGCAGGTGTCCGGGTTGAGGGCGCCCATCGGAGCGCACTCGGAGAGCCCGTAGCCCTGAAGGGCCTGTATTCCGAAGGCCTGGAAGTCCTCCAGTATTGCCGGGTTGATGGCGGCGCCGCCCGCTATGAACATGCGGAACCTTCCGCCGAACTGCTCCTTTATCTCCTTGAAGAAGAGGTTGGATACGTCCATGTGGAGCTTGTTGCGGAAGAAGAGAGAGATCTTTACGCCCTTCTTTGCAACGGCTTCCTTGCCCTTGGCGCGTATGCCCTTCCAGATCTGCTTGTGCAGGGTCTCAAAGACGGCGGGCACGCCCAGGAAGAAGGTCGGGTGGACCTCCTGGATGTTCTTGAGTATGTACTTAAGGCCTTCGCAGTGTGCAACTGCCGAGCCCTTGAAGTGCGGCATCAGGAAGTCGGAGGTGTACTCGTAGGTGTGGTGTATCGGGAGCATCGAGAAGAATATCTCGTGGTCCGTTACCAGAAGCACCGTGGGCGATATTATAAGGTCCGCGCAGATGTTGCGGTGGGAGAGCATAATGCCCTTGGCCATGCCTGTGGTGCCGGAGGTGAAGATTATTATCGATGTTTCGCGGGAGTCTATCTGAGCGTCAATAAAGCTCCTGTCACCGCCTGCAACGAGAGCCTTGCCGGCCTCCAGCAGCTTCCAGAAGGAGAGCACCTGTACGGACTTCTTCGTGCCGTCCTCCAGGGATACTTCCACCGTGCGCTCCTCGTGCTCCTGCTGGGCTATGAGGAACCTGAGGGGAGTTTCGCCCTCAGCCATCATGCGGGTGAAGATGGGCTCGCGCTTCTTGTCGAACAGCACTGCGGTTGCCTCGGATTCCCTGATAAGGTTCTTAAGGTCGTCGTAGGGGAGCTCCTTGTCGAGAGGCACGGCGCAGCCTGTTCCGCAGACTACTGCCATGTCGCTTACGGACCAGGTGTAGTTGGTGTCGCCTATTATGGCTATGCGGTTCTCCTTGAGGCCCATCGCTATAAGCTGGGTTCCCAGGGCGTTGATGTCCGCCATGTACTCCTTAAAGGTGATGGTCTTGTACGGGCCTTTCTCGAACTTGGTATAGAAAGCTATGTGGTCCGGGAACATCTCCGCGGAGGTCTCTATCATGTTCTTGATGGAGGTTATGGGGCGGGGGTCGCGGTACTTAACGTACTTGCGCGGATCGTCCTTTACAGCCTGCACCAGGCGGTTCGCCCAGTCGCGGTCGTCCTGCAGCATGCGTTCGTATTCTTCGGGGGAAACGGGTCTCATTCAGTGGCTCCTTTCGATTATATGGTCAATAGATTGAGTTTACACTTCAGGCCCCCGCTTGTCAAGTGAGCGCGGATCCGCGCTATCCTTTGAACTGCTTGAGATATTCTCTTACGGAGCGGCTTATCTCGCGTGCAAAGCCCGAGTTGTATTTGCGTTCGCAGAAGGCCTTCATCCACCTCTCGTATTATTGTGTACATCTGCTGGTTTCCGGCCGTGGGCGCCATGGCGGAGGAGCAGAGTATCTCCTGCACTATGGCCTCGTCTATGGGGTCGTCCGTAAACGCGCGCACGGACTTTCTGTCGTAGAGCTGTTTTATTACTTCGTTCATGTCATTGCTCCTTTATTGCCTCAAGCACTTCGCTTATGTCCCCGCTTATGCATACGGACCTTGCCTTTATGGCGTCGGGAGCGAAGGCGCGGTCGTAGTTTACGCAGGCGTATACTGCATTCGGGTCCTCGTTGGTCATGCGCCAGAACGGGTATTTTATTATGCCTGGGGTATTCATCCCGACCCCCAGCTCCAGGTAGAGCATGCGGCGCCCTCTGCGCTTTTCGATAAAGTCCGAGTATCTTTCCAGCGCCCTGTGCCAGCCCTCGTCTTCCACGAAGGTATCGTCTGCCCTAAGGTTCATGCTCATGGGCCTTCCGCAGACGGGGCAGAAGGGGACCAGCGCGGACGGGACTTCCGCCTTAAGCACCGCACCTTCCGGTACCGTCAAAGTGCCGTCCTCCGCAATGGTAAAGCCCTGAGCAAGCACCATCTCCCGCACAGTCTCCTCGTTGTCGTAGGTCTTTTCGTGGCAGGGCTTGCTGCATTGCCAGAGTCCGTAGTCCCCCTGGGTGTAGAAGAGCCTGCTTTTGTCGAAGCCTGCCTTCTGGAAGCAATGGTCCACGTTGGTCGTCAGGACGAAGTAGTCCTTATCCTTTACCAGCTCAAGCAGCTCTTTATAGACAGGCCTCGGCGGATCCATGTAGCGGTTTATGTATATGTAGCGGCTCCAGTAGGCCCACAGCTCCTCCGGGGGACGCTGCATCACGATGAAGCCGCCGGAATACATGTCTTCCATACGGTACTTTTTGATGAAGTCCGGAAAGTACTTCTCAAAGCGTTCTCCGCTGTAGGAAAACCCCGCCGAGGCGGAGAGCCCCGCGCCGGCGCCTATGACTACGGCTTCTGCCGTTTTTATCGCTTCGGAAAGCTCAGAAAAGCTGTTGTTCATAATATTCTTTGTCCCTGTCATTAAATACGTTGAAGATGACTCTGTCCACTGCGTCCGGGTGCTTCCGGAGCCAGTCCGTTACGGTCTTTACTGCGATCTCTGATGCCCGCCCTCCGGGGAAGCGGAACACTCCGGTGGATATGCAGCAGAATGCAACGGAGCGGAGGCCGTTTTCGAGGCACAGATCCAGGGTGTTCCTGTAGCAGGCTGCAAGGTCCTCCTCCAGATCCTTTGTCAGCGCTCCGGAAACTATGGGACCTACTATGTGGACGATCTTCTTTGCGGGGAGGTCGTAGGCGTCCGTAAGCATGGGGACTGCGGTCGGCTGTTCGTAGTCCGGTCCGTGCTCCTCTCTGAGCGTCTCCATGCGGCGGCTGCACTCCTCACGCAGCTGCACTCCCGCAAAGGAGTGTATGCAGTTATCTATGCAGTTGTGCATGGGTATGAAGCATCCCAGCATCTGCGAATTCGCCGCGTTTACTATGGCGTCCGCAGCCAGCCTGGTGATGTCTCCCTGCCATATCGAGAGTTTATCTGCAGATTCACGGCGGCTGCCGAGCTCCGCTGCGGCCGGAATGTCCTTAAGGTGTACTATTCCTTTTTCCAGGCTGCGCTCCTTAAGGTATTCGTCCTGAAGCTCAAGGACTTCCCGTGGCATTGCCTTGGGCATCCTTATATTCATGAGAGAGCGCAGGAGCTGCCTTTTACCTTCGTCGTCCTTCGGAGTCTCCATGTCCTTATACAGGACAGAGTCTTCCTTGAATATCTCTACTAGCCTGTCCAGACGTTCCTTCTGATCCATTTGCGGCACCTTCCTTCTGCGTGTGATCATCAGCATTTTTCGTAAATAGTATTTTATAATAAAAGAACGGGCTGAAGCAAGACGCTCCGCCCGTGTCTGCGATTTTAATGGACCATCAGATCTCTTCGAAAAGCTCTACTATGGGGTCTCTGTCGCACAGGGCGGCGAGCTTGGGGAAGGTCCCGGTGAAATGCTCGGTATTGTTATGGAAATCGATGGCTGCCATGTCCTTCCAGAACTCCACTACACAGATATCGCAGGGGTCCGAGAGGTTCCTGTTGAAGCTGTACTCTCCGCAGTTGCCTGCCTCGGCCTTTGCTTTAGCCACGAGATCTACTGTGAGTTCCTTGAATTCCTTGAGAGCGCCTTCCTTAAGATGCATCTTTGCTACGATCTTGATCATTTTTTTATCTCCTTTGCTGTTTCGTTTTGTATTTTGTGCCTTAATTATATCTGGCATCGGCCGGCTTTTCAATTTGACGATACTGCTGATTTATTGTAAAATACAAGCAAAGAATTGCGAAAAAAATGCATCGAAAACCGTTATTTATTCAGAAATGCTGATATTTTATTGTAATATCCTGCAGGCGAGGCCTGCCACGGTCAGAAGGGGATAATCATGGATCATCCGTCTGTAAAGGAAATAGTATATGTTGCACCGCAGCCTGACTGGAGCTTTCCGCTGCATTCCCACGAGGAGTCCGCGGAGCTCTCTTTAGTGCTGAGAGGACGGGGGACCTTCTATGCCTCGAATAAAAAGCACAGCATAGAGAAGGGCATGCTGGTGATAAAAAATCCCGGAGTGTCCCATTCGGAAAAGTCCGATCCCGACGATCCCCTGGAGCAGATCTGCATAGAGGTGACGGGTATACAGATCGAAGGCCTTCCGGAGAACTGCGTCCTTCCTCAGTATATGGATCCGCCCGTGGAGCTCGGAAGTGACTTTGAGCTCATTGCCGCTGCGTTCAGGTATCTCATGGATCGTTTTAAGGATCCGGCTTGCGCAGGGGTATGCGGCGGACTTCTGGACGTGGTATTGGATATCATAAAAGGGAAGGTCAAAAGCTATGCGCCTCCCCGCGGCGGAAAGCCCAGGAGCAAGAAGGAACTGGTGTCGGAGACCCTGCAATATCTTGATCTTAACTACCGCAGCAAGATACGCATCAGGGACCTTGCGGACAGGTTTTACGTAAGCGAAGGCAACCTGAGCAGGCAGTTCAAGGCTGTTACGGGCTATACCGTCAACGAGTATATAATAAGCAAGCGGATGGGTGAGGCTCAGAGACTGCTGATCTATTCCGATGAGGACATAAAGGATATCGCCGGGAGCTGCGGCTACGACGATCTCCAGTATTTTTATCATGTATTCAGGAGCTTTGCACACTGCACTCCGGCGGAGTTCAGGGCGAGATACGCAGGCGAAGGATGAGCGGGCTGCGCCATTCTTTACTTGACCTTTTTTATATTTGATATACAATATATAGTATCAAAAAGGAGGTGGTATCAGAGATGAATACTAAAACATTTGAATTATACGAGTCCGAAGTACGTTCGTACTGCAGGCATTTCCCGGCGGTCTTTGCAAAAGCTAAGGACTGTTTTATTTTTGATGAGGACGGAAAGCGCTACATAGATTTCTTCTGCGGCGCAGGTGCACTGAACTACGGGCATAACAACGAATACATAAAGAAGGATGTGCTGGAATACCTGGAAGGCGACGGCCTGATGCACGCTCTGGACCTGTACACCGTCCCCAAGAGAAGGTTCATATCCACCTTCGAGGAAAAGGTGCTTAAGCCGAGAGGCCTTGATTACAGGATACAGTTCACAGGCCCCACAGGAACAAACGCCAACGAGGCGGCGCTTAAGCTTGCGCGCAAGGTTACCGGCAGGACCAACGTCTTTGCCGTGATGGGAGCCTTCCACGGCATGACCCTCGGATCCCTGGCCATCACCACTGACCGGTCGCACAGGAAGGGCTCCGGCGTGCCTCTCACCAACGCCACCTTCATTCCTGCTCCCTACATGTACCCGGAGCTGGACACCATAGCCTACATGAGGGATCTGTTGGAGGACGACCACAGCGGCGCGGAAAAGCCCGCGGCGCTGTTCGTGGAGACTCTGCAGGCAGAGGGCGGGATAAACGTCATGTCCTCCGAGTGGCTCAGGGCGGCCTATGAGCTCTGCAGGGAATATGGTATACTGTTCATAGTGGACGACATTCAGGTGGGCTGCTGCCGCACAGGAGACTTCTTCTCCTTTGAGAGGGCGGGCATACAGCCGGACATAGTCACCATGTCCAAGTCCATAGGAGGTTACGGCTTCCCGCTGGCGCTGGCGCTTATAAAGCCCGAGTACGACATCTGGGCTCCGGCGGAGCACAACGGGACGTTCAGGGGCAACCAGCTGGCCTTCGTGGCCGCTAACGCGGGCCTGGAGTTCATGCTTGGCAACAAGGTGGAAAAGCACGTAAGGGAGATGGAGACGGTCGCTCACGACTTCATAGCCCGGGAGATCCTTCCGCTTGACAGTCGTCTTGACGCAAGGGGCAGGGGCCTCATCTGGGGCATAGACTGCATTAAGATCCCCGCTGAGGGCTTCTGCGGCAGGGTGCTGGACAGGTGCTTCGGCAAGGACCTTATAATAGAAAGCTGCGGAAGAAAGGGAAGTGTGGTAAAGATAATGCCTCCTCTGGTAATAGACAGGGACCTTCTGCTGAAAGGCCTTGGAATCGTAAAGGAGTCCATAGCCGAGGAGCTTAAGACCCTTTAAGAAAACGATAAAACAGGTGCTGCATGGAAAGACAGAAGAAGAAACATAAAGGTCTTAAGATACTGCTGTGCGTGATCATCGTGCTGGCGGTGTTTATATCTGTCATAAACATAGCGCCCGCTAAAAAGGCCGCGGCTGTCAATCCTTTCCTTAAGGCAAAGGACGCGCTTCCCATGATAGCAGCCCACAGAGGCGGCGGTATAAGCAACCCGGAGAACACACTCATGGCCTTCAGGGCTGCTGTAAATGAATACGGCATACAGATCTGCGAGACCGACCTCTGGATGACCGCCGACGGTCACCTGGTCTACAGCCACGACTCTTCCATAAACCGCGTGGCCTGCCCGGAGGACTCGGAAAAGGTAGTCATAGCGGAGCACACTCTTGAGGAGCTTCGCGCATACAACATGGGCTATAACTTCAGAGACCCCGAAAGCGGCAGATACATTTACAGGGACCTTACGGATGCGGAGCAGGCCGCCAAAGGTCTTAAGATACTTGAGTTCCACGAGCTTTTAGAGGAGTTCTACGGTGCCCGAAAGGACCTGCTGTTCATAGTGGAGATAAAGAACGACGGGGAGCAGGGCTTTGCCGCAGCGGATATCATAGACAGGACCCTTGCAGACCGCTTCCCGGATTACAGGAGCAATCTGGTGGTGGGCACCTTCCACCCGGCCATAGAAGACTGCCTGCAAAAGGACCATCCCGGCCTCATGCGCGGCGCGTCGACCGCAGGCGCGGCCAAGTTCATAATCAGCCAGCTGCTGCGCGTAAACCCGCTGTTTAAGGCCGATTTCTCCTGTCTGCAGATACCGATGTCATATAACATAAAGGGTATCGAGCTGGATCTTACAAGGAAGACGATAATCGACCGCGCGCACAGACGCGGCATAGCGGTCCAGTTCTGGACCATAAACGAGGAGGAGGACATGCGCGCTCTTATAGAGCTGGGCGCGGACGCCATAATGACAGACGATCCGCAGCTTTTAAAGCGCGTTCTGGACAGCTACAGGTAAGCCCGCGGGCATTTATTATACAGGCTGCATTTGCGCAGGGAGGACATCTAAATGAATAAGTACAGAAAAGTCATTACAGAGCCCGGAGAAGTAATAAACTACAGGACGGTCTACGAGGAGAACCCGTACCTTCGGACAGGCGTTCCGGAAAAGATGGGCTTTGTGGAAAGGCTGGACTACACTACCTCGGTCTATGAGAACGGGATCACTTACAACAAGAGGGCGTATGTGTACCTGCCGTACTGCTATGATAAGGAGGACAAGTCCAGGAAGTACAACGTCCTGTACTTCCAGCACGGAAATACCTGCGAGCCCGCCATGTTCGCTGTGGGCGGAAACAAGTACATGTTCGACATGCTCTTCGATTCCGGCGAGAACGACCCGTGCATAATAGTGTTCATTACCTACTACATGGATCCCATGCGCGACGCTGACGAAAGGATACAGACCGGAAACG
>JAEEGL011231275.1_pt1 | contig 10521 bp, 8 predicted proteins | sample 9134231 | NCBI WGS metagenome assembly JAEEGL01 (sample SAMN16246548, study PRJNA631951) | gut metagenome | biome: gut microbiome; feature: rumen; material: fiber-attached | host: Bos | place: Iran: Karaj | collected 2018-10
ATATACTTGACGGGAGTCGTGTTATACGCTTCGATGCTTTTGATACAGTTGATTGTATCCGAAGCATTGTTGTAATTGAGTATAATGATCCCCGTCATTATGCAATGCGATTAATGAACATGCGTGGCAATTAAGACTTAGAATGCCATTTTTGCACCTTCTCTTTAATTCTTTCGAAGAGCCCGTCTCCCATCCAGATTCTCAGGTAGTGCTTGACCTGGATGACGATGTATTCTCGCCAGTTGCGGGCGCGTACACGTGAGGCCCAGACAAACGAGTCCGGGCGGTATGCCTCGCTGATTTCGGGCAGGACAAGAGCGGCCGGATCCTTCATTGCCAGGGGCGTCAGGAGGGCCTGGTCATGCCGGTGGCCGGCGAAATACGGGCGCTGGTGATCCATCTCCTCGGGAGTCGGGTCCATGATCAGTTCCGGCCGGCTGAACATCAGGTCCTTCCATGTCTTCAGCAGCAGGTTGTCCCGGCCTTTCATGAAGAGGATACCGCCCATGATCTGGTTGTATTCGCCGACGGATGGATCTGAGAAATACTGCTCGATGAAATCCAGCGTCGCCGCTTTCGTCCAGTATTTGATCCGGGAGGATCCGCTGCCCCATTTCTTCCATTGCGGCTGGCTGTCAGCGTATTGGAAGCAGATGGTATCATACTGTTCCATCTGGGTCAGGTATTCCGCCCACTGCGGGGATTTGCGGAGCGTGCAGCCGGCATCGACATAGACGACGACCGTCCCTTCCTCATTACGTCGCAGCGTCTCGTAAATCAGGGCCGGCTTCCAGCACCAGTATCCTGCACCGCGGGAGCAGGCGAACAGGGGAGACTCCCGCACATAGTCCGGCACATCTGCCGGCGTGTACAGGATCACCTCGTCGAAGATGCCCAGCCGCCGGGCCTGCCGGCCGATCCGCTTCAGCGAATAGGCCATTGCTTCGTTGGCGTAGGAAATGAAAATGACTTTACCCATGCTATGCAAACAAAACTTGATTCAGCCGCGTCCCCTTTAGCGGTCCGGCAAAGAGTCCGGCCAGTGCAGTGGAGCATGCGGCGGCCAGCAGCCAGAGCGACCAGCCGGCCGGGACGGTCGTCAGGAGGATGGCCAGTCCGGCGAAGATCATGTGGGTCAGGTAGATGGTTTTGCTCATGGCTCCCAGACTGCGGGCTGAATCATCTGACAGGACCGGCAGATTTGTCCGGAGTGACAGCAGGAATAGTCCGAGGGCGAATGGCAGCAGGAATAAGGAGCTGTACTGATACCCAGCAACGCCGATGCAGACGAGCAGCAGGTCCCAAAGCAGCGGTTTCTGCAACCGATCTTGCTGCATCCATTGCCATACCAGACCGCCGGCCGTCAGGAACATCAATCCAAGGAAGAATCCGTTGCGGGTGGTCTTGAACAGTTTTGCATACAGCGGCATGCTGTCCAGGTCCAGCTGGAAAGCGGCCAGATAGAGCGCCAGCCCTGCAAGGAATATCCCCCAGACCGGTATCCGCATCCACCGCATGACATAGATCAGGATGCCACCCCAGATCATGGCCAGCAGGTACCAGAGCGGCCAGGAAAGGTAATTCTCTCCAACAAGTATCAGATTCCTGACAAATATGGCAAATGCCGTTTGCAGGGACAGCCCGTCGCGCAAGAATCCGATGACCGTAAACGGCAGATATACCAGTGTCCAGATCAGGTACAGTTTCAGCACTTTCCCAATCCATTGCTTGATGATGGACAGATCTTCTTCCCGTGATCTTCCGAGTTTCCGGAAAAGGAAAAAACCCGATGCAAGGAAGAAGTATGGAACGGCCGTGTCCAGCAACCCCATAAGATGCCAGTCCGTCGTATGAATGGCGACTACTAGGTAGGCCATGATGAATTTCATCACGTAAACGCCTCTGTATTGTTTCCTGGTATCCGTCATGGGACTATTTGCTCCACTCCGGCGGATTGACGCCGCGGAGCCGAAGGTAGATCCGGTAGTAAAGTTTGGGGCACAGCGCCTTGAAATACCCTGTAGCAAGGATCAGCGGATAGCGCCAGGGGAAGCAGCGGCGGCTGAACAGCAGCGCGTTGTGCAGATTGAGGCCACGGGGACTGTTCATGGCCTTGAGCCGCTCTCGCAGCGGCAGGTCGAAGAACTTGCGTCGCCCGCCATCCTTCGAATGGTCATTCTTGCATGCGGCGGAGTAGTGGGGAAGCACCAGGACGGGGAACCCGGCTTTCCAGGCCAGGTAAGTATAGTCATGGTCGGTGCCGCCGTGGATGTATTTGTCGCAGAAGATGCCCATCTTGTCCACGACTTCCGCCGACACATAGGTGATGTTGCCGTGTCCGGCCTGGCAGGGCTGGACGGTCCCGTCGGGCGGGAGCATCTTGTCCTTGAGGGTCAGTTTGTTGGTATAGACGAATCCGCCGTAGGTAAACGCTCCTGTCTCGGCATCGCAGGTCGAGCCGACATAGATTCCCTCGCGCCCGTAATGCGCGCGCGCGCATCAAAAAACCTCCCGGAGGTCCGGCCAGAATTCCGGCAAGACGACGACGTCGTCGTTGAGCCAGAGGAATCCATCGAAGCCTCCGGCGGCGAGCGCCGCTTTCCAGGAGCGGATCATCCCACCGTTCCAGAAAAGCGACCCGTCACCGGCCAGGACCGTAACCGGAAAATCCAGCGACAGCCTGGCTATGGCATCCGGCGTCCCGTCGGTACATCCGTCGTCGGTCAGAAAGACTTCGATCGAGCAGGAATCCCGGTACGGAACCCATGTATCCTGCAGCGACTGCAGGCAGGCAATGGTTTTTGCCTTGCGGTTATGAACCGTCATCAGGATCGCAATCCTCATGACAATCACCCCCTTTTTTATGCAGGAAAACCAGAGTTTGCATCAGATGATGCAAGACTCTGGTATCCATTAAATTAGTGTAATTTCGCGCCTATTTCTTGACCTCCGGAGCGGAGAAGATCATTTCAATACGGCGGTTCTGAGCGCGGCCTTCGATGGTCTCGTTGCTGGCGACCGGACGGGTCTCACCGAAGCCCTCGTAGCTCAGGCGGTCATCATCGATGCCCTGCTTGACGAGGTAGTCGTGGATGGCCTTGGCACGGTTCTCAGACAGTTTCTGGTTGTAGTCGTCGCTACCGACGCTGTCGGTGTGGCCTTCGATCCTGGCGGTGAGGTTCGGATATTCGTTCATCCATTCGATGACACGGGCCAGACCGGCACGGGCCTCACGGGTGATTTCGTAGGAGTCAAACTCGAAGAGGGTCACGTTCTTGAGGAAGTCGTTGATCTCGTTGGTCATGTAGACCACATCCGGCTTCTTCTCGATATAGACGGTGTCGCGGACGATCTTCTCGACGTCGACATACTTGATGACCTCGCGGTCGACATACTCGGTTGCAGGGACACGGGCCTTGCCGAAGTTGAAGGCGAGACCGATGGTGCCGCTCAGCAGGGAGGCAGGACGACGCTTGCCCTGTTCGAAAGCACGGTTGCCCATGGCAGCGTACTTGAAGTCAGGGACGATGGTGATGGTGCGGTTGACGTGGATCGGGAACATGATACCGACACCGCCGGCCACCGCATTGCCCTTATAGTTGTTGTCCTTCTTGTCCTTGGTCATAACATAGCCCGCGTGGATGTAGGGGACGATGTTCTTGTGGAAACGAAGGAGAACGTCACCGTGGAAGTAGTTGAAGTTGATCTTGCCGAAATCGTCGTAGGTGTCGCTGGCGGTAAGACCCTGCCAACCGGCGCGGAAACCGGCCAGGTCGGTGAACCATTTACCGACATAGATATCCGTTCCGATACCGACACCGCGGTGGGATTCGGGACGGCTGACCCAGGTCTGGCCATCATAGGTGATGTTGATACCGCCGCCTACGCCGACGAACCAGGGATAGCGGACTTCTTCATTCTGGGCGAAGAGGCTAACGGTAGCGATCATCGCCAGGGAGACTGTCAGAATTCTCTTGAGTTTCATAATAATATTGTATTTTTTAGATTTCTAGAAATGATAGATCAGACCGACTGAAGCATAGGCGCGAAGATCCAGCGGGAAACCGGCGTAACCTTCACGGGCATTGATATCTTCATCGTACGGCCAGATGCCGTTGAAGTTGTCGAGCTAAGCTTCCGCATTCAGGTCGACGAGGATGCCGAGGTTGTTGCCGAAGTTATATTCGACCATGGCACCCAGACGGAAACCGAACGCGAGGTTCTTGTTGGTCACGTCCTGCCACGGGTGGATATCACCGTTGTACGAGTTGTTGTTGCGCTTGCTGCGGGTCATGTCCCAAGAGTAGCCCAGGCCGATACCGGCGTAGAACTTCGGGGTCAGCGGTCCTACTTCCTCGGCAAGGCCCAGGATGTTGAGGACGGCGTCGGCGAAAGTATTGACACTCTTGAAGTGGTACGGGAAGAAACCTCCGACCTGCGCGGTCTCGCGGACGTTGCCGGCACCGGCATTCTTGCCGTAACCAGCCCACAGACGGGCACCGAAGACATTGGAGAAGTCATAGCCCACGGCAATGGCTCCCTGCCAGTTGATCTGGTCGTAGAAACGACCGTTTTCCTTGTAGGAGAAATGGTTCTCACCGGCGGAGTAAAGACCACCACCCGTGATGGAAACGTTCCATTTCTCGGCGTGGTCATACGGACTCTGCGCAAAGAGAGCCGACGCCCCGATCAGCAGGGCGGCAATGCATGTGACAAATTTCTGCATAAGTTATGTTAGTTTATTGATTATCAACGGATCATGCCTTTTGAAAACGGGCCCTGCCTGTACGGCTTCGCCCTTGCCCCTGCAGATCAGAGGCACGGCATGACGGACTGAAAATGAAGGCTCATTCGCAAAAATGAAGACTCATTCCAATGCAAAGATAGCGTTTTCTGTCGAAATTGCAAACGATTGTACAAAAAAGGGAGGCCCGTCGTGGGTCTCCCTTTTTTGCTTGACAGCGAAGCAATCGTTTAGTTGATTGCCTCGTATACAATCTGGACATTCGTGATACGCGGGGCATTGTTGCCATAGGTACTCACTCTGAATGTCGCGGCTTCCGTTGTGGACAGTGTCCAGGTGCCTGTCGTTGCATTGATTGCATAGGTGCCTGTAGATACGGTAGGATTCTGCTCCCTGTAGTTATTGGCAGAGTATGTAATGACGACACTGGTCACCCTGATTCCGGCTGCCGGTGTGACAGTGATGGTTCCGTATGCGTAGCCGTTGCTCATCCGGAAGTAATTGTAACCATTACCCGTGCGGCTGATATTCGTCATATCGACAGTGACGAGTCCGTCAGAAGAAGTGGCTTGTGCCGTATTAGTCGTGACGCTGAAAGCCGATTTGGCAAACGTGGCCGGTGAGGAAGGACCCTGACGCTGCGTGATGGTCGACGATACGCTGACCGCCGGGTCCGTCACCGATGCAGTCACGGTGAAGTTCCGTGCACTGGTCGTCATATTGGCCGGGAGAGTCGCGGTAATGGTCTGCGTTCCGGTTCCGGACGTGGCAGACAGCGAATAACCGGTTACACCTGTAGGACCCGTAATGTTCGCTGTCCAGGCCTTGCCTTCTTCCGCATGGATTGTGACGGTGGCTGTCGTTTCACTGAAGCCGATTGTCTGCACATCAGGAGTAATGGAGAACTCCATCGGCTTCTGGTTGATGGTTACGGTATGCGGGTTTCCGTCTGCCGTCACCGTCGCCGTGCGTGTAGCGACCGCCGTCGTACTGCTGTTGACAGGGAAGGTCATCGTGAAGGTTCCGTTGCCGGTACCGCTGGCCGGAGAGACAGTGACGCCGTTTCCGGCGGTAACCGTCCAGGTCTTCGACTGGCTCTCTTCGTCGAATTCGACTTCGACTACCATGGACGTAACGTTGAAATCAACCGTTGCGTTTGTAGGATTGACATACATTCCGTCGTTGAGCAGGTTGATGGTCTGCGTCTTGAAGTACTCGTTCGCGACATAGATGGTGGTGGCGCTGGCATCCTTGTTGGTCTTGAATTCCGTTCCGATGGTATGATTTGCAACATACTCGTCATAATTGACCGTCCGGATGAAATAGAACGAGTTCGTCTCACCGTCCACCAGACTCTTGTCGGTCTTGACCGGCACCGTGATGGTGTTGCCGTTGCCGTCAGATCCGGTTGAATAGAGCGAGTGGTTCGTATCCTCGATCTTGAGTTCCAGCGGGAACATGGATTCCGGCAGATCGTCCGGAAGCGTGATCTTCAGGATGGTGGACGAACCCTGTCCGGCCACCTTCTTCGGGACCAGTGCAAGAGTCATGTCCATCTTCTTCATGACACGGAGAGTGACGTCGCGATAGAGGGTGGATTTCTCTGCTCCTTCGGGGACAATACCCGTATAGTTGGTAGCTGTGACCTGAAGGACGGAGACAAGGTCTTTCGTCTCGCTCTGCTCGTTCAGGTTGAACTCATAGAAATAGTATCCGGTCCGGGTGCTGGCTCCCGTCGGGGTGAGTGTCGCCGGCGTACCGTCAACTAGGGCGTCGCCCTGCGTCTTGACCGTGACGGTAATGTTCGTATTGTCGACGTCGGCATATCCGTCACCGTCTTCATCCTTGTTGACATTCGGGACATACTGGACCCAGAGGCCCTTCTTGCCACCGTTCGTGAAGTTCTTCTCCACATATTCCACGAACAGACGGGACTCACCGTCGGAGATATCCGTCAGTTTCTTCGCCTCCGTGGACTGGGACACGTTACCGCCGCTGTCGCGGTTCATCGCATCGGCGATGGTCCTGGAACCGCGGTTGCCCACCTTGTGAATCTTCATCTGGTACATGTAGTTGCGGTAGATCGGGAAGTACCCGCCGACAGACTCCTCAGTAAGGTCCATACGATAGTAGGTGTAAAAACCGTCCCATCCTGTACCATTGTTGAACTCGGCACGCATCAGGATGCAGGTCGCCTTGTCAGTCGGGAGCGGACGCTCATAGACAAAGCCGGACTCGTCGATTGTGTGCTCGAGGGCCTCGCCGTCCTCCGGACGCGTCTCGTCCAGTTCGTCGGCGTCCGGGAACATGTAACCTTCATAGACGTCGCCGCCGTCATTGACCATCCGCCAGGTGTCGGTGAGGAACTCGTAGTTTTTGTAATCGTCCACGAACTCCTCGTCCGCCATCGGGGCGACGGAACCGGATTTCGGAACGTTCACCAGCGTCCAGGAGATGTTCCTGATGTTGGTCGCCTCGTTGAGGAGCTTGACTTCGGCGAAGTTGCGCACCAGCACCAGGTCCTCGAAGAGATGGGCCGTTCCGTCGCTCGGGATGAAGTTGCCCTCGTCGTCGGTCTGCATGATGCCGTTCTGGTCAAGTTGGGTCAGAATGCCGTCCGGCATGACGATACGGGCCCAGAAGGCGCCGACGCCCGCCTCGGAACGCATCTGCTTCATGATGCTGTCCTCGTCCTCGTTGACGAACTTGATGGTCTTCGGACCGTTGGCGATGATATGCACGTGGGCCTCGCCCTCATAGACAGGCAGCAGGACCTTGAAATAGTAGACATCTCCGTTGGTGGAGGCATAGGAACCGGCGGATTCGTCCGTCGCGGAAACGATCGGCTCGGCCAGGGCATAGGCCTGCGGATAACCGGAGGTGCCGAACACCGCTACACGCATGTCCTGGATATCAGGCAGATGCGAGCGCTGGCCGTCCGCCTTGGTCTGGGCGGACAGTTCCACCTGCGGAATCTTGACCTTCATCGTGACAGCCACAAGGCCGGTCGGCTCGACCTCCTTGGGCTTGATGGACTCAAACTCCGTCTTGTTGCAGGAAACCAGACCGAGCAGGAGCGCTGAAAGAATGTATATTGCTTTTTTCATATTCTCATCCGTTTAATTCATTAGCGCAGCTTGTCTCCCCAGGTGGCCTGAGTCTTGTCTTCCACCTTGTCAGACCAATACCAATCATCATAGACGCAGCGGACGTATACGCTTTCGGTTGTCGTTCCCGTGTGCGGGGTGACCGTGTTGGTCTGGTTGTTAACTGTAATATATCCAGATGCTGCCCAGTAATTCGTGTTGCCCGTGGCGCTACCGAACAGGATGTCGATGAATCCGTTCGCGGACAGGTTGACGACATACTTCACTTCTGCAGCGGTCGGGATTCTCCAGCGTCCGGCCGGATAACCATCTTCCTGGTAGGAGGCACATCTCTGGAAGGCGCCCTCGCGAGAAACGGGGTACGTTTTACCGTAGGAAGAGGCGACCCTGAACTTGGGAGATACCTTCTGAGCCGCGGTTGCCGAAGCGTCGGTGGGATAGTAATACGTCAGTTGTCTGTTCCCCGTTTCATACATGCTGGGGATGCTGGGACTCCAGGAGTTGTCATTGGAGGCATAGCCGTTCTGGACGCTCGACGTCCGGGGATCGGCCAGGATCATGTCCGGATCCGTCAGGACGGTCGAAGTGATGACGAACATGTTCGGGTTGGAGTTGTTGCCGCTCAGACCGGAAACCAGATACCAGTTATTCTGGCTCGTATTCTGCTGTCCGTTGACATACACATATCCGTAGTTGTTGGAAGTGCCATAGGCAGAATTGGTTTCAGCCACGATATACATCGCCGGATACTGCGTGATGGTAACTTTACGGTCGAAAGCCCTGTCATCACCGGCTTCCACCAGGTGCAGGTTCACGACGAAGACGTAAGGCGCCGCATCGAACTTCGAGATCGGAGTCACGGTGATGTCGTTGCACAGCTCATGGTTGATCTTCAGGTAGGAAGCGTCCTGGGGGATGGTCACCCAACTCTGGATGACGGTGTTGCCTGCGGTTCCCCGTGCGATGCCCTTCCTGTCCCGCAGGTCATTCGAAGCGACGACGGCGTCGTTCTGCATGAAATGATCCTGGGTCGGAGTATTTCCGCTGTAGTTCCACTGGTAGATGTCCAGTATCTCAGCGACGACCGTACCGGAGGAAACGAAATGGATGTCGATCTCGTCCACGTACATGTCGTACTCGTCCTTAGGGATGTCCAGGGAGATGTAACGGCCGGTGGCGACGTTGGAGGAGATGGCCTCGTCAGACAGCCAGTCCTTCACGACATATTCCTCGCCGATGATCTTGACCTCCTTGTCGGAGCCGATGATGTTCACGTTGACGGTGAACTCATAGATGTAGTTGGGATCCTTGATGGTCTCGCGCGGAAGGACGATCTTGTAGTAGACTTCCTTCTGCTTGTACGGCTGCCAGTTCACATTCGTTTCAATATCATCCGGAGCCGTCTGCGGAGCGGTGCCTTCTCCAACCCATTTGTATCCGTACCAAGGGAGGACGAGCTTCAGGTACGGCTGGTTGTCGTCACCTTCTTCGATGTTGATCGGATAGGTGTAGAAATGGGCCGTCTTCTTGCCGTCGATCTCAGGGACGTCGTTCATGAAGTTGTAGGCGTACTCGAAGATGTCGCGGGTACCGTCGCCGAGCGGCTTGGTCGCCGTGCCCCAGGAATCCGCAACGTATTTACGGGTCAGCGGACCGCCCAGGGTGGTGTGCTCGATGGCGTTGGAGAGGTAGACGCGGGTCTCGCCGGCAGTCTCCTGCGGGATCCACATGATGACAGCGGTGACATCGCCGTCCTTGTCCTTCTTCTCCTCGCGGAAGTTCTCGTAGGTGAAATTCGCGGTCACCTTGGAGGCCAGGCGCTTCAGCGGCACTTCTGCGGTGGATCCTTCCTTCGGATCGAACTCCAGGTCGGCCTCGCCCGTCATGACGAAGAACAGGTCATCGCTGTCGGTCAGTAGGACATGCGGCCAGCGGAGGAGGAAATCCGGGTCCTGGTCGTCATAGAAGAACGTTGCGCCGACTTCCAGGGCATGGAGGTCACTCCAGCTCTTCGCGTCCTCGGGAATGGTCGTGTTCGGATCTTCCGTCATGTCATTGTTGGCACCGAACTTGTCGACGTAGTTCGCCACGGCGAACACCTTCGCCGTCTTGGCACCGTTCGGGAAGATCTGGTTGAAGACGCCGTCGGCATCGGTGATGGTCTCCGTATAGGTAATCGCCGTCTCGTTCGTAGCGTCGATATGTCCGCTGTAGACATATTCCGTCGCCTTCTTGACGGCGGGCTTGCCGTCGGCGTCCGTGCTGTCGACAGGGAAGATGAAGTAGTCGATCTGGAAGACGCGATTCTCGTTGTTCTCGCCGTCAACCGTCGCCTTCGTGTCCATCTTGCCGCTGTAGAACTTCAGGGTGAGGCCCTGCTGCCCGTCCACCGGCTTGACTTCCTCCCAGTTCATGTTCTTGGAGCAGGAAGCCGCGGCGAGCATGGCCGCCGCACCTAAAATATAATAGACAATCTTTTTCATATTCATCATAAGCGGTTAAGAGGTTGCAGGGATTACGAGGGCGTAATTCGCACGGATTTCGGAATAGGCGCTGATCCACTCATCCTGGCCGTCCGGCTTGAACCAGATGTTTATCTGGGCCTTGTGCTGGGCACCGTCCTGGCCGGCAGCGGCACGCACCTGGAAGTAGACGGTGTCGTTGGTGATG
>JAEEGL012144415.1_pt1 | contig 10521 bp, 7 predicted proteins | sample 9134231 | NCBI WGS metagenome assembly JAEEGL01 (sample SAMN16246548, study PRJNA631951) | gut metagenome | biome: gut microbiome; feature: rumen; material: fiber-attached | host: Bos | place: Iran: Karaj | collected 2018-10
ATACGACCTCCAACGCTCAACCCGTACCTACCCTCGCGCACAACCAACGCTCCTTCCCGCCCTTCGGCCTTCCTGTGCCGCAACATAACTACCAAAAGCTCAGACTTACGCGATCAACACATTTCCGTCTGCACCCCTCTGGGCTGTTATAATAAAGGTGCCACACATGTTGCTTGTGCAATTTTTGCTCGGGATAAACGAGGGAGGCGGCGGGACATGGCAAAAGCGGAAAACGATACGTCAGCGCCGCGGCGCCCTTTTGACAAAGGGAAACGCTGCCTGGCCATCGATATTGGCGCGTCCTCAGGCCGGCATATCGTGGGCTGGATGGAGGACGGGGAAATCCAAACGCGGGAGGTCTATCGCTTTCCCAACGGAATGACGGAGGAGGAAGGCCGTTTGACATGGGACGTTCAGGCGCTTTTATCCCATGTGGAGCGGGGCGTTGACGAAGCCCGGAGGGCTTACCCCGACCTGGCGAGCCTGTCCGTCGACACCTGGGGAGTGGATTATGTCCTCATGCAGGGGGAACGGGAGATTTTTCCCTGCCATGCCTATCGAGACAGGCGCACGGAGGCCGTGATGTCCCAAGTGCACGAAAAAATACCCTTTGCCGAACTGTACCGTCGAACGGGCATCTCCTGTCAGCCCTATAACACCATTTATCAGCTTTACGCGGACAAGTTGGCCGGAAGGCTGAACGAGGCTACGGATTTTCTGCACATGCCGGAGTATTTTTTGTACAAGCTCTGCGGGGTCAAGGGGCATGAGTACACCGAGGCCACGACGGGCAGCATGGTCAGCGCGGAGAGCGGACAGTACGACCGAGAGATCGTGCGGGCCCTCGCGCTGCCAGATCATCTGTTTGGAAATCTCAGCCAGCCGGGGACGAAATTGGGGAAATACCGGGGCATTGACTGCATCCTCTGCGCCACCCACGACACGGCCAGCGCGGTGGAGGGAATCCCCATGGAGGGCAGCGCGCTCTACCTCTCCTCCGGCACCTGGAGCCTGCTGGGGGCGAAGGTCCCAAAGCCTCTGACGGATGAGGATAGCATGGCCGCCAACTTCACCAATGAGGGCGGCGTGGGTTATATTCGTTACCTAAAAAACATCATGGGAATGTGGCTGGTCAACCGCCTGAGGGAGGAGCTTTGCCCGGGCAGGGATTTCCGGGAGATCGTAACGGAGGCGGAGGAGAATCATTTTGAACCCACCGTGGACGCCACCGACCCCGCTTTCCTCTCCCCAGAGAGCATGAAGGCCGCTTTCGACGAAAGGCTGCCTCATCCGCCGAAGTGCGCTGCGGGTTATTTTCGGTGTGCCTACCGCTCCCTGGCCATGTCTTACCAACAGGCCGTCTCAGAGATTGAGCGCAACACGGGCCAGACGTATGAAAAGCTGTACATCGTTGGCGGCGGAGCAAAAAATCAGTTCCTGAACCGCTTGACGGAGGAAGTCACCGGCAAACGGGTTATCGTCCTGCCCATCGAGGCGACCGCTCTGGGTAATTTAAAGATACAAATGGAGGCCATAGCATGAAAAACATAACGGAAGCGCCGTTCATGGTTGAGATGATACGAACCACGACGAATATGTACGCTCACGGCTGGGATGAACGCAACGGCGGGAACATCTCCCTGCTTTTGGAGGAGGCGGAGAGTTGCGAATATCTCGCCGGGGCCGAGCCGCTGCGCAGCCTCCCCACCGGCTTCACTGCGCCGGAGCTAGACGGTAAAGTCTTCCTCGTGACCGGCACGGGCAAGTATTTTAAAAACGTACAGTACGCCCCCGAGGTCAACCTGGGCATCGTGCGTCTTGAGGAGGGCGGCGCCGTCGCGCGGCTCCTGTGGGGCTTCGCGGATGGAGGGCAGTTCACCAGCGAGTTCCCTGCCCATATGATGAGTCACGCGGCGCGGCTGAAAGCAAACCCGCAAAATCGCGTCGTGATGCACTGCCACCCCTCGAATCTGTTGGCCATGACCTATGTGCACGACCTGGACGAGCGCGCCTTCACCCGGACGCTGTGGCAGATGTGCACCGAATGCATTGTGGTGTTCCCGGACGGCGTGGGCGTGCTGCCCTGGATGCCCTGCGGCACCAACGAGATCGGCGCAGCCACCGCGCGAAAGATGGAGACGGTGCGTCTGGTGGTGTGGCCCCAGCACGGCATTTATGGTGTCGGCCGGGACCTGGACGAGGCGTTCGGCCTCATCGAGACAGCGGAGAAGGGCGCGGAGATTTACATGAAGATCGCGCATCTGCCCCTCCTCAACACACTCTCGGACGAGCACCTCCATCAGCTTGAGAAACGCTTTAACCTCAAGGTCAGGGAGGGGTATTTGAGTTAGCTCGGGCGCGCCGGCATGATTTAAAAGAGCTTTGTCCCCCACTCGAAGGGGCCCACAGCGAAAAAATCAGCGGGGGAAAGTTTTCCCTCCCCCGCTGAACCGTTCTCAGGTTGTGATGTCCCGGCTTACTTTCCGGCCAGGTACTGGTTGATGCTGGCGGCTGCCCTGCGGCCCTCGCCCATGGCAAGGATGACCGTCGCGGCGCCCAGCACGATGTCTCCGCCGGCCCACACGCGCGGGATGCTGGTCTTCTGGTTCTCATCCACGATGATGTTGCCGCGCTCCGTGACCTTGAGGCCCTTGGTGGTGGCGGCCATCAGCGGGTTGGACTCGTTGCCCAGGGCCACGATCGCCGCGTCGATCTCAAGCTGGTGCTCCGTCCCCGGTTTGGCGACGGGCTTGCGGCGGCCGGAGGCGTCCGGCTCGCCCAGCTCGTAGCTCAGCAGCTCCACGGCCTTCAGCTTCCCGTTCTCGTCGCCGATGAAGCGGGTGGGGTTCTCCAGGAAGTGGAAGTCCACGCCTTCCTCCATCGCGTGCGCGACCTCCTCGGCACGGGCGGGCATCTCAGCGCGGGTGCGGCGGTAGACGCAGTAGACCTTCTCCGCGCCGAGGCGAAGGGCCATGCGTGCGCCGTCCATTGCCACGTTGCCGCCGCCGAAGACGGCCACGCGCTTGGCCGGGAACATGGGGGTGTTCGCGTGCTCCACGTCGTAGGCCTTCATCAGGTTCGCGCGGGTGAGGTACTCGTTGGCGCTGAACACGCCGATGAGGTTCTCGCCCTCGATCCTCAGGAACTTCGGCAGGCCCGCGCCCGTCCCGATGAACGCGGCGTCGAAGCCCTCGCGGTCCAAAAGCTGCTCCAGCGTCTCCGTGCGGCCCACCAGGAAGCTCATCTTGAACTCCACGCCCATCTTCTTGAGGTTCTCGACCTCCTTGGAGACGATCTCCTTGGGCAGACGGAACTCAGGAATGCCGTAGACCATGACGCCGCCGGTCTTCTGGAATGCCTCGAACACCGTGACGCTGTGCCCGGCCCGGCGGGTGTCCGCCGCAACGGTCAGGCCCGCGGGGCCGGAGCCGATGACGGCCACGCGCTTGCCCGTGTCCGGCGCGGGCTGCGGGACGGTGATCTGGTTGTGGGCCCGCTCCCAGTCCGCCACGAAACGCTCAAGGCGTCCAATGGCCACGGCCTTCTCCGGGGACTTCTGAATTTTGCCCACTGTGCAGAAGCTCTGGCACTGCTTCTCCTGCGGGCAGACGCGGCCGCAGATGGCGGGCAGGAGGTTCGTGGTCTTGATGGTGTCCACGGCGCCCTTGAAGTCGCCCTTCTGGATGTGGGCGATGAAGTCCTTGATGGGCACGCCCACGGGGCAGCCCTTTGTGCAGGGGGCGGCGGCGCAGCCCAGGCAGCGCTCCGCCTCAACGCGGGCCTGGGTCTCCGTGTAGCCCAGGGCCACCTCGCCCATCTCATGCGCCCTCTGGATGGGGTCGCGGGAGGGCATCTCCTGCGGCGGAATCGCGCCGCGGTCCGCGTTGGTCAGCGTCTTATCCTTAATCCCGGCCCAGACCTTCTCGGCCTCCTGGTTGAGCATCTCCGTCGTCTTGTGTTCGGACATGGTTACGCACCCGCCTTTCCAAGTGTAGAACCGTTCGTCAGACCAATGCGGCACACGTGGTCCTTCTCCTTCTGGTAGTCCGCCTGCTCGCGGTCCCGGAAGGCGCGCATACGCTGCATCATGTTGTCGAAGTCCACCTTGAAGCCGTCGAACTCCGGCCCGTCCACGCAGACGAACTTCGTCTCGCCGCCCACGCTGACGCGGCAGCAGCCGCACATGCCCGTGCCGTCGATCATGATCGTGTTCAGGGACACAGTGGTGGGGACGTTGAAGGGCCGGGTGGTGGCCACGCAGAACTTCATCATGATGGGGGGCCCGATGGCCACGACCTCATTGGGCATGGAGTAGCCGCCCTTGCCCTCGCAGATCTCCTTCAGGGGCTCCGTCACCAGGCCCTTGCGGCCATAGGAACCGTCGTCCGTCACGACGATAAGCTCGTCCGCGGCCTTCTTCATCTCCTCCTCGAAGATCATAAGGTCCTTGGTGCGGGCGCCCATGATGGCGATCACGTGGTTGCCCGCGGCGTGGTGAGCCTGGACGATGGGGTGCATGGGCGCAACGCCGATGCCGCCGCCCACGCAGACGACCGTGCCGATCTTCTCGATCTTCGTGGGGCTGCCCAGCGGCCCGACGATGACGGGAATGGCGTCGCCCACCTCAAACTGCGAGAGCTTCAGCGTAGAAGCCCCCACCGTCTGGAACACGATAGCGATCCAGCCCTCGTCCGCGTTGGCATCCGCGATAGTCAGCGGGATGCGCTCCCCGTAGGTCTCGTCGACCTGCAGAATGATGAACTGTCCGGCCTTGCGGTTCCGGGCGATCTCAGGAGCCGTCACCTTGAAGTAGTAGACGTCCTGACTCCTCTCCTCGTCGTGAGAGAGCCGCCGCTTCTCCAAAATCTTATGCAAAGTCAAGTTCCCCCTCTAAGATGGTATACACACAATCGTAGGTTATGATAAGCCATTTTCCCCAAGAATACAAGATTACGGGGTGACAGTTTGCCCTCGATTTTTGCCCGCCTGTCTGCCATAATATCCTTATCCCTTACAGATGAAAGGAGGCGGTGCCCAGTGTCCGGGGGCAGGAAACTGACTCTCAGATTTAACGCGGGGGAGGTACCCCCCGCACCCCCTGAGTCCGGTATGAAGGCGGGCAGAGAGCTCACGCTGGTGTTAAGCGAACGAAGGTTGGATGCGGAGTCGGCCCCCCGTTTCCATGAGGTGCTGAGGCGGAATATCGCAGGGGCCACGAGCCTCGTCGTCGATATGGCCGCTGTGGTTTACATCTCCTCCGCGGGGCTTCGCGCCCTTTTGTCGGCGCAGCACGCGATGGAGGAGGGCCAGGGGCCCCTTCCCGGCGGGGGGAGCCGCGTGACGCTCCGCAACGTGAGCGAGGAGGTCATGAGCACCCTCGAGGTGACAGGCTTCTCTGAGATATTCAACGTGGAACCGGCCGCAGGGCATACCCACGGGGTCCAGACAGGCGGGGCACGATAAAAACCGGAGCGCAGCCGGGGGATACTCCCTCGGACTGCGCCCCTCCTGCAAGTGCCTTACCGCTTACGGGCGGCGGCTGTGGGTTCGCGGAAAACAACGATAACCCAGCGGCCAAACTTCAGATAGAGCTTGAAGTCAAGGCGTTTCAGCCAGTTCAGCATAAGAACTATCTCCTTTCTGTGAAAGGATGCCCACCCCGCGAAAGGTGGACCAATGCAAGGGTTTTTAAGCCCCGCAAAGACTTAGCCCCCAGAGCTCGCGGTATTCCTTATGCTCTGCTGTGCAGTAAAGATATTTTAGCATAGAAAAAAGAGGTCCCTTTTGAGTTTCAGTGTTCGCGGGCACTGAAAGAGGGACCTCCTATGCTGAAATGGCTGAAACACCTTACCTCTATTATAACACAAAAACCCCTTCCTTTAGCCCTGACAGTTGCAGTCTGCCAGAAAAGGAAGGGGAATTGCAAAGGCCGCGTAAGCCTCGCCTCGTATGTAAGGATATTATAGCACAAAAAATCTCCCCCACTTTACTCTCTGGTGTTTGCGGGCACCAAAGAAGGGGGAGTGAGTCAATATGTCGTGCCCTTATTATAGCATAAAAAAACTCCCCCTTAAATTCCCGGCGTTTGCGGACACCGAGAAAAGGAGGAGGTACCCAAAATGCTTCACTTGAAGATATTATATCACAAAAACTCAGGATAAGACGCGGGAGCTCCTGTGTGGAGCCCCCGCGTTCGATAGCTTTTACCGTCAGGGCGCTAGGTCGGCGCACCGCGTCCCGACAGCCCGGCGCTAGGTCGGGGGCTCACGGTTAGCCAGGCGACCGGGCTCACGCGATCCCGCAGGGAGCGCGGCGTCCGGTCGATCGGCTATGTCGGAGGGAAGCGTGGGACGCTTCCCGGAGGCCCGATAACACGTTCCGAGATTGCGTCGCCGTGAGCCCCTCTCCTACGCGCCTCAATTTACTACGCGCCTACTTCTTCCTTGTCGCTACCAGCCCGCACAGCACCAACAGTCCCGCAAGGCCCAGCCCCGCGTCGCAGCCGCCGCCGTCCTTGTCGCTGGTGGGGCTGTCGCCGCCGGAGGGCGCGCCGGTCAGGGAGAGGGTCACGTCCATGCTCACGCCCTCGAGGCCCGTGTCGTAAACGTAGGTCACCGTGGCGGGGACGGAGGCAAACGTGGCCACGCCCGTCTCCGTGTCCCACGTTGTCTCAATGGGCGAGCCGTCCGGCCCGTAGCCCTGCACCTCCGTCACGAGGCTTGGGGTGTAACCGACGTAGGGCGTCAGATCCAGCGTCTTGCCCAATGGCACGCCGCTGATGCTCTGCCCGCCGCATTTCAGCTGCGAAAGGCGGTTCAGCCCCCCGAGGTCCAGACGGCCCAGCCTCCGGCCGGCGCAGTCCAGCGACAGCAGCCACTTTGCGCCGCTCAGATAAAGTTCGCTCAGCACGCCGCAGCCCTCGATGTTCAGGGAGTACAGCTCCGCGCAGCCGTTGGCCGTCAGCTTCTCCAGCGCCGGGCAGTTCGAGGCGTTCAATTCCTTCAGCGCCGCGCAGTTCGACACGTCCAGCTCCTTGAGGTTCGCGATGCCGCTCACGTCCAAACTCACGAGCCCGGCGTTGCCGCTCAGGACCAGCACGTCCAGCGACAGGCAGCCGCTCAGGTTCAATTCCGGCACCTGGCTATCCGTCAGCTTGAAGTTCTCGAACACCACGCCGGAGGGCAGTTTCAGAGAGGACAGCGCCGTCGCCTCCGCGAGAGACAGGGACTTCAGCCCCGCGCAGCCGCTCAAGTTCAGGGCCGTCATCTTCGCCCCGTTCAGCGAAACGTCCGTCAGGGCGTTGCACCCGCTCAGGACCAGCGTTGCCAGGGAGGGACACCCGTTCGCGCTCAGGCTTTCCAGCGCCGTGCAGTTCGCCGCTTTCAGCGAGGTCAGCTTCTCGCAGCCGGTGACGTCCAGATTCGCCAGAGATGCGAAACCGCTCACGTCCAGAGCCGTCACCGCCGTGCCGTACAGCGACAGGCTTTCCAGCCCGGAGCATTCTCCCATGCCCGTCAGGTCCGTCAGCTTCGAGCAGTCGTTAATCATGACGGCCGACAGCGACGAACACCCGGTCACGTCCAGCGAGGTCAAATCCTTGCAGGCGTACAGCGACAGGGACGTTAAGGCCGTTTTGCCGCGCAGGTCAAGTTCTGTCACATCTGACTCGTCGACGGACAGCTCCGCCAGGTTGGGCAGCTTATCAAGGCCGTCCAGCGTGCCAGCCGCGCCCCTGCGAAATTCCAGACGGACGACCTTGTCCAGCCGGCCGGCCAGGGCCGCCAACATCGTGTCCACGTCGGGGTAAACGTATTCCGCGCCCTCCACATTGGGGACCGCCGTGCCGATCACCGCCGAGATGTTGCCGGTGTCGGGGTCCACTTCCCCGTTGACGTAGTACGTCACGCCGTCGCCCAGCCCCACGTGCCCGTCCGTGTCCTCGTCATCGGCGGCAAGGTCGATCAGGGGATCGTCATTGATCGGGAGAGCGAACTTATCCGAGATGTCAATTGCTCTCCCAGAATCTCGGTAGTAACGAATAATCCTCCCATGCTTGGTGAGGCCAGTGCTGTTGTGGGCAGTGACATATATCGTGTAGTCGCGATCCCCCCGATTCACTGGTACACTAAATTCGAATCTTATGGTGCTCTCCCCGGCTCCTGACCCCAGATCAGGAATGGATTTGCAAGGGGGCACATCGGTCTTCCACTTGTATTCGACGTGCGTCCCCATACGCTCCCTGAAGAGCACAGTGAAGGGCTGGTATTTTGATTCGTATATTTTGACCAGCCAGGAGCGAAAGTTTGGCTTCACGTCCTTGACCTTGAGGGTGAACGCGCGCTCGTCCGCCCCGGCGGCGTTGGAAGCCCTCACGGTGAAGGCGTAGGTCCCCACGGCTGAAATGTGTTTATATGTTCCCGGGGTTGAACTCTTATCTAGATTCGGCTTGCCGGAAATCTCGCCCGTGTCCTTGTTGAGTGTCAAACCCTCCGGCAGACTGCCTTTCACGATCTGATACTTGATAGGCTTCATCCCCGTGGTCACGATCTTATCGCTGTAGCTTTTCGTGACCGTCGCGTTACCGAGGAACGTGGTCGTGATCTTCGCCGGTTCGGGCGTAACAGCCTTAACGGAGAGCGTTTTTGTCACCACCGAGCTGGTCTTGACGCCACTGTGCAGAGCGGAAGTGGTGACCTGGTTCGTTATCCCGCTGGATCCGCCGCCGTCGGTGACGGTATAGTTGTAGTCCCCGTCCTCAATGTCAGTCGAATTTGTGGGGTTTGCAGTGACCTTGCCGTTGCTGTCGATGGTCAGCCACGAGGGCCAGTTGCCACTCTGCGCGAAGGACAGCGCGGCGTTCCTGATGGGCTTCATCGTGCCGTCGCCCAGCGTTGCCACGAGCGCGGCGTAGTCGCTCAGGTCCGCGGACGACTTTTGCCCGGAGGCGGCCTCCATTATCGCCGAGTTGGCCATGATCCTGAGGGCCGTGCTGTCGTCCGAGGTGACAGGGGCGGGAGTGTCGCCGGTGCCCTTGTTATCGTCCGGGGTGACGGGGGTGTCGCCGCCGCCCTTGTTATCACTGTCCGGGGTGACGGGGGTGTCACCGCCACCGCTCTTGTTATCGTCAGGGGAGACGGGGGTGTTGTTGTCGCTGCTCTTTTCCGTGACCGTGACGGAGACATTGGCCGTGGCGGCTTGGCTTGTCACGCTGCCGTCCGTGGTGGACGCCTGGACCTCAACGGGGACGAGAACCGCGCTGTCGGTGGCCGCCGCTTCGGTCCCGACGGTGAGCGTGCCGTCCGTGAACGAGAAGCCCGCGGGCAGTGTGCCGGTGGCCTTCCACGCGAGGTTGTAGCCGCTGGTGAGGGTCTCTGTTTTGCCGTTGCTGTACGTGGCCGTGACCGTCGCGCCCAGTGTCAGCGTGCCCGTCTGGCCCTGCGTGACCGTCAGCGGCGTGTTGCCCGTGATGTCGACGGAGACGCCGGTGAGGGTAACCGGGGCAGCCGCGATCTCCACCGCGCCGATATCGTGGGCGTTATCGATAGCACCGAGCTGGTCCTCAGTGAGGGTAATTGTGCCGGTCTTCTCAGCGGCGAAGAGCTGGGCGTGGTTTCGGAAGACGGTGTGGGTAACTCCGCCGACAGTTGTTTTCTCATCGGAGGTGGACGTGGGGACGGAGGTGAGCTTCAGCTCGTTGTTTGTCAGGCAAGTGGACGTATCGACGCCAGCAGTGCTGCCGTAAATGATGGAGTTTCCAATTTTTCGGGAGGTTTTGTCGTCGTCGTTGCCGTCGTCGCAATAGATTTCCGCGCCCATGGTAGCCTTGTTGTTCACGAACGTGCAGTAATTGACCGTGACGGACCCGCCGTAGCAGACATACAGGCCGCCGCCATTACTGTTGTTGCTTTGCGTTTTGTTCTCCGTGAACGTGCAGTTTTCAATCGTATCGACGTCGGCATCGGTGTTCTTTTCGATGTGTATCCCACCTCCGTTGCCGCCGGTATTGTTGTAGAAAGTGCAGCGTTTCACGGTCAGCGAGCCGATTGTCTCAGAGTAGATGCCGCCGCCCATGTCCGCGGTGTTGCCCTCAAAGCGGCAGTTTGTGACGGTCAGGGTACCGCTCGTTTTGTAAATCCCGCCGCCCTTGTCGGCCCTGCCGTTGGCGATGACGAAGCCGTCGATGGTGGGCTCGCCATCGGTGATTTCAAAGACGCGGCACTGGTTTTGTCCGTTCAGCCTCGCGCCGTTGCCTTTGAGGGTGACGGTCTTGCCAATCTTGATGGTTGCGTCCAAATCATACGAGGCCGGCTCAAAGGTAACTTCGCCCGTTGCGTTGGATATGACCTCGTTTATTTTTTCAGCCTTCATATCCTTCGTGATCGTCTCCGCCCAGCCCGGCACGGCCAGCGTCCCAATGGGAACCAGCGCCGCGCACAAGGCCAATAACAATAACGCAAACTTTTTCATTACTCTAACGCCTCCATAGGCCAAAATCAAAAACATCTATATATTTTCCCCAAT
>JAEEGL013200670.1_pt1 | contig 10521 bp, 9 predicted proteins | sample 9134231 | NCBI WGS metagenome assembly JAEEGL01 (sample SAMN16246548, study PRJNA631951) | gut metagenome | biome: gut microbiome; feature: rumen; material: fiber-attached | host: Bos | place: Iran: Karaj | collected 2018-10
TCCTGATCTTAAAGCACCATAGCTTGTGCCTTCTTTTAGCTTTAATATACCAGTAACTTTTAATGATAATTTATCTTTATCCTTTAAAGAAGGATTAAAATCATCGACATTAAAATTATAGTTAAATGTATTACTATCGTTTGTAAAGATAGTATCATTAGGATACCATGTAAATTCCTTACCTAATAATTCCTCATATGTAAAGCTTTGCTTAACATCAGCTTCATTTACAGGTATTTTTGCATCTCTAGTTTCATTTAATGTTTTATAAATAACATCATAGAATTCTTCTTGTGAATAATAACCTAATTGTGCTAATGTCAAATCAGAAACCATTGCATTATTATCTAATACAAGCATTACTTCTCTTTCATTGTCTTTAAGAGTTGTTTCATTAGGATAATGACCACTTACTAATTCATATTGTTCTTTTACATATGCATTATCTTCAAAACTAATACTTTGAGCCATAGGTCTTGATAAGCTTGTTATCAATTCAGCATATGTCTTAGCGTTCTTTTGATACTTAGTATCGATTGAAGATAATATATTAACTAATGATTGAGAATATGTCGAATTAATTGCATCTAAAGAAATAGTTCTATCATACTTTTTCTTTAGGTTATAATTAGGATCTTCTTCATTATAAGATGATTTGAAATCTGTATAAATATTATATTCAGATGCCATTCCATATCTTAATGAAATTGTTGTATAGTATTCCTTTGGCATAGATAAAACATAACTTACATAATCAGCATTAAACTTATTTTGATAAGTTAATGAATCTAATGCTTTTTGATTTTCAACTAAATATTGAACGATGGAATTAACATTAATTTTGCCATCTTTATATCCCTTATCAGCTGCTTCAACTCTTTGTAAGAATGATGAAGAATTCATCAATGTTTCATAATCTACACCTGATTTAGTAATTTGAACTGGGTTACCAGATAATAAATCATCTTGAATAGATTCAATATAATCTCTTACACCCTGTGACACAGCAAGTACTGCAGATACACCGATAATACCAATTGAGCCTGCAATAATTACCATGATAGTTCTTTTCAATTTAGAATGAAGATTTTTAGCAGATAGCTTAAATGCTGTCCACATACTCATCTTTGCTTTTTCTTTAGCATTCTTATTTTTTTCATAATCCTTTAATGCCTTAGTATCACTTGGATCAATCAACGCTAATTCTTTTTCTTCTTTTTCTTTTTCAATTGCCTCTAAATTAGCAATTTCTTTTATTTCTTCTTCCTCAGTGAATGGATTAGAATCATCTAATAATTCACCATCTAATAACTTAACAATTCTTGTAGAATATTTTTCAGCAAGCTCAGGGTTATGAGTAACCATAATTACAAGCTTTTCTTGAGCAATTTCTTTAATCAAATCCATGATTTGAACTGAAGTTACAGTATCAAGGGCACCTGTTGGCTCATCAGCTAATAAGATTTCAGGCTCATTTACTAATGCACGAGCAATAGCTACTCTTTGACATTGTCCACCAGATAATTGATTAGGCTTCTTATTATATTGACCAGCTAAGCCTACCTTATCCAGAGCCTTTTTAGCTCTTTCTTGTCTTTCTGCTTTACCAATACCAGAGATTGTTAAAGCAAGTTCAACATTTCCTAAAATAGTTTGGTGAGGTATTAAATTATAGCTTTGGAAAATAAAACCAATTCTATGGTTTCTATATACATCCCAATCTCTATCATTAAATTCTTTTGTAGATCTACCATTAATAAATAAATCTCCTTCAGTATATTTATCAAGACCACCAATAATATTTAATAATGTAGTTTTACCACATCCTGATGGACCTAATATAGATACAAATTCATTCTTTCTAAAAGATAAATTAATACCCTTTAAAGCATGTACTTTTGTATCGGCAACTAAATAATCTTTTTTTATGTTCTTTAATCTTAGCATACCAATACCTCCTCACAACTATAATTTTTATTTGAATTATACTACAATTCACACACAAAAAAAAGGAAAACACCCATATTTAACATAATTACACACAATTTAATTATATGCAATCTAATTTCTAATGCTTTACATAAGTAATTAGTTTGATATTCCTCATTTTTGCATTATATCTTTCCGTTAAAATAGTAAATAATATTTGCAAAAAAAGGATTAGCCAATAACAGCTAACCCATTTTTATCAATTTTTAGAAATCTTCATCATCATCGTCATCTGACTTAACTGCAGAATCTTCACAAATTCTCATTTCAGTATCTGCATCAAATAAATGACAGTGATTCATATCAAACCATAACTTTAATGGTTGACCTGGAGCTAAATCGTCTCTTGATGGAACGGCTGCGATAATAGGGTCGCCATCGACATCAGTATAGATATTAGTTTCAGCACCTAATAACTCTGAAATTTCAACAGTTACATCTACTGAAGCATTAGCCCATACAGTCTTCATTAATTCATTTTGCTCATCATAGATATCTTCTGGACGAAGACCGAAGATAATTTCTCTATTTTCATAACCCTTTTCACGAGCTACTTTTAACTTAGCTTCAGGGATACGAATCTTATAGTTACCCTTTGATGAAATGAAATCACCATTGTCTTTTAATTCACCACGAATGAAGTTCATTGGAGGTGTACCGATGAATCCACCAACGAATACGTTAGCTGGAGCATCATAAACCTCTCTTGGAGTACCAACTTGTTGAATACGACCATCTCTCATAACAACGATTCTTGATGCCATTGTCATGGCTTCGATTTGGTCATGTGTTACATAAATAGTTGTACAACCTAATTCTCTATGTAACTTAGTTAACTCACCACGCATTGTTACACGTAGCTTAGCATCTAGATTTGATAATGGTTCGTCTAGTAAGAATACATCAGATTGTTGAACGATAGCACGACCTAATGCAACTCTCTGACATTGACCACCTGATAATTGTCTTGGGAATCTTTGTAAGAAAGCTTCAAGACCTAAAATCTTAGCTGCACGGTCAACTCTTTGTGCAATTTCTTCTCTTGGCATACGACGTAATTGAAGACCGAATGCCATATTATTAAATACTGTCATATGAGGATATAAGGCATAGCTCTGGAATACCATTGCGATACCACGATCCTTAGGACTTATATTATTCATAATCTTATCATTGATTTTGAATTCTCCTGATGAAATATCCTCTAGACCAGCAATCATACGTAATGTTGTTGATTTACCACATCCTGATGGACCTACGAAAATAATGAACTCCTGATCTTCGATGTGTAAGTTGAAGTCGAATACGGCTTGAACTCCGTTAGGATAAATTTTGTTAATGTTAATTAAATCTAATACTGCCATAATTTAATTTCCTCCTAGCTGTACAAGTTAATTATAATAAAATATAATACGTTTTTATATGTGCAATATGCACAAAAAACTATTTTTGACCTAAGTAAGACCGATTTTTTTATAAAAAATCACTTAATGTTACTTAGTTGTTATAAGCATATAAAGTATATATGCATCCTTAAAATTTCTTAGATCAAAGCCTGATTCAGACTTTAATTTATCTAATTTATACATCATAGTATTTCTATGAATAAACATAGATTTAGATGCTAAAGAAACATTTAAATCATATTTGACAAATTCCTTAATAAAATCAATTGATATATTAGTATGATTTAAAATATAATCTAAAATTTCCTTTTGAAAATTAATTCTTGGATTTTCAAGTAATGCTGTTTTAAGAGTATAAACACCATGATTTAAGCTATCTAAAAGCTTGATAGCTATTTTCTCCTCTTCTTGTAATCTATCCTCATCCTTATCATTAGATATATAGGCACAGATAGATGTCATAAAGCTATTTTCAAATGCGTAAATGATATCAATTAAATCCTGATTATTTTCATAATTTAAATATGCAATATAATCGTTATTTACTATTTTTGCATTTAAATTACTACCAACCAATTGCTTAAAAATATCTGTTATTTCGTTTTCAAATTCCTTACAATTCTTAATGATTATAAATTTCATATTATTCACCTAAAAAATTTGATATTCATCATCATCTGAATCATCGTTATTATTTTGATTATTATCCTGATTTTTATCTAAATCAACTACTTCAGCGTCAATAGTATCTTCTCTTCTAAATTCATTAGGATTAGGCTTAAATTGGTTAGCCTCCTCAGAATCAAATCTATAAGCATCTTTAAATGAATTAGGATCAATATTTAAAGGTAAATCCTGTACCATATCAGTACCACTTATTCTATCAGGGATACCTCTTCCTGAGATTAAAATTATTATACCAGATATTATAATTACAATTGCACTTATAAAGCTATATGAGACAACATAGAATAGCCAAGTACCAGCTACCTCTCTAATAATAGTTCTCTTATAGCCAGCCTTAACATCACCAATTCTACCAATAACCTTTATCTTAAGAAGCATTCTACCAACTGTTTGTTTCTCCCAGAATTGAGGAATAATAACTAAGTAGACTATTATTACAACTAAATACATAGAATCTAAAATAGGATAGAATACTAAAGAGAATTTATTATATTCATTAAGTGCAAGGCTAAGTGATTGCTCATAATTACCACCATATGCTGCATATAATAAATAATTAGTTAGCATTTCATTTCTAGCTGCCATATAAGCACTATAATTAAATCCTATTAATAAAAATATTAGAGCTGATAAGCCAATTGCAAAGGTAGATATAATTATACCATCAACTATAAATGCTAAAAATTTTTGGCCTGTAGTTGCTTTATTGTAAAGTTTTAGCAATTAAATCACTCCCAACTTATAATAATTATACTTTAAAACTTAAAATTAGTAAAATTATTACTTTTTCATTTTAAGCATTTCGATAACCTCAGTTACCTCTAAGCCCATCAATGGTAAATCAATATCTGAATCAGCTGATATGCAAATACTATTTACATTATCAACAGCCTTTTTAACTAAAGCCTCAAAATCAAATGCCTTTTCATATTGCTCCGCCTTATCAATCTTAGGTGCAGTAGCTGGTGCCTTTGGCACATATACTGTACAACAATCCTCGAAAGGCTTAATTGATAAATCGTAGCAATCAATATATTTAGAAATATTAATAATATCTAATTTATCATAAGTACATAAAGGTCTTAATATAGGATAATTTGTTACTGAATTAATAGTGTTCATTGATCTTAATGTTTGAGATGCAACCTGACCAACAGATTCACCATTAATTAAGCATAAGCAATTTCTTCTCTTAGCTAATTCAGTAGCTATTCTATACATCATTCTTCTCATAATAGTAATATTATAAGATTCAGGTACATAATCTAATAATGCCATATGAATTTCCTTAAAAGGAATAAAGTGAACATTAATCTTATTATTAGGTGCGAACTTAGCCATCTTCTTTACTAAGTCAACAACCTTTTGAGCAGACTCAATAGATGTAAGTGGTGTTGATTCAAAATGAATACATTCAATTTCAACACCCTGCTTCATAGCTAAATATCCAGCAACAGGTGAATCAATACCACCTGATAGCATTAATAAGCCCTTACCTGCAGTACCAACAGGATATCCTCCCATTGCTCTTACATTTGTATTATATAAATAACAAGCATCATTTCTTAATTCTATATTTAATTCAACATCTGGATTATGAACATCAACAGATAATAGCTTATGATTAGATAATACATATCCAGATACTGCCTTTGTTATTTCCATAGAACGAAGAGAATAATTCTTATCTGTTCTCTTTGTATTTACCTTAAATGTAGATTTAGTATTAACTACTTCCTTCATAAGCTTTAAGGCAGTTTCCTTTATTACATTTATATCCTTATCACTTTTTACAACAAATGAATATGATGAAATACCAGAAACATACTTTAATCTTTCAATTACCTTTTCCTGATCCTCATCTAATAAATGAATATAGATTCTATCATGCTGATAATCTATTTCAACGTTTAATCCTTCCATTTTTAAAGCAACTAACTTATGCAATGCTTTAATAAATTCCTTTTGATTTTTTCCTTTTAAAGTTAAATCTCCAAAACGAACAAGTATTCTATCATAAATCATAATAGCATCCTCCATTTCAAACGATAAAATTATATCATATTAATGATAAAAGTGCATCCTTAAATTAATTTAATACTCTATTATAAAAAATGACTTAATAAAAGAAAAATACCTTTACCGTGTGTGGTGGTAAAGGTATTTTCTTTGGGGATACAATTTATATTACATGCAGCAATTATTTTCCTTATCTAATTCATTTCTTACATTAGATAAGATTTTATTCATTTTCTTGCTGCTAGAACAACAGCTACATTCACCTGTAGGAATATGTTTCTTTTTCTTATAGATATATGCTGCTATATTACCAGCTACAATTCCTACAGCCGCGATAATTATTAGAATTTCATAGAATTCCATTAAATCGCCTCCACCTCTGGTCTATATTTGTTAAATAAGTAAATACATACTCCTGTTAATACACAAAGTCCTAAGATAATGAATGATGTCCACCATGCTGATAGCATTAAGTATGCAGCTGATGATACGATAAATGAAGTTCCAATCCAGAATAGAATAGTATTCCAGAACTTCTTCTTATCTACTAATTCACCCTTTGCAGTAGCAATTGCTGCAAAGCATGGAATAGTAGTCATATTGAAGATTATAAATGCAATTAATACTGACCAACCAGTAAATCCATTACCTTCGATACCAGTTGCCTTTGCAGTTGAGATTGCAGGTACTAAGCCTTCTTCGTCTAATGCCATATTATATACTTCAATATAAGATTCAACATCTTTAACGTTCTTTGTTGATATACCTTGTGATAATACTGTAAATGTTGCAATTACATTTTCCTTAGCAATTAAGCCTGTAATTGCTGATACACCATAAACCCATCCATTCTCATTTAATTGTGAACCGAAACCAAGTGGTGTAAAGATAGGACTAATAACCTTACCAAAGCCTGCAAGGATTGAGTTACCAGAATCTACATAATCTTCAGCTCCAACTACTTCCTCATATTCAATTAATGCTTCAGTAAATACATCGCTAACAACCTCTTCATATTTAGGAGCTAGCTCATCATCTTCGTTTTCATTAAAATCAGTAACGAATGTAGCTAAATCAACTACTACTTCATCGTCTTCAACATATTCTTCATTAATTTCTAATAATAAATCTTTATGTTCTTCTTTATAATCATCGAAGATAGCATCTGCTATATCATTTGGATTAGCTTGTTCAATATATTTCCAATCAAATGTAAATGATTGTAAGAACCAAATTACAATTGTTGAAGCTAAGATAATAGTAAATGCCTTCTTAACATAACCCTTAAGCTTATCCCATAAATGGATCATTAATGATTTAGCTTGTGGCATATGATATGTAGGTAATTCCATAATGAATGGAGAGCTCTTGCCTCTCATAACAGTCTTCTTCATTAATATGATAGTAACGATAGCTGTTACAATACCAACAACATACATAGAATATGTAATTAAGTCTACATTAGGGAAACCAAATAATTGACAAATACATCCTGCAATTGCAGTTAAGATAGGTAACTTAGCACCACATGAGAAGAATGGAATAACTCTAATAGTTGCGATTCTTTCTTGCTCATCTGCTAATGTTCTTGTGTTAATCATTGCAGGTACTGAACATCCAAAGCCCATAATCATTGGTAGGAATGCTCTACCTGATAAGCCAAACTTTCTAAACATTCTATCAAGAATAAATGCAATTCTTGCCATATAACCTGTATCTTCTAGAATTGAGAAGAATAGGAATAATAATAGAATTTGTGGAACGAATGATAATACTGAGAATACACCAGCTAAAATACCATCAACAATTAAACCAGATACCCAACCAGGTGCGCTAGATAGCCAACCGGCTACTACACCAGAGAGCCAATCTGTTACATTTATAACAAAGCTTTGTAAGATTACACCTGGTGAATTAATACCACCATCTGTCCAAAACAATCCTTCAAATATAGAACCCTCAAATGAAGGTGACACATCGTTAAATAATCCACCTAAATAGAATAGATTTTCAGAGAATGTGAAATGGAATATTAAGAATAAGATTACTAAGAAAATTGGAATACCAGCCCATTTATGAGTTAATACCTTATCAATCTTATATGACTTATTCTCTGCCTTAATATCAGTTACTGCCTTTGTCTTATGGCATGAATAATGCTTAACGATATAGTCATATCTACCATCAGCGATTAATGCTTCTAGGTCAGAACCAAATATTTCATCATTAAATGTTTTCTTATACTCATTTACAATATTAGTAATTTTATCAGAATGACTTGATTCGATAAAGTCACCTTCAATAAATTTAATTGCATGATATAAAGGTGAAGGAACTTCTTCCTCTTCCATACACTTAGTGATTTCTAAAATAAAATCATTAATTTTAGTTTCTGATAAAACTGTAAATCCTTTTCTAGGAGTTAATGATGCTTGATAAGCAGCTTCCATTAATTCATCTAGATTTTCACCCTTTTGAGCTGAAATAGGAATTACAGGTACACCTATTGCCTTTGATAAGCCTTCAACATCAATTGAATCTCCATCCTTTTTAACAACATCCATCATGTTTAAGGCTATAACAACTGGAACATCCATTTCTAAGATTTGAGTTGTTAAGTATAAATTTCTTTCTAGGTTAGTAGCATCAACAATATTGATTACACAATCAGGCTTGTCATCTACAATGAATCTTCTTGAAATTACTTCTTCAGGAGTATAAGGTGATAATGAATAAATACCAGGTAAATCTACAATTGATATTAATTCATCAAGTTTTTTATAATCTCCTTCTCTTTTTTCTACTGTAACACCAGGCCAGTTTCCAACATGAGCATTTGAACCTGTTAGTGCATTATATAATGTAGTCTTACCACAGTTGGGGTTACCAGCTAACGCAAAATGCTTCATTAGTCTTTGACCTCCTCATCTAATATACATAAGATTAGATTTGCTTCACATTTTCTTAATGTTAATTCATATCCTCTTAATGTAATTTCAATAGGATCACCAAGAGGTGCTTTCTTTCTTAAAATAAATTTAGCACCAGGAGTAATTCCCATATCAAATAATCTTCTTCTAACTCTTCCTTCCCCTTCAACAAATTTAACGGTTCCGGATTCTCTTAATTTAAACTCACTCAGTTTCTTTTCCAATTTAAAACCTCCCGAAGCCTTAACTTTTATGTTAGTTAAGACTAACTAACTGTATTGTACTACTTATTATTTCTGGATGCAAGTGAAATTTCATACTTTTTTCAAAAATTATTATTAAATCAAATTGTGTACAATTCATTATAAAAGTTATATAATAAAATAGAGAGGTGTATTTTATGTCAAATTACGATGAAATTATTACTATTCTTCCATCACTTATAGATGATAAATATGATATTACTTCCTTATCTAATATATCTTCTTTATTAAATATGTATATGGATGATATTAATTGGGTAGGATTTTATTTATTAAAAGATAATGAATTAATTCTTGGACCATTCCAAGGAAAACCAGCTTGTACAAATATTAAGATTGGTAAAGGTGTATGTGGTACATGTATCGAAAAAAAGGATACTATATTAGTTAAAAACGTACATGAATTTAGTGGGCATATAGCATGTGATTCAGCTTCAAATAGTGAAATATGTATTCCTATTTATGATAAAAATAATAATTTATATGGATTATTAGATATTGATTCACCATCACTTAATAGATTCGATGAAAATGATAAAAAGAATTTAGAAGCTATATGTAATATCATTAAGAAAGGATTGATTGGTAATTTATGACAACAATAGAAAGAGCAAATTACGCTAAGGAATTAAAGGGTGCAGGTAAATGCAACTGCGCTCAAGCAGTAATTAGTGCATTATATGATTTAACTGATACTGATTTAAATACTTTATTAGCTTCTACTTCTGGCTTTGCAGTTGGAATGGGAACTATGGAAGCTACATGTGGTGCTTTAATTGGTGCTAATATAATCTTAGGTTTAATTGTAAAACAAGGAACAGTTAAATACTAAAAAATCTTATACAACAAATTCAAAGAATTATCTAAAGCAACTATCTGTAAAGTAATCAAAGGAATTGAAACAGGAAATATCTTAACGCCTTGTGATATGTGTTGTTACAATGCAGTAATTGCACTACTTGATTTATTAGATGAAATAAATAATTAATATAAAAAAATAATTGACAGCATGTGCTTGCTTTGATATAATTTTAGGGCGTGGGTAAAAGGCAGCAGTCCATTCTCACTAGTAAATATCTTAAAGCCTTCGGGTTTAGTTAGTAATCTTCGTTGCCTACAGGTGAAAGCTTAGTTTAAGATATCCTAATGATTTGGTCCAGTACATTTATCCCCAATAAAATATTATATTTATAGGAGGACATAGAAATGTCAAGATTCACAGGTTCA
>JAEEGL013753559.1_pt1 | contig 10521 bp, 8 predicted proteins | sample 9134231 | NCBI WGS metagenome assembly JAEEGL01 (sample SAMN16246548, study PRJNA631951) | gut metagenome | biome: gut microbiome; feature: rumen; material: fiber-attached | host: Bos | place: Iran: Karaj | collected 2018-10
GACGGACTGCCCGAGAAGGCTCGCGAGATTATCAACGACCTCAAGTTCCACTTCAATTGCCAGTATGACGAGAAGGATTCTATCGGAAAGCGCTATCGTCGTCAGGATGCCATTGGTACACCTTATTGTGTCACTGTTGACCACGATACGCTCAACGACGGTTGCGTCACTCTGCGCTTCCGCGATACGATGGAGCAGGAGCGTGTCAAGATCAGCGATCTGGCTTCTATCATCGAGGAGAAGGTCAGCATTGCCAGTGTATTAAAGAAACTGCAGTAATAGAACATGAAATTGAGAAATATTATCTGGTGCGCTTTGGTTCTGCTGGCATTTGTCTCCTGTAAGGAGGAAGACGACACCATTGTAGAGTACGAGAACTGGCAAACCGTCAATGACAATTATTATAAGAAATTTGTCGAAGAAGCAAAGGGAAAGGCTCAGATTTCGTCATCCTGGGCGCTCTATTCTTGCTATACCAGACCTGAAACTGGTTTCGACCTCTCTTATAGTGACTATGTCGTTGTCGAGAAGCTGGAGGAGGGTAAGGGCACTACATCGCCTTTGCTGACCGATTCGATTGCAGTACACTATGTGGGTCACCTATTGCCTTCGAAGAGCTATCCCAATGGTTTCGAGTTCGACCGTTCCTATATTGGTACTTTCGATCCCGTTGTCGCTTCACCTTCCAAACTATCAATGGTCGGTGTAGTGAAAGGCTTTACGACAGCTTTGCTGCACATGCATCGTGGCGACTATTGGCGCATCTACATCCCTTATCAGCTGGGTTATGACAGCTACAGTAATGGGACGATACCATCCTATAGTACGTTGATTTTCGAAGTGCGCTTAGAAGACTACTGGCTTCAGGTGCAAGGTGATAGAGATCCTGTCTGAGAAATCCAATATCATTAAGCCTATGAAATACGCAGATTATATCCAGAAGATTGAGATTGACTCGCTGTGGAGCGGCAAGAAGCACATTGTGTGGGAATTGGATCCCAAGGTGAATGTGCTGAGCGGCATCAATGGCGTCGGTAAGTCGACCATCCTTAACAAGGTGGTCAAGAGTGTCAACAACAATGGCGACGTTATCAACCATCTGTTGAAGGGTGTGCATATCACTCCAGAGCCACTCGATGCCACCCATCTGCGCTTTGATTTTATCCGCTCGCTGGACAGCAGTCTCAATCAGGCGCTCTCAGAGGGAGAGGGCGCTCTACGACAAATCATATCATCCATAGGCAATGTAGGCTGGTCTTTACTTGATATCCAGCTGTATCACCTGCAGCGTAAGTATCTGGATTATCAGGTGAACATCGGCAATCGCATCATCAATGCCCTGCAAGAGGGGCATGCCGATGCTGCACAACAACTGTCTGAACCCAAGAAGCGTTTTCAGGATATGATGGACGACCTTTTCGAGGAGACAGGCAAGAAGATGGTGCGTACGGAGAACGAGATACGTTTCACGCAGATTGGTGAAACACTACTTCCTTATCAGCTCTCTAGTGGTGAGAAGCAGATGCTGGCCATCCTGCTCACAGTACTGGTGCAAGATCAACAGCCCTATGTACTCTTCATGGATGAACCTGAGGTCAGTTTGCACATTGAGTGGCAGAAGCGTATGATCGATCTCATCATGGAGTTGAATCCTAATGTGCAGATTATCTTGACAACGCATAGTCCTGCTGTCATCATGAATGGCTGGCTGGACAAGGTCACTGAAGTGAACGACATCACGATATAATTGACAATTGATAATTCACAATTGACAATTATGCCAAGCAAGCTGAAAGACCATCTCAACTCGCGCTATTTCGAGGCAGCCAACCAACTGAAATCCAAACGGGCACGGCGCAGAATCGTAGCTTATGTAGAGAGCTACGACGATATTTATTTTTGGCGTACCGTGCTGTCGCGCTTTGAGAATGAGGAACGTTTCTTTGAGGTGATGTTGCCTTCTCACAAGCGTCTTGAAAGAGGAAAGAAGTCGGTGCTGATGAATTTCGTGGGTGATCGCGTGGGCCCCGATATGATAGCATGTGTCGATGCAGACTATGACTACATGCTGCAAGGTATAACTCCTCAGTCGAAACGAATTCTGGAGAGTGACTATGTGTTCCATACCTATGCCTATGCTATAGAGAATCTGCAATGTTATGCATCGTCGCTGCACGATGTATGTGTCAGTGTGACGCTCAACGACCACCGCATCTTTGACTTCGAAGATTATCTTCGTCAGTATAGTGAGGCCATTTTCCCCTTGTTTGTGTGGAGCGTGTGGTTCTATCGCACAGGACACTATGGCAAGTTCACCCTCACAGATTTTGCCCGCGTCATCGATCCGGGAGGTTTTAATGTCTTTGTCCCACAACCCAGCCTTGACCATCTACGCTCGAAGGTAGGACGTAAGGTTCGACAGCTACAAGCGGAGTTCCCCAATAACAAGGAGGAATACGTGCGACTGAAAGAAGAGATCAAGGCGCTGGGTGTCACGCCCCAGACAACCTATCTCTATATTCAGGGACATAGCCTGTTTGACAATGTTGTGCTGCCAATATTAAGTAAGGTGTGCAACCGCTTGCGTATGGAGCGACAGGATGAGATTATGCGTACGGCCCGCCATCACGTACAGCGTCGTAACGAAATGTCTTGCTATGAACACTCGTTGCAGGATATCCGTCAGATGCTGAAGAAAAATACGGGTTATGCTTTCTCTGAACAGTTCCGTCGGATTCAGCAGGATGTAGAGAATTACCTTAATACAACGTATAACTCACAGGATTCGTCAATTGTCTTTCCAGAATCCGCGGGTAAACAAAACCAGTACTGACATAATCTCAAGACGTCCTACGAGCATGAGGAATGAGCAGAGCCACTTGACATATTCAGGTAGTCCGCTCCACGACATCTCAGGACCAATCTTGGTGCCCAGTGTTGGCCCTACATTACTAATGCAACTTAGGGAGATAGTGATGGCATTGGTGTTGTCAATACCTGTAGCAATCATCAGTGTGGTAGTTGCTATCATCATCAGTGTGAAGATGGCAAAAAACGCCAGCAATGTGTTTATCTGGGAATGCGGAACAGGAATACCGTTGATCTTGACGGGTAATACGGCATTGGGGTGTATCAGCTTGTCAAACTCATTGCGCAACACCTTGAAAACCATTACTAGTCGTACACATTTGAATCCACCAGTTGTAGAGCCTGAACAGGCACCGATAAACATCAGAACACCTAGAATAGCCCATGTGATATGAGGCCACATAGCCGCATCGTCATTAAACAATCCTGTCGTTGTGATAAATGATACCACCTGGAATACCGATGAGCGGAAGGCGCGTTCCAAGCCATAACCATTGCGTGTCATCAGCAAATACATAATCCATGAGGTTGCAATCAGGATGATGGTGATATATAGCTTGAATTCAGAACTCTTGAACAGACTACCAGGCTTAAGTTTGAAAATACAAGCATAAAGCATCATAAAGTTGATACCCGCCAGAAACTGGAAGATAATGGAAATATACTCGATGCTTGGAGAATTGAAGAATACCGTCGAGTCATTATGTGTGGCAAAGCCTCCTGTCGCCGTTGTCGTCATCGCATAGTTGATGCTGTCAAACCAGTCCATGCCAGCGACGTAGAAGCAAATGATGCATCCAATGGTCAAGGCAAGATAGATAGTCCAAATCCATTTGGCCATTGTTGATAGGCGTGGGTGCATCTTTGAGCGCAGTGGACCTGTAGCTTCAGCGGCAAACACCTTCACACTGCCGCTGCCTACCATCGATGGCAGAATAGCGATGGTGAAGAAAACGATTCCCAAACCACCTATCCATTGTGTTTGTGTGCGCCAGTAAAGCGTGGCGTGTGGCAGCCATTCTACGTCGTCGAGGATGGTGGCTCCTGTTGTCGAGAAGCCCGACATTGTCTCGAAGAAGGCATCGGTGATGTTGGGAATATAACCGCTGATGATAAAGGGTAACATGCCAAAAAGACTGAATACTACCCATGTGGCTGTTACCAGCAGGTAAGAGTCGCGTCGGCTCAGGTTGTTGTCGGCATCGCTGCCAAAGTATTTCATGACGAAGCCGCAACAGATGGTAAAGATGGCTGAGATAAGAAAGGCCACCAAATCGTCTTCCTTATAATAGAATGATATGCCTGCACAGATGAGCAACAGGGAGCCCAAGAGGAACAGCAGCGATCCGATGATCTTGTGTATCAGCCGATAGTTCACCATAGCACGTTGGCCTTAAAATACTTCTCTACTTTCTTGAGGTTCTGCTCATGACAGAATACCATCACTGAGTCGCCTGCCTCAATCTGAGTGTTACCATTGACGAGGATGCCTTGGTCATGACGTACCAGACCACCAATTGTAACACCAAAGGGCAGTCCCAGATCCTTGACAGCTTTCTTGGTGACACGTGAGCCCTCGGCAGCAATGAATTCAGCAACATCTGAGTCAACCATCATCAGAGAGCGTACATTGGTGACATCGGCATCAAGCATCATCTGGTAGATATGGCCTGCTGCCAGCGTCTTCTTGTTGATGATAGTACCGATATCAAGACTTTCTGCCATCTCTACATAGTCGAGGTTCTCGACCATAGCTACCGTCTTGCGTACACCCATACGCTTGGCGGTGAGACAGGCCAGGATGTTGGTCTCAGTATTGTCGGTAAGGGCGACGAAGGCTTGTGTGTTCTGGATGCCTTCATCCTGCAGCAGTCCCATGTCGCGACCATCACCGTGGATAATCATCGTATCAACATCGTTCAATAACTCGTTGAGGCGTTCACAGCGTTGCTCGTTGATTTCGATGATTTTCACGTTCATATAGTCGGGTACAGTCAGCGCTACGCGTACTGCTGTCTTGCTGCCACCCATAATGATGACATTCTTCACGTCAGCATAATGCTCCTTGCCTGATATCTTGCGGATGTATGGAATATACTCTCGAGTGGTCATGAAGTAAGCGATGTCGTTGACGCGCAACTCGTCGTTACCTCCAGGAATCAGCGTTTCGTCGCTGCGCTTGATGGCTACGATATGGTAAGGGTCGTCAGGACCACACAGTGTTCTGAGTGGCTGGTTCAGAATCTCACAAGACTCACGCAACTTGATGCCTAACATGACAAGAGCACCACCATGAACATCCCACCGCTGGCGCACCCACGACATCTTCAGACCATTGGTGATGTCGATAGCTGCCAGAACCTCAGGATATATGAGTGAGTTAATACCCATATTCTCGAAGAAAGACTTCAGGTTGGGTGCCAAATACTCAAAGTTGTCAATACGGGCCACAGTCTTCTTGGCACCAAGGGCATGGGCAATCATGCAGGCATTCATATTGACACTCTCATCGGGAGTTACACCTACAAAGAGGTCGGTATGTTCTATGCCAGCCTCCTTCAACGTTTGTATACTGGTGGGTGATCCGTGGAGGGTCATGATATCGTACCGTCCCTCAAGACCAGCCAAGCGCTCTGCGTGCTCGTCTATGAGTACACAGTCTTGATGGTCTTTCGATAGAAGTTTCGACAGGTGCGTACCTACGGCACCTGCCCCTCCGATAATAATCTTCATAGTAGTTCTTCTATGGCTTTTCGTATATTTGCCTGATCAATGCCAGCTATGGCCTGAAGTTCAGAGACCTTGCCGTGTTCTACGAACTCATCGGGTAGACCCAAACGCTTCACAGTAGGTGTGTAACCATGGTCAGAGAGCCATTCCATAACAGCAGTGCCCATACCGCCCTTGCGTACACCGTCTTCTATCGTTACGATCTTCTTGAACTTGCGTCCAATCTCGTGGAGCATATCCTCATCGAGGGGTTTCAGGAAACGGAGGTCGTAGTGGGCGACAGTAGAATTGTCGGCAATCACTTCCGCAGCAGAAGTTCCTATTGGACCGATGGTAATTACAGCCACTTCGCTGCCGTCTTTCAACTTACGGCCTTTGCCAACAGGGATTGCTTCTAGTGGGCAGCGCCAGTCAACCAGTGAACCGCATCCTCTGGGATAACGGATGACGAATGGTCCTTTATCGGGCAATTGGGCAGTATACATCAAACGACGCAGTTCATGCTCGTCCATGGGAGAGGCAATGGTCAGGTTGGGGATGACACGTAAGGCGGCCATATCGAAGGCGCCATGGTGAGTAGGACCATCTTCGCCTACCAAGCCGGCTCGGTCGAGACAAATAACCACGTTGAGATTCAGCAATGCTATGTCGTGGATGATATTGTCGTAAGCGCGCTGTGCAAAGGCACTGTAGATGTTACAGAAGGGTAAGAGACCGTCCTTGGCCATACCACCTGAGAAGGTGATGGCATGCCCTTCGGCAATACCAACGTCGAAAGTCCTCTCAGGCATCTCCTTCATCATGATATTCATCGAACAGCCTGTAGGCATAGCAGGAGTCACGCCAACAATCTTATCGTTCTGACGTGCCAGCTCCAGCAGCGTCTCACCAAAGACATCTTGAAAGCGTGGCGGTTTATTGGTGGTATCTTTCACCAGACGTTCGCCCGTATCGGGGTCGAACTTACCTGGGGCGTGCCACGTGGTGACGTCTTTCTCAGCAGGGGCATAGCCGTGACCTTTCTGAGTATGCAGGTGTAGCAGCTTGGGACCTTTCATATCTTTCAGCTGGCGCAAGATACGAACCAATTCCTTGACATCATGTCCGTTGAAAGGACCAAAGTAGCGGATGTCCATACCTTCGAAGACATTCTGCTGGTGTGAGATAGCTGATTTAAGTGCGTTGGTCAGACGGATAAGACCGCGACGGCGATCATCTTCAAACAAGCCTTTCTTGTGAAGCCAGCTAGTGACTTTGAAGCGCAGAGCGTTATAGGTTTCGTTGGTACTGAATGAAAGCAGATACTCCTGCATACCACCTACGGCACGGTCTATCGACATGTTGTTGTCGTTGAGGATGATAAGCAGGTCGTTATCGCTTGATGAAACATTGTTCAAGCCTTCAAAGGCGAGACCTCCCGACATAGCGCCGTCACCAATAACTGCAACAACATGACGGTCCTTGCCTTCGAGTTTGGCAGCTACAGCCATACCCAATGCTGCTGAGATACTGTTCGAGGCATGCCCACATGCAAAGGTATCGTATTCGCTCTCAATGGGTGAGGGGAATGGACGAATACCACCTAGTCGGCGATTGGTCGAGAACTGCTCGCGTCGCCCTGTGAGTATCTTATGTCCGTAAGCCTGATGACCAACGTCCCATACAATGCGGTCTTCGGGTGTCTCATAGACATAGTGAAGGGCAACGGTAATCTCTGCTACACCCAGACTTGATGCCAGGTGTCCAGGATTGACCGATAGCTCTTTCACAATGTCTTCGCGCAGCTCGTCGCAAACCTGTGGCAAATCATCGACGCTCAGCTTTCGAAGGTCAGCTGGATATTGTATTTGGGTTAACAGACCCTTGCTCGAAGTTTCCAAATTCTTTCATTTTTACTTTCAAAGTGCAAAGGTACGAATAAGTGAGTGAAAATCCAAATATTATTCGACTTTTTCGAGCGTTCAGTATGCTATCTCACATATTTCTTCCCGTTGACGATGTAGATGCCGCGTTGCATGTTAGTGACTCGACGGCCTTGAAGGTCATAGATTCTACCTTTTGTGTCTGATATTTTACTTCTAACTTCTTCTATGCCAGTCTCTATGACCTTTACCAGCCCGTCCTTGTTATAGTAACCACCATTGCTAAATGTGAGGTTATTGGTCTGAGGTGATGAGGTGTTGTTGAAGATAATCTTTGCAGGCTGTGTGGCTGTAGAGTTGTTTTGCTTCGTGCCATCCCATGTCCACTTCCATACCTTTTTGCCGTTTTCTGTTACGCCTAAGAAGGTGCAGCGCACTCCTGGCCATCCTTTGTTGGCATAGGTGAAATTGTCCGAAGGAGTGTCGGTCCAAGCCCAGCAACTGATGTCGTTTTTCCATTCATCTGGAGCCTCGAAGAAGGCACAGACCTCACCGGGATTAACGATGCATTCTGCCTGTGGGAGTGGCTCGGGCTCTGTGTAGGTGCGTGTTACGATGCCGCTGACTGTGCCACCAATGAGCAGACCAACCTTCAGCGTCATGTTGCCGGCTATGTCAATCTTCGTGCCACTAGCTACCTTCGTACTGCTTGCAGTAGGTGTAGAACCGTCGGTGGTATATACCAGCTGGGCACCAGCCGTAGCGGTAACAGCTGTCAAAGTCGCCTTCTGAGTACCCTCATATTCGCCTGATGCAAGGTCCACCCATGCCGTGTTGGCACCCTTGTCGAGATAGTAGGCGAAATGATAGCCTGACAGTACCTTGATCCATGAATAGGCAGGGGTATAGAGGTCTGTCTGACCTACGACAACAAGAAGCTTGCTCTTGCTGCCATCTGAGGAATAAGCAGCGTATTTCTGCTGGTTGGTCACCACACCGGTATAGGTGCTGGTATTCTGGATGCCTGCAAAGCGGCGTACGTCAATCATCGCCTTGATACTCTGCTTGCAGTCAATCCAGTGGGTGAGGAAAATACAAGGAGTGCCAGGCATAGCCAGCAGATATGCATTGGCAGCCAACGTATCCTTCCTCAGCGGGTCTTGTTCCGCATTGGAGCGCTTCTCAGTATCGTGGTTTTCCACAAAAGTAACGGCCCACTGCTTATAATTGCCGCTCTCGTAGTTGTTGGAGATGAGTGGCCAGTTGCCTTCGTTTTGAAGACTCAGACGACTCCAGTTGCCATTGTTGGCAGCATTTCTTACAGTATAGCGGAACTGGAAGTCGAAAGCTGCGCTGGTCTTTCCTGTACCATTGATCCAGTTTCTGATGGTATTTGAACTGTCCCAGCACTCGCCCACAGAGAACTGTGGCTGCGAGTCCTCGTTATACATTTTGGTATAAGTGGCGGAATAGCCTTTCACCATATCATAGCGGAATCCGATGTATCCCAAGTCGTTGAGCAACATCTTGAGATAAGCCTTGACGTTGTTTTGCACATTCTCACTCTTGTGGTCGAGATCGCGCATGCTATCCCATCCCTCGCCAGTATCGTTGTTGGAGCTGAGTTGGTAATTGTTCTGGGTTGCCCAATTCTTGGTGGCTCCTTTATCGTCGTTGGCACAGATGTCTGTTGACTTGAGTTCATAGGTCACACCGTTGTAGGTCTCTCTGGGGAAGTCGACCCAGTTGGAGACATTCTTGCGGTGGTTGATGACAACATCGGCGATAGTGCCTATGCCTTTCGCCTTAAAGGTGTTGATGAGCGAGCGCAGTTCTTGCTCAGTACCAAAAGAACTGTCGTAATGGCCTGGGAACCAGTATAGATCATCATATCCCATTGACTTCCCTCCGCAGTTGGCGCTCTGAGGCAACCATACCAGTGTGAAATACTGCGACAGCTCGTCAGCCTGTTTCTCTAATTTGACCCACTGTGACTGGGAAAACGAATCCCAATAGAATCCTTGGAGCATAACACCTTCATACTGATTGGGCCATCCCTGTGCTGCCATTGTCAGCGTTGCGACTACGGCAAGGAGTAAAGTATACAAACGTTTCATTGTGTTGATATCTTTTTAGGTTTTCTGTTTGCAAAGATAGTCATTATATTAATATGTTGCTATTCTGACAATTAAAAAAAACTTTGGCAGGCGTGCAATCGGTTGCGCATTCTGCCTCTTCCTGTCCTAAATAAAATTAATTCTGCTAAAATACTTGCATATTACATAAAAACTTCATATATTTGCACTGCTAAATACACTACATCCTAAACATTACCTATGCTATATGTAGAACTGCCTGAAGAGCATAACGATAGAGAACTCTCTTTCTATCTTGCTATGGAGGAGTATGTGGCGCGCCAGTTGCCGCCTAATGACTATTTTTTCATGTGGCAGGTTGAACCGAGTGTCATCTATGGTCGTAACCAGTTCGTCGGACAGGAGGTCAACGAAGATTATTGCCGCCAGCACGGCATCCGCCTTTTCCAGCGCAAGAGTGGGGGAGGTTGCGTCTATGCCGACAAGCAGAATCTGATGCTTTCCTACGTGACGGCTACTGACAAGGTTGGCTTTGCTTTCAACAGCTTTATCGGGATGGAACTGCTCTGTCTGCGCAAGATGGGTGTAGAAGCTGTAGGTACCACTCATAACGATGTGATGATAGGCGATCGCAAAGTGAGCGGTACGGCATCCTATCATCTACCTGGACGCACAATCGTTCATGGTACCTTGCTCTATGATACCAATATGGAACACATGCTCCATGCCATTACCCCTACTGCTGAGAAACTCGCCTCGAAAGGCATACAAAGCGTCCGCCAGCGCATCACGTTGCTGAAAGACCATACCGATCTCTCCCTTGAAGAGGTGAAGACTCTCATCCGCAAGACACTTTGCATTGGCAGTTTCCCGCTGTCGAGCGAAGACATTATCCACATCGAACAACAACAATCATTATAGATATTATGGACAACAAACGAACCTGTCTTTATGACAAACATGTA
>JAEEGL014845954.1_pt1 | contig 10521 bp, 6 predicted proteins | sample 9134231 | NCBI WGS metagenome assembly JAEEGL01 (sample SAMN16246548, study PRJNA631951) | gut metagenome | biome: gut microbiome; feature: rumen; material: fiber-attached | host: Bos | place: Iran: Karaj | collected 2018-10
CGTTTCGGCGATTTCAGCGCTGCCGAGCGAAATGCCGTTGACGCGTACCGTGCAGTCGGACGGAGCCGTTATGCGGATCTCTCCGAGGAAAAGACTGTCGGGAAGCATATAGCTGTACGCCTCGTTTCCGGTCTCAAGCCTCTGGCCGTTGTATATCACTTCAATGACCGGATCTCCGAAAAAACTGCCAAGATTTTGAGTAAAGGACATGGGAACCCCGTCAACTTTCTCCTCGAGTCTGCTGAGATACGGGTAAGGGATGAGCGTTCTTGAAGAAACGTCTGTGACCATAACGCCGTTCACGATCAGTTCCGAACCTGCCGGCGCGGTTACGGATATTTCCTTGGTCATTCGGGAGGGATATGAGAAATACCAGGTTCCGTCGCGCAGCACCGGCGGCGGGAGCTCCTGCCCGTCGAGCGAGGCGCCCCAGTTCATGTCGGAAAAGACCGTACCGATCTCATACCTGTCCGAGCAGTACAGGTCGGAAAAGCTTTTTTCGTAATCGGACAGCGCGAAGTAGTCGGCGCGGACGGGATTCGAAAGGGCGATCCCGTTCAGCGTCGCCTTTGAGCCTTTGGGAAATTCGGCGGCGTATTCCGTTCCGAGACAGCATTCTGTTCTGAAACCGTTTCCGTAGGAATCGGGGTTAAAAACCGAAAAGGCCTTTTCCCCGTCGAGAAGAATGGAATATCCTGTCGCGCCGTCGCCTTCAACGGTGATCTTTGAAGAGAAAATCCTGTTGTTGAGGTATCCGTAGACCTGCTGCTTTTCCTCGTATTCGGATATTTTTTCGTCGGCGTATCGGCAGGCTATCCTGTACAGCCCGGCGCGGTCCTCCGCGATTTCGCTGACTGTTTCATCGCTGCTTTTGCTGAGAGAGGTCACTCTTTTTATGACGAATACTCCGGCAACAGTCAAGAAAAGGATGAAAAGCAGGACGCATGTCGGAAGTATCCACGATCTGCGGCGAGGAGACATAAATCTCGTCTCGAATTCCTCTTCCTCGGTGTTTGCTTCGGCGTCGGCGGAGGGGTACAGCGCGGAGCCGTCTGCCGCCGTCACGGGAATTCTGTCTGTGTCAGCCATTGTCGTCTTGCCCGCCCGTTCTGATAAACTGGTCGGCGTGGATTGCCTCATAGAGTTCTTCGCGCGTGCCGAAGAACTCACTTGTGTCAAGCTTTGCGCTTCCGCCGTCCTCGGTCAGCATTTCGGCGACGGCGTACCATTTGTCGGCTCTGCATACGCTTATCCTGATCCTGTAGTCGGGGTCGCAGAGTATTTCCACACAGTCGTCCGCCCGAGGCATGCCGGTCATCTTTTTTCTGCGGAGGGCGATGCTTTTTTCGCTGATCTCCGCGTAAATGCGCGTGGATTTCTTTGACACGAAGAACAGCAGACAGGACAGGAGCAGTTCGTCGACCGCAAAGATGACTATCCTGCGGTTGCTTTCTCCGTCGCCGTTGCCGTAGAACTGAACAAGCAGCAGCACGAGGATCACGGCCATGACTATGAACACGGCGATAAGCAGCGCAAGCACCAGCCGGCTTTTCTTTTCAAGAGTCTTAAGCTCCTTTTCGGTTTCATCGGCGTTAATCTCGGGGAAAGACAGCCGGAGCCTGATAAAATCGGCGAGCTCCGAACAGTTTTCAAGACAGCTTACGCTGACGCTTTTTCCGGATTTCATGGTGATTATCAAAGTGCCGTCGCGCCCCGCGCTCATTGGAAACACGCTGCGCACGTCGTCGAATTTTATAACTCTGCCGTTGTATCTGAGCTGCGTTTCATCGGCCGACAGAGTTCTTTTCAGACCTGCAAGCAGGAAGATCATGACTGCCGACAGAGCAAAACCGCAGAGCAGGGCAATTATGAACCAGAGCTTTTTTTCGCCGAAGGAGCCGTTCTGCTCAAAATAAATCGAGAGCGCTGTTATGATCAGTCCGAAAACAAGTCCGAAAATATAACGGATTTTTCTTGATGTGGTATAAAATCTGCCTTCCATTTCATTCACCTGTCGGTTCCGTCCGCAACGCCGCTTATAAGCTCGCTTTCAAAATCGAGCATGGCGGAGAGAATGTAGTTGGAAACGAACATTCCTTTTGGCGTAAAGCGGTAAAAGCGGCCGCTTTTTTCCATAAAACCGTTTTCGGTATAGAGTCTGAGATACTTTCCGAACATGCGCTCGAATGACAGGCCGAAGCGTTCCGCAAACGCGTCCTCGTCCACTCCTTCCGTGAGGCGCAGACGCAGCATTACATATTCGCCGAGCCGCTCGGAGGCCGATATTTCATATCTTTCGGACAGAATATCCGGTTTGCGCGACGGGTATTCCATCGCCTCGACGTATGCGCGTATATCCTTTTTGTAGGCAAAGCGGAAGCCGCGGAAGTAAGAGTGCGCGGCGGGACCAAAGCCGAGATATTCGTCGCAGTTCCAGTATTTTAGGTTGTGAAGGCACATTTTACCGGGCTTGGAGAAATTGCTTATCTCATATTGCCTGTAGCCTCTTTCGGCAAGAAAATTGATGGACTCGAAGTACATCTTCGCCTCCGTGTCCTCGTTCGGCAGCGCAAGGGTTTCCTTCATCCGGTAAAACGGCGTGCCCTCTTCGATTTTAAGTCCGTATAACGAAATATGCTCCGGCTCGATATCCGTAACCTCCTCCAGCGTTTCGCGCAGGGAACGTCTCGTCTGGTTGGGTATCGCATACATGATATCGACGTTAATATTGTCAAACCCCGCTTTGCGTGCGTCGGCGTAGCTTTTTCTGAAATCCTCGGACGTGTGTATCCTGCCGAGAGCCGCAAGCTCGCTGTCGTGAATGCTCTGCAGGCCAATGCTCAGCCGGTTGACTCCGGCGCGGCGCATTTTCCTTAAGGCGGACGGCGTGGCGGTGGCCGGGTTCATTTCGACCGTTATCTCGGCGTCGGAGCGAAGGGAAAAGTGGTCCTTTACCCCGTTAAGTATCCGGCATATTACGTCGACCGGCAGACACGTGGGCGTTCCGCCGCCGAAAAAAACGGTGTCGACGTCGTACCCTTTTGCCGACTCCTCATAGTCCTCCATGTGCAGAAGCACGGCGTCCGCGTATCCTCCGGCGTCCGAAACATCGGTCACGGAGTAGAAATCGCAGTAATTGCACTTGCTTTTGCAGTATGGCACATGTATGTAGATCCCGAGGTTCTTCATTACTGTTTATTCTCCTGCGGTCTGAGTTTTACGTCTGCTGTCGTAGGACGTAAGGACCGAGTAAATAGGTTTTTTGTACTTGATGTACATTTTCTTTCCCGCTTCGTTTCCGAACAGATGCAGGAAATTCTGATATATGAGCGTCAGCCGGTTGTTTTTCTCCTCTGACAGGAAGGGAATTATGACCTCCGACACTCTGTTCAGTTCCTCGCTTTGTTCGCATCCGTGTTTTATCATGAGCTCGGCGATCTCGCCAGGCGTGCAGTCAGGTTCTTCCGTTTCGCTTTCCTTTTCCTGCTCTTCCGCGGGTTCCGGATCTTTCTTTGCAGCTGGTTTTTTCGGCGATTCGCCGCTTATCACGTCGCGGACGCGGCACCTGAGAACGGAGATTTCTCTGTCGTTCCAGAATTTTATTACCGAATCATATCCCGTATCGTTTGAAAGAATGCAGTACGCCCAGTCGGGATGAAGCGCGGCGTAGCTGCCGAGCAGCGTGATGAGCTGAAAGTCGAGCGCGTTTTTCCCGGTATAGCAGGATATTGCCTCGATGTCTATGTCCGAGCGGAGCAGGGTCATGAAATCGGGCACCGATATTCCGGTCGACGCCGTTGTGTAGAACAGCAGAAACGTGGAGATGCCCGGGTTTTTAAGTATGAACGACGGCCAGTCCTTGCCGACGTTTTCGGTGTCGATGAAGCAGACAGTATGCTTTCCCTCGCTGTCGAGGTTTTTCGGCTCCTCGGCTTCCGCGTCTGTTTCGGTGGCTTCCGCGGACGGCACGTCGCCGGTTGCCTCGGTTTCCTCCGGTATTTTCCCGCCAAATTCAGCCAGCATTTTTCTGTATTTGAAAAAACTGCCTGTCGATATTTTTCGTTCGCGGCAGAAAGCGTTGATTGACTTGCCGCTCTTTATCTGCTCGTCAATAATTTCCTGCCATTTTAAAAGTGTTTCAGTATCCATGGTTTGTCCTTTTGTTAATTCCAGATATCCGCCGTCAGGGCGTCGAAAACCGATCTGACGGGCAGAAGTTCTATTTGATATCGGGACTGTTCAAGCTTGCCCTTCCCGACGTTGCGGAACGGGACGAGGATTTTTTTGAAGCCCAGCCTTTCGGCTTCCTTCACGCGCTGTTCGGCGGACGATACCGCGCGGCATTCTCCGGAAAGCCCTATCTCGCCCACTGCTGTAACGTTGTCGGCAATCGGTCTGTCCTTTATGCAGGATATAAGCGCAAGCGCGGTCGACAGGTCTGCGGCGGTGTCCTCGAGCCTCAGTCCCCCTATTACGTTGAGGTACGTGTCGCATGTTGAAAAACGTAGTCCCAGCCGTTTTTCAAGCACTGCGAGCAAAACGTAAAGACGGTTGTAGTCGATGCCGTTTGACGTTCTTTTCGGAGACGGGTATACGGTCGGCGCGACAAGGGCCTGAATTTCGGCGATGATTGGCCTTGTTCCTTCCATTACGCAGACCGCGCAGTTGCCGGAAACGTTGTTCGGCCTGCCGGCAAGCAGGGCCTCTGACGGATTTATTACCTCGCGCAGTCCTTCGCCGGTCATTTCAAAGACGCCTATCTCGTTTGTAGGTCCGAAGCGGTTCTTTACGGAGCGTATGACTCTGTATGTCTCCTCTCGTTCTCCTTCAAAGTGAAGGACGGTGTCGACCATATGCTCGAGCACTTTGGGTCCGGCGATGCCTCCGTCCTTGTTTACGTGTCCGACGAGTATGACGGAAAAGCCCTTTGACTTTGCCAGAGCTATGAATCTTCCGGATGCCTCTCTGACCTGTGAAACGGATCCGGGCATTCCGGACGTCCCGTCGCACCAGACCGTCTGCACCGAGTCTATGACCAGCATGTCGGGGCTCAGCCGTTCCGTCTCGCTGATGATCTTGTCGATGCCGGTTTCTGTCTGAATGAAGAAGTCCGTGCCCGAGACGGACAGCCTCCCGGCTCGCATTTTGAGCTGTCCGGGAGATTCTTCGCCCGAAACGTAAAGCACCTTGTTCCCGCGCAAAGCCATGGCGCCGCATATCTGCATGAGAAGCGTCGATTTTCCTATGCCCGGCTCTCCGGAAAGCAGTATCACGGAGCCGTCGACCACTCCGCCTCCGAGTACGCGGTCGATTTCCCCGTAACCGGTCCCTGAACGCATGAACTCCGGCGTTTTCAGGTCATCGAGCGGAACTGCCGAGCTTTCAAGTCCGGAGTAGCCGCCCGCTCGTACTGCCTGGCGGGTCTGCCTTGATTTCGGAACTTCTTCCTCAACCTCCTCTGTCAGACTGCCCCATGTGCCGCAACTCGGACATTTTCCCATCCATTTGGAGAGCTTGTTGCCGCATTCGCTGCACACGTAGAATGATTTAAATGCCATTTTCCCGGTTTGCCTTTCTTTTTTTCAGAAGTATCGCCACGGCCGCTGCGGCTCCGGTTGCAAGCGCTGCGCAGACCGTTGCCGCCATTACAGACGGCAGAATGCCGGAAGGGATGTCAAAGGATATCCCTTGGACGTCAAGAAACATATCCCCGCAACCCTCGTCGTTTTTTGCCCACAGCTTGAGATAAACGTCGCAATCGCCGATGCCGTCGATAAAATCCCGCACGTCGAAGGTCAGCGTCGTCCATTCGCCGTTCTCTACTTTCGAGTCCGCCTCGAGTAGTCTTCCACCGGCCGAGAGAACTACCGCGGCGGTAAGTTCTCCGTTCCCCGTTACGCGAAGCGTCACCGACACGGTTTCCGCGCCCTCGAACAGCGACGAGTCAAGCACCTTTCCGGCTCCGAAGAAACCGACGGGGCCGGCGTATAAAGACGCGATCCTCATGTATCCTTCGCTGTTTACCAGGTACTTCGCGTGGTCTGAGGGATAAAAATCGTGAACTGAAGTGCTGAAGTCCATAACGGGATTTTCAACCTTCGCTGCGGCGCGTGCAGATACCTTCGGGCGGAAGACGGAAACTCCCGTTTTGCCGAATGTTTCGGCCAGCGGCTTGGCCTGCTTTGCTTTGCCGGATGGATCGCAGGTGTAAAGGCCGGATTTCATGTCATCGTCCGGATCGTCGATATGCCGGTGCCATATAAGCGCTTCGACGTTATCGAGCGCGCATGCAGTTCCGTACGCGGAGAGGAACTGTTCCGCCTGCGCGTTTCCGCTGCCTCCTACGCCGAATTCGGAGACAACTATCCGCTTTTCGGGAAAACATTCGCACATCACCGACAGGTTTTTCATCGTAATGAACGGGGTTTCTTCGTTTTCCAGGGCAAGGCTGTCGGACAGGAAATCGGTTGCCGACGGGTCTGACGGGTATGCTGAAACGGCGATGCCGAATGGGATATCTGGGGCGAAAACGGCAATCCCGTCAAGAAATTCCCGCGCTCCCATTCCTCCGTACGCGCCCGGAAATGCGGAGGCGTTCCACAGATTGGAGACCGAAACATATACGCGCGCGCCGGAGTAAGCCGAAGCGGCGGCGACGTAGCATTGCCGCAGCCATCCGGCGCATGCCCTCAGGTATTCGGTATCCGAAACGTCTCCCGCGTATCCGGCGTTCAGCTCGTGACCGACGATGAAACTTCCGCAAAAACCGTATTTCATGCCCGGCGCGGTATATCTTTCGGCAAGAAACGACAGCACGGATGACAGGGCGCGCGCGTTTCCGGACGGAAGACTCCCTTCGTTTCCCCTCGACGGCAACACGTTCATGTAAACGTTTATCCCCGCCATGGTGAGCGACTTGATCCTGCTGTCAAGCCTCGACAGAACGTCCCTGTCTATGTATACCGTCTCACCGTTCCGGCAGCAGGGTATTCCGTCTCCGGCAAGCAGGAGATCAAGGTATACGTTAACGGAAGTGTGCCCGACACCGAGAAGCTGGGCGTCGGTGATGTCGGCGATCTCGAGCCCCTTTTTGGTGTACGAGGCCGGGAACTCTGTGCTGTTCGACGCAAAATCCGCGACGTTGCCTATATACCGTATTCCCGAGATCGCTTCGTAGCCACTGTCGGTTTTTACCCCGAGCAGATAGCCTGCGCCGAAATTGCCTCTGTCCGAATAGTCGAACGGAACGGAGAACGAAATTCTTTCAGCCGCACTGGCCGAGGAGAGCGGAATTTCAGGCTTCCCGTCTTCATCATCGCAGCGGAACAGGAATATTTCGGTTTCCTGCCCGACATAGTGTCCGGTTATGTTCGCTTCGATTTTCACCTGTCCGTCATCGATCATTACCGATCGGATCACCGATCCGGAGACAGCGGCGCGCGCGCCGGCGTGCACGAGCGCGGCAAGGGCAAGAATGAAAGAAAAAACAGCGATCGACGTGTGTTTCATTTTCTTTTCCTCTTTCTTGCCATACTTGACATATATATTATAACACATAAATGTTAACGTAATATTAACAAAAAGGGATTGTGCGATGCTGTTCGTAAAATAAACCGGAGATGCAGGACGAAATACCGCCGGATAATTGTTTTTTATACTGCATGACCTTGATTTTTCGACAAAAATGTGGTATAATATTATGCGGTGAAGTGCGTCTTTCCGACGCATGAGAGGTAATTATGAAGCAAAACAGTTTATCACAGAGTTTTCTGCAGGCAAAATGCGCGCTGTTCGATCAGCTTTACGATAACCTGAACGAGCGTCAGCGCGAAGCGGTTTTTACAACCGAGGGACCGCTGCTTGTTCTGGCCGGAGCCGGTTCGGGCAAAACGACAGTACTTGTAAACAGGATAGCGCATATCATCCGTTACGGGAATTCCTATTTTGATAACAGAATACCGGAGGGACTGACGCCCGACGAGGTCGGGCAGCTTCGCGCCGCGCTGTCGCTTCCGAAGGAGGAGATCGCCGAGGTGCTCAGCGATTATGCAAGCGGTTCGTGCCCTCCCTGGAACGTCCTCTGCTTTACCTTTACCAACAAGGCCGCAAACGAAATGAAGGAACGTCTTGCCGCCACTCTCGGAGAAGAAATAGCCTCCGACGTGTGGGCCGGGACGTTTCATAAGATCTGCATGCGGCTGCTCAGACGGTTCGGCTCTTTCCTCGGTCTTTCCGACGGCTTTACCATTTACGATACGGAGGACACGCGTAAAACGATAGTGTCCTGCATGCGCAAGATAGGCATCGACGAGAAACGTCTTCCACCGAAAACGGTCATGGCAGAGATCAGCAGCATGAAGAACATGCTGAAGAGCGACCGCGAGTGCAGAGAGGAAGCGGGCAAGGATTTCAGACGCAAGCAGATCGCCGACATCTATACGCTTTACCAGGAGCGTCTCAAGCTTGCAAACGCTCTTGATTTCGACGATATCATAATGCAGACGGTCAGACTTCTGCGCGAGGACAGGGACGCAATGGATTACTGCCGCAGGACTTTCAGATACGTCAGCGTCGACGAGTTCCAGGACACAAATTACGCACAGATGCAGCTGATAAAAATCCTTGCCGACGGGCATCGCAACCTGATGGTAGTCGGAGACGACGATCAGAGCATTTACCGGTTCCGCGGAGCTGCAATCGAAAACATTCTCGGCTTTGACAAGAGCTATCCGGACGCCAAGGTGGTGAGGCTGGAGCAGAATTACCGCTCGACCTCCAATATTCTCGACGCCGCAAATTCCGTCATAGCCAACAATCTGTCAAGGCATCCGAAACGGCTGTTTTCGTCGTTGCCTGCGGGCGAGAAGATCACCATTCACGCTTGTGAAAACCAAATTGAGGAGGCGCGTTACATCGCCAGAAAAATCAAGGAAATGGGTATACGCGAGAGACGCAAATTCAGCGATTTCGCGATTCTCTACCGCATGAATTCCCAGTCCGGATTTATCGAGCAGGCGCTTTCAAGAGCCGCGATACCGCACCGCGTGATCGGAAACGTCAGATTTTACGAGCGCAAGGAGGTCAAGGACATCCTTGCCTACCTTACCGTAGTCAACAATCCGAACGACGATCTCCGCCTCCGCCGCATTATCAACGAGCCGAAAAGAAAAATCGGCGACAAGCTTATAACCGACGTCGAGAGGCTCGCCGCCATGAACGGCAAGAGCCTTTACGAAATAGCCGACGACGCGGCCTCGTATCCGCTCATATTCAAATCCGCGCCGAGGCTGGAGGATTTCTGTACGATAATCAAAAATCTTCAGGCCGTAGCCGCGGCAGGGAGCGTCAGCGAACTCGTGCGCATGACAATCGAGACGACGGGATACGGCGAAATGCTCGAATCGGAGGGCGAGATCTCAAAGGACAAGCTCGAAAATGTAAACGAGCTTGTATCGGACGCCGCCGCGTATGAGGAAACGCATGAAAATCCGACGCTTTCCGGATTCCTCGAGGAGGTGTCGCTTGTCTCGGACATCGACAGCTACGATGACGAAAAGAACGCGGTGGTTCTGATGACCATCCATTCGGCGAAGGGCCTTGAATTTCCTGTCGTGTTCATTCCGGGAATGGAGGAGGGAATCTTCCCCGGGAGCATGTCGCAGGACGCCGAGGATATCGAGGAGGAGCGCCGTCTTGCCTATGTGGCCATAACGAGGGCCAAGGAGAAGGTATTCTGCCTGAGGGTGATAGAGAGGCTGATTTTCGGCAGGACCCAGAACAATCTGCCCAGCAGGTTTATGGAGGAGCTTCCCGAAGAGCTTGTCGAGGACGAGGACCTTTCCATGCAGGGTGCAAATCGCCCGATGCTTTCAAAGCAGAGGAAACCTCCGATCTCTAAGGAGTTTTCCACGGTTTCGGCCCTGAAAATATCCGCGGAGGGAGGCCGTTCATCCGAGAAATTTGCGGTGGGCGACCGGGTGCGTCACAACGTTTTCGGAGGTGGCATGGTAATGTCCGCGACGGAAATGGGAGGCGACACGATCTACGAAGTCGCGTTCGACAGAGTAGGGACAAAAAAGCTTATGGCAAGCTTTGCAAAACTGAAAAGAGAAGAATAAAAAACGTACGGCCATTCGCAAAAGCGCATGGCCGTGACTTTTTTCGCTTAATTATTTTTTCGGGACGAAGGTTTTATCCGGTCGGTTTATTTGAACGAGCCGACGACGGTTTTTGCTTCAGCGGAAGAAGCGTCAAGCGCAAACTGTTTCGCGCCGTGCCACGGGGACTCGCTTTCCATCCCTGCGTATCGCGCTAAAAATCACTTTTTGTCATAAAAAACCTCCTTGTTGGTTTATTAGTTCACACTTGTCTGGTATAATAGTAGGCAGGTGCAAAAAATATTTGTGCTTCAAGTGTAAGATTCTCCTGTGAACTGTGTTTATAGTAGTGAATCGATTCAAACAGAAGGGTAAGAGCAATGACTGATCATAAATTGCTTCAACTGCTGAGAACCGACTTGAA
>JAEEGL014896732.1_pt1 | contig 10521 bp, 10 predicted proteins | sample 9134231 | NCBI WGS metagenome assembly JAEEGL01 (sample SAMN16246548, study PRJNA631951) | gut metagenome | biome: gut microbiome; feature: rumen; material: fiber-attached | host: Bos | place: Iran: Karaj | collected 2018-10
CCAGCATATCGTCCAGCTGCTTGCGGATGCCCTTGCCGTCGGCGGGCTCGATGCCCTCGCTCTTCTCCATCACCACGTCGGCATACATCATAATCAGGCGGCGGTAACTATCATACACGAAACGGGGATTGTTGGTCTTCTTCAGCATACCGGGGATGGTCTTGCTCGAAAGACCGATATTGAGGACGGTGTCCATCATGCCGGGCATCGACGAGCGGGCACCCGAGCGGCAGCTCACCAGCAGGGGGTTCTCGGCGTCGTCATACTTCATGCCCATGATTTTCTCGATATTCTCAACGCCCTTCCAGACCTCTTCCATCAGGCCCTTGGGAAGCTGGCAGTTGTTGTCGTAGTAGGCGGTGCAGCATTCAGTGGTGATAGTCAGGCCGGCAGGCACCGGGAGGCCCAGCAGGCACATCTCGGCCAGGTTGGCACCCTTGCCACCCAGAAGGTTCTTCATGTCGGCTTTTCCCTCGGCGGTTTTGCCGCCGAACGTGTAAACGTACTTTGTCATCTTGTTAATCTGTTTATTATTAATTTATTATTTATAATTCCACTTAAAACGAGACTGCAAAGATACGAATTATTTTTTATATACAATAAAAAAAGTTATCCACAACTACCCCACCCCATCCCCTACACGCCCCCTCCGCATCCCCTCCAATTTTTTTTCGAATTTGATAGGAGCGGGAGCGGAGGGGGACCGGACCGGGACCGGAGGGAAACCGGACCGGAAGCTACTTTTTGTAGTGGGGATGGAAGGAGGCAATGGCGTCGCGAAGCGATTCGCGGCTGATATGGGTATAAATCTCTGTGGTGGAGATACTTTCATGCCCCAGCATCTCCTGCACGGCACGGAGGTCGGCGCCGCCGGCGACGAGTTCGGTGGCGAAGCTGTGACGTAGCGAGTGCGGGCTGACTTTTTTACCTATACCGGCGGCCTCGACGGCACGCTGGAGGAAGATGAAGACCATCTGGCGCGTGAGGTGGTGGCCGCGGCGGTTGAGGAAGACATACTTCTCCTCACCCGGCTGGGGGTCGATGTGGGAGCGGACCAGGTGTATGTAGTCGGACATCAACTTGAGGGCACTGGGGTTGATGGGCACCCAGCGCTCCTTGTCGCCCTTGCCAATGACCTGCAAGTACTGCTCGTCGGCGTATATGTTTGAAAGCTTGAGGTTGACCAACTCAGAGACGCGGAGGCCGCAGCCGTAGAGCACCTCGACGATGACGTAGTTGCGGAACTGGTCGGGCAGGCTGAGGTCGAAGGTCTGCTGGATGCGGGTGATTTCATCGTCGGTGAGCACATCGGGCAGGTGGTTGGGCCGCAGGGGCAGGTCGAGCAACTCGGCGGGGTTCTCCTTGATGACATCGCCCACGACGAGCATACGGAAGAACTGGCGCCAACCGGCAATCATGCGGCGCTGCGTGGTGGGGGCTATGTCGATGTCGGTAAACGACTTGAGTAGTTGCTGCAGGTGTTGGAGGGTGACCTGCTCGGGGGCGACGTCCTGCTCCACCATGTAGCGTGCGAGGTGGGCGAAGTCGCCCATGTAGGCCTCGACGCTGTTTTCGGGCATGCCGCGTTCGAGCCTGAGATAGGCTCGGAAATCGCGTTCGTAGCGGTGCCAGGTTTGTTCCAACGGGGTCATGGACGGTCAGTCTTGGCGGAGGCGCCAGAAGAAGAATTCGACAAGGGTTTCGCGGTCTTTGTATTTGCCTTTGCGCTCGGAGCGGGGCATATCGAGGTCGACGGCCCCCCAGTTGAAGCTGTGCATCACTCGGGCGACATGGCGCTTGTAGCCAGGCGTCTGCTGGGCGGGATTGCGCCGCAGGGGCGACGGTAAGGTAGCGGCCAGCTGGGCGGCCTCGGAGCGAGTGAGGTGGGCGGCAGAATGATGGAAATAGTGCTGGGCGGCGGCTTCGGCACCATAGATGCCGTCGCCGAACTCTATGATGTTGAGGTAGACCTCCATGATGCGTCGCTTGCCCCAGACGGCCTCGATGAGGACGGTGTAGTAGGCCTCGAAGAGCTTGCGGGTCATGGTGCGGGTGTGGGGCAGGAAGGCGTTTTTGGCGGTCTGGTTACTGATGGTGCTGCCGCCGCGGAAACGTTTGCCGCTCCGGTTCTCCTTGTAAGCCATCTTGAGCTGCTTGACATCGAAGCCGTGGTGGTACATGAAGAGGCCGTCCTCGGAGTGGACGACGGCGGTGACGAGATTGTTGGAGATGCTGTCGAGGGGCACATAGTCGCGCTCGAAGCGCACGTCGCGCCCGCTCTGGAAAAGCTGTTGGCAGAAGCGCTGTACCATGAGGGGGGTAAGCGGCGGATTGACGAAGGCGCCCAGCACGACTTGCACGATGGTGAACAGCCAGAGCGAGAGGAGTGTAATCCACACCACACGCCACACCTTGCCGTACCACTTCAGTTGCTTCCAAGCGCGTTTCTTGGCCGACCGTGACTTTTTCATTTTGAGTCATTTTTGCGCGTGCGAGCCGCCTGCGCTTCGAGGAGGTCGAGACACTGTTCGATGGGGATGCCGCGGCAGAGGTCCTTCTGGTCGCGGTTGCGCTCGATAAGGCTGCTGACAACACGCATGGCAGTGCCGGTGCTCTCGCGCAGGGTACCGCCGTTCATCAGATGGCCGATGAGCACGGCGGAGAAGATGTCGCCCGTGCCGTGGAAAGCCAGAGGGATTTCTTCATAATCGATGCGGAAGTAGCGGTCGGCTGACGGCGGCTGGCAATCGGCGTGGATGCCTACAACACAGCACTGGCCGTCGACACGGGCGCTGGTGACGACTGCCGCCCGGGCACCGAGGGCCACAATGGCGTCGAGCATCTGGCACGCCTCCTCCCAGGAGAGTCCTTCGGGACGGAAGGGGGTGCCGGTGAGGTAGCATGCCTCGGTATAGTTGGGGAAAGTAAGGTCGGCGACAGCGACCATCTCACGCATGAGCTCGACCTGACGCTCGCCGATGCCGTTGTAGAGGCGTCCGCCGTCGCCCATGATGGGGTCGACATAGACGGCGGTGCCTTCGCTGCGCAGCTGACGGCAGTAGCCGGAGACCAGACGGGCCTGTTCTTCGCTGAACATCAAGCCTGTGCAGACGGCGTCGAAACGAAATCCGAGCTGATGCCAGACAGGGATGGTGCCGCGCATATAGTCGGTGGTTTCCAAGACATTGAAACGACCGTAGTCGAGGGTGTTCGAAACAAGTGCCGTGGGCAGGTTGTAGGCGGAGTGGCCGAGGTAGGTAAGTATGGGCATCATGGCCACCATGCCCACATGGCTGCAGCCCACGACGTCGTTGATGAGGAGTATCTGTTTCATTTCGGGGTGCAAAATTACTATTTTTTCGCCAGTTGAGGAAGTTTTTTTTGCCATTTTACAAATAATTACTATCTTTGTAGTCCGCGAAAGAACAATTAATTTTATACAAAACATTTAAACACAGTATAATATGGCAAAAGTAGCTATCAACGGCTTCGGCCGAATCGGAAGAATGAGCTTCCGTGCAATGCTCGCCCACCCCGAGCTGGAAATCGTCGCTATCAACGACCTGACCGATGCGAAGACCCTCGCATACCTGTTCAAATATGACTCGGTGCACGAGAACTTCGACGGCGAGGTGCACGCCGACGGCGACTGCCTCGTGGTGAACGGCAAGAAAGTGAAAATCTATGCCGAGCGTGACCCGCAGAACCTGCCTTGGAAAGACCTCGGCATCGACATCGTGGTCGAGAGCACCGGCCTGTTCAAGAAACGCGAGCAGATGATGAAGCACATCAACGCTGGCGCCAAGAAGGTCATCCTGACCGTGCCCGCCGGCAAGGCCGACGACGTGGACGCCACTGTGGTGATGGGCGTGAACGACAATGTGCTGACCAAGGACACCATGCTGGTCTCGAACGCTAGCTGCACCACCAACTGCCTGGCTCCCGTGGCCAAGGTGCTGAACGACAAGTTCGGTATCAAGCGCGGTTTGATGAACACCGTCCACAGCTACACCAACGACCAGAAGATTCTCGACCAGCCGCACAGCGACCTCCGTCGCGCCCGTGCCGCCGCCGTCAGCATCATCCCCACCAGCAGCGGTGCCGCCAAGGCTGTGGGTCTGGTAATTCCCGAACTGATGGGCAAACTGGATGGCTTTGCCATGCGCGTCCCCACTCCCGACGGCTCGGTTGTCGACCTGACCGCTGAACTGAACTGCAACGTCACCAAGGAGGAAATCAACGCCGCCATCAAAGAGGCCGCCGAAGGCCCCATGAAAGGCGTCCTTCAGTATGTCGACGAGCCCATCGTGAGCATCGACATCATCGACAACACCCACAGCAGCATCTTCGACAGCCTGCTGACCCAGGTGATGGACGGCAACTTCGTGAAGATTGTCAGCTGGTACGACAACGAGAAGGGCTACAGCACCCGCGTGGGTGACCTGGCCGCCAAACTCGCCAAGCTGCTCTAATACCGGATAACGGTTAATGGTTAAAGGTTAATGGTTAATGAGGCTGACGCGGCACATCGGTGCGCAAGCCTTTAACCATTAACCTTTAATCTTTAAACATTACCTACAGATGATATTAGAAAACAAAACCGCCATTATCACCGGTGCCACCCGCGGCATCGGCCACGCTATCGCAGTGCGGTTCGCCAAGGAGGGTTGCAATGTGGCCTTCTGCGGCCGCACCCGCAACGAGAAGATGATTGCCGTCGAGCAGGAGCTGCTGGCACTGGGCGTGAAGGCCAAAGGCTACGCCTGTGATGTGGCCGACTATGCCTCCGCACAAAACTTTGTCAAAGAAGTACTGGCAGATTTCAGCAAGGTGGACATTCTGGTCAACAACGCCGGCATCACCGACGACGCCGCCATGAAGCGCATGACCGAGGAGCAGTTCGACCATGTGGTGGGCGTGAACCTCAAGAGCGTCTTCTGCATGACCAAGGCCATCCAGCCGAGCATGTGGAAGCAGGGCTATGGCTCTATCGTCAACATCGGCTCGGTGGTGGGCATCGCCGGCAACTACAACCAGGCCAACTACGCTGCCTCGAAGGCCGGCATCATAGGCTTCAGCAAGAGCTGTGCCAAAGAGTTCGCCGCCCGCAACATACGCGTCAACGTGGTGTGCCCCGGCTTCGTCGAGACCGAGATGACCGCCGAGGTGCCCAAGGAACTGATGGACACCTGGTGCAGCCGCATCCCCATGAAACGCCCCGGCACCGCCGACGAAGTGGCGCAGGCCTGCGTGTTCCTGGCCAGCGACATGTGCCCCTACATCACCAGCGTGGTGCTACCCATCTGCGGAGGCATGGAAGATGCATAATTTTCAGGAGTCAGGAGTTAAGGAGATAAGGAGTTAAGACAAATGAAGAAGTTGCCATTTTTATTCCTGTCCCTGCTGATGCTGATTTCCTGCGGCGGAAATCAACGTGTCGACGTTTCAACAACCGACACCGTCACCGACGACTACGGCCGCACAGTGGTGGTGCCCGCACAGCCTCAACGGGTGGTCAGCCTCTCCCCTGCCGTCACCGAGATTATCTTCGCCCTCGGCGCCCAGGATTTGCTGGTGGGGCGTACCGACTTCTGCGTCTACCCCGACCTGGCTGCCGACATTCCCTCGATCGGCGGCATCAGCAACCTCAACATCGAGAAGATTCTTTCGCTCCAACCCGACCTGGTCATCAGCGGCTCGATGGTGGGCAAACAAGTGACTGACCAAATGGACCAAATGGGCGTGCCGATGGTTTGCGTGATTGAAAAACCCCGCTTCGAGGCACTTTACGACAACATCGCCGCCATCGGCAATCTTGTGGGCCGTGAGCACGAAGCCGACAGCCTCAACTCGCTGCTCAAAGACCGCGTCAGTCAACTACAAACTACCCACGACCAAACGCCCACTGTCTACTACGTCGTCGGCTTTGGCGCGGGCGGCAATTTCACCGCGGGTGGCAACACCTTCATCAACGACATCATCCGCATGGCCGGCGGCCGCAACATTGCCGAAAACGTCGAAGGCTGGAGCTACAGCCTCGAAGCGCTGGTGAAGGAAAATCCCGACTATATCATCGTACGCCGCGAGGACAGCGCCGCATTCTGCTCGATGAAGCCCTACAACACCCTCGACGCCGTACGCAACGGCCACGTCATCGGCATCGAGAGTGGCACCTTCGACCTGCAGGTTCCGCGCAACATCGACGCCATCCTTTACCTACGCCAACGAATGAACAATTAAACAACCATGGATAAGTTAAGTTACGCTTTAGGCCACAACATTGGCCACCAACTGTTTGGAATGGGCCTCCAGAAAAGCCTGAACATCGAAGATTTCGCCGCCGGTATCGCCGACGTGCTGCATGAGAGCACTCCGAAGATGGACCACGAAGAGGTTCACGAGGTGCTGGAGCATTACTTCGCCGAGCTGGAGCAGCGTCAGGAGGCCGAAGCCGCCGAACGCGGCAAAGCCGCCCGCGCCGAGGGCGAGGCCTTCCTCAAAGAGAATGCCAAGCGCAGCGGCGTCACCGTTACCGCCAGCGGCCTCCAGTATGAAGTCGTCAAGCAGGGCACCGGCCGCCAACCCAAGGCCAGCGACACCGTGCGCTGCCACTACGAAGGCACACTCATCGACGGCACCGTCTTCGACTCCAGCTATCGTCGCGGCGTGCCTGCCGACTTCGGCCTGCGCCAAGTCATCGCCGGCTGGACCGAAGGTGTGCAGCTCATGAAGGAAGGCTCCATCTTCAAATTCTACATCCCCTACAACCTCGCCTACGGTGAGCATGGTGCTGGTGCCGACATTCCACCCTATGCCGCCCTCATCTTCACCGTCGAGCTTGTAAAAGTACTGTAAGCCTCAATTAAATTGACACAAAAAAGGAGAGAGCATTTTTGCTCTCTCCTTTTTTGTTTGCATCTGTATTGTTTTGTTTTAATTGGTTTATAATTGCTCCAAGAAAGCTCTAATGAGTGTCATATTTCGATGGTAGTTGGCCAAGCCGCAACCCTCACAGGTATCGGTGGGGCTGTGGTAGCCGCCGAAGGGGCCGCCGAGAGTGTAAATGAACACAGCCGGGCACTCGCCGGTGAACCAATAATGGTCGCTGTTGGCGGCATTGTCACGCCGCGCTATCTTGGGCGTCAAACCCTGCAGGTCGTTGATGCGCTCCAGCAGGTCGACATACGGCGCCGTCTCGCGGCTGTTGGCATTGACCACCATCAGGCCGTCGTCGCCACCGCAGAAGAGGTCGATATTCACCAGCAGCTTCACCTTGCTCAGCTGTATCAGCGGATGCTCGGCAAACCAGCGTGACCCCACAAGACCGCTCTCTTCGCCGCCGAAGAGCAGGAAGACATATGTGTAGTGTCCACGCTGCAGGTTGGCCATACGCGCCAGATCCATCACCGCCGCCGTGCCACTGGCGTTGTCATGAGCGCCGAAAAAGATGGTGTCGCCACTCATGCCCAGATGCTCATAGTGGGCGGTGAAGACAATCATCGTGTCCGTCTCGCCGGGGATGTAGCCGCAGACGTTCTGTGAGCGGTAGCCGGCACGCACTATCGGCGGCCGCGTGCGCGTCTTCGGGAAGCGGAAATACTGATAGTAGTCATCGCCCAGAGGCTTCACACCGTTGGCCATCATCTCACGCCGCAGGTAGTCGGCCGCAATCGAGTCTCCCCTGTTCTGCATTCCCCGGCCGAACATCTCCTCACTGCTCAGGGCGCAGACAATACGCCTCACGTAGCTGCTGTCCTGCGCAACAGCCACACCTGCCGATAACAAGGCCAACCACAAAACCAGAATGCCTTTCATCCTAATATGTTTTATCTTACTTAAACTAAAAAGAAAGGCGATTCTAACGAACCGCCTTTCTTCGTTCAAGGCTACATCATTGCCTCTTTGTCAGGGTGTAGGTGGCGCCCTTGAACTGGAGCGTCATCGTTGTGCCGTTCACCGTGAACGTGGCGCTGAAGTCGGTGTTCGTATCATCGTCACGCAAGGCCAACGTTCCACTGTTACCCGAACAGGTGTATGTGCCCATATAGCAATCGGTATCCAAGATGCCGGTGCTGAAGTCTGTCGTGATCACCGAGGCAAGCGCGGGACCGTTGAACTCGACCGTCACATCCAGCATACCCGTCGCATTGCTATCGGGATTGTGCCAATCCCACTCGGTGTCGGACAGCTGCACCGTCTCCACCGTGTTGTTGGCATTGGTGTCGTTGTCGTTCGCGTTGTCCTTCTCGCCGCACGAGGCCAGAAAGCCCATCGTCACTGCCACTAACAGCAACGACATAAAAAACTTCAAGTGTTTTACCATAATCTTATTATTTCCAGTTTCTATATTATTCAGCGCTGCTAATGAAGGGATATTTGTAGTCGCGTGCAGGGTCGAAGGTCTCCTTGATGGCCTGAGGGCTCACCCAACGCAACAAGTTCAGATAGGAACCTGCCTTGTCGTTGGTGCCGCTGGCGCGGGCGCCGCCGAAAGGCTGCTGGCCGACGACAGCGCCGGTGGGCTTGTCGTTGAAATAGATGTTGCCGGCGGCGTTCTTCAGCAAGTCGTAGCCGGCACGCAACGCCTTGCGGTCGGTAGCAAAGATGGCACCGGTGAGGGCGTAGGGCGAAGTGGTGTCGCACAGCTGGCAGGCCTTCTCGTAGTCCTTGTCGTCATACACATAGATAGTGATGATAGGTCCGAAGATCTCCTCGCACATCGACTTGTAGTCGGGCTTCTTGGCCAGGATGACGGTAGGCTCGATGAACCAACCTTTCTTCTTGTCGCACTTGCCGCCGAACACAATCTCGGCGTCTTTGCTCTTCTTAGCGTGGTCGATATAGGCCTTGCAGTTGTCGAACGAAGCCTCGTCGATAACGGCGTTGACGAAGGCCGAGAAGTCGCGCACATCGCCCATCTTAATCTCTTTCAACATCTTGCCCACAATCTTCTCCACCTTCGGCCACATGCTCTTAGGCACATAGGCACGGCTGGCTGCCGAGCACTTCTGGCCCTGGAACTCGAAGGCACCGCGCACGATGGCCGTAGCCACCTGGTCGGCGTCGGCGCTCTTGTGCACCATGATGAAGTCCTTGCCGCCGGTCTCGCCGACAATCTTCGGGTAGGTCTTATACTTGTCGATGTTCTGGCCGATAGCCTTCCAGAAGCCCTTGAAGGTGCCCGTCGAGCCGGTGAAGTGCACACCCGCCAGGTTCTCGTTGGCAAAGGCCACCTTGCCGATCAGCGCACCGCTGCCGGGCAGGAAGTTCACCACGCCGTCGGGCAGGCCGGCTTCCTTGTAGATCTTCATGAGCAGGTAGTTGCTCAGCATGGCGGTGGTGCTGGGCTTCCAAATGCACACATTGCCCATCAACACAGGGCTCATGCAGAGGTTGCTGGCGATAGAGGTGAAGTTGAACGGCGTGATGGCGAACACGAAGCCCTCCATCGCGCGGTAGGTCACATAGTTCAGCGTGCCCTTGTCGCTGCAGGGCTGGTCGCTGTAGATCTGGCTGGCATAGTAGGTATTGTAGCGCAGGAAGTCGACTAGTTCGCAAGCGCTGTCAATCTCCGCCTGCATGGTGGTCTTACCCTGACCCAGCATCGTCGCTGCATTCAACAGGTAGCGGTATTTGCCGCTGATGAGCGTAGCAATCTTCATCATCACGCTCGCGCGGTCCATCCACGGCGTCTCGGCCCACTCCTTGCGTGCCTTCATGGCGGCGTCGATGGCGGCCTGCACCTCTTTCTCGCCCACCTTGTGGTAGCGGGCCAGCACATGGTGATTCTCCGTGGGCATCACAATCTCGCCCATATTCTTGGTCTTGACCTCCTTGCCACCGATAATAGCGGGAATCTCGGTCACCTTCTTGTAGAGCTCATCAAGGGCTTTACGGATTTCTTTTCTTTCAGGACTGCCGGGAGCATAGCCTTTCACAGGCTCGTTCTCGGGCTTCGGGAACATGAAAATGCTGTTGTTCATAGCAATTGGTTTTTGTATAAATTTTTCGGGTGCAAATTTACGCTTTTTTTCTGACTCCTCAAAAAAAAATTGCTAATTTCTTATAGATTAGCCGCCAACTGCCTGCTGACCGCTCTGCCTGCTTGCAGGCCTTAAGCACCGCTGAATAAAATCAAATGTAGTAAAAAAAACCTTAACCCTTAACCCTTCCTCCCCTTCTCCCCTCGAACCAAATTTTCCCCCTCCGATTTGGCCATTCAGATTTTTTTATGTATCTTTGCATTTTGTAAGACAGAACAAACAAACCCAATAAATTAAGTATTATGAAACGTTTAGGACTTCTCTTGGTATGTTTCGCCGCTCTGGCGATGACATCGTGCGACGCACTCAGTTCGGCCTCCAGCAGCAACTCGGTGGCCAAAGCCGCCGGACAGACCTGCGGTTCCGCCGTGCAAGGCCTCTTCAGGACCTACAAAAACACCGGCACCGTCGACCTGACCAACAGCACCAACATCAACAACGCGCTGGCGCTGGCCACCGCCTACACCAACCTCAAGAA
>JAEEGL015336292.1_pt1 | contig 10521 bp, 11 predicted proteins | sample 9134231 | NCBI WGS metagenome assembly JAEEGL01 (sample SAMN16246548, study PRJNA631951) | gut metagenome | biome: gut microbiome; feature: rumen; material: fiber-attached | host: Bos | place: Iran: Karaj | collected 2018-10
AACCTGATGCTCCACCGCGAGAAGGACATGGGCCTCTATGCCCTTTCCAAGCCGCTTGCGCACGAGCCGGGCACCTTCTGGTACTATTCCAGCGGCAGCACCAACATAGTGATGCGCTACCTGCGCGGGAAGTTCGGCTCCAACGCCGAATTCCTCGGCTATATACGCGGACGCCTGTTCGAGCCGCTCGGGATCCGGAACGCCTGCTTCGAGCCGGACATGAACGGCACGCCGGTGGGATCGTCCTATCTCTACGTTAAGGCCATGGACTACGCCCGCTTCGGGCAAATGTTCCTGGACGACGGCACCGTCGGCGGCGAGCGCATCCTTCCCGAGGGCTGGGTGGACTACACCATGACCCCGGCCTCCGCGAGCGAGGGAAAATACGGCGCGTTCTTCTGGCTGAACAGGTGCAAGGTCTGCCCGGACGTCCCGGAGGACATGTATTCCTGCAACGGGCACGACGGACAGCAGATCTACATCATCCCGTCCAAGGGTCTGGTGGTAGTGGTCTGCGGCTATTCGCCCAGGTCGAACAAGGTGGATTTCAACGCTTTACTCAGCGACATCATCGGCAGTTTCGCCGGGTTCGCTTAGCGCTTTCTTTATCCTGCGGGCAAGACTTGCCCCCACCTGCGCGGCGAGGTCCTCTTCCAGGGCCGCGGCTATGCGGGCTACGCTTCCGTAGTGCATCAGCAACCGCTGCTCGGTCTGCTCGCCCACGCCCTTGATGGAGCGCAGCGCAGACTGCACCGCCGCCTTGCTGCGGAGATTGCGGTGGAAGGTGATGCCGAAGCGGTGCGCCTCGTCCCTGATGCGCTGCAACACCTTGAGCGCCTGTGAGTTGCGATCTATGAACAAAGGGTAGGGGTCGCCCACCCGGATGACTTCCTCCAGCCTTTTCGCAAGCCCCACCACGGTCAGCCTGTCCTGGATGCCGAGTTCGCACAGGGCCTGCCAGGCGAATTCCAGCTGACCCTTGCCGCCGTCTATCACGACGAGCTGCGGCAGGTCATCCGGCGCCTCCGCAAGCATGCGGGAATAGCGGCGGTTGACCACCTCCTTCATGGACGCATAGTCGTTGGCGCCTACGACGGTCTTGATCTTGAAGCGGCGGTAGTCCTTCTTGCTCGGCTCGGCGTTGCGGAACACCACGCACGACGCCACCGGATTGGTACCCTGGATGTTGGAGTTGTCGAAGCACTCCATGTGCACCGGCAGTTCCTTCATTCCGAGGGCGCTGCGCAGTTCCTCCAGCACGGCCGCGCGGAACTCGTCCGGGTTAGTGTGCTCACGCTGCTTGAGCGAGTTGAAGCGGAATTCCTTGGCATTCTTGGAGCTTAGCTCGAGCAGCGCCAGCTTGTCGCCGCGCTGGGGGATGCGGAATTCCACCCCGTCCATCTGCACGTCCGGCAGGAACGGCACTATGACCTCCCTACCCAGTTCGCCGAACTTGGATTCTATCTCTCCGATGAAGGTGCTGAGCACTGCGGCCTCGCTCTCCTCGATGTTCATCCTGAAGCCGAGGTTGAGCGACTGGATGATGGCGCCGCCGCGTATCCTGAGGAAGTTACCGAAGGCCTCCTGCCCGTCGAATTCCAGCGAGAAGACGTCCACGTCGCGGTCGCCGGCGGAGGTTATGATGGACTTGGCATAATGCTTCTGAAGCGCTTCTATGCGGTTCTTGTACTCCTGCGCCAGTTCGAAGTTGAGCGCGTCGGCGGCCTGCTGCATCCCGGCCTTGTACTGGCGGATGATGTCGTTCACTCCCCCGCTCAGCAGGCGGACGATCTCGTCGGTCCAGGCCTTGTAGTCCTCCTGCGAAACCGCGCCCACGCAGCACCCGCGGCAGCGGCCCAGGTGCATGTCCAGACAGGGGCGGTACTTATGGTGCAGGATGGCCTGCGAGTCGATCTTGTGCTTGCAGGAACGCAGCGGATAGTTGCGCTCGAAGAACTCCAGCAGGGTGCGGGCGTGCATCACGGAGCTGTAGGGCCCGAAATACCGGGAGCCGTTCTGCTCCACCCGGCGGGTGAGGTACACCCTCGGATAGGGCTCGGAGGTGACGCATATCCAGGGATAGGTCTTGGAGTCCTTCAGGAGGATGTTGTAGCGGGGCTTGTACTGCTTTATGAGGTTGTTCTCCAGCAGCAGCGCGTCGGCCTCGGAGTCCACCACCGAATACTGCAGGTCGGCTATCTTGGAAACGAGTATGCGGGTCTTGGTGTTCAGGCGCTCCGGGTCCACGAAATACTGCGCAACCCTCTTTGCAAGGTCCTTGGCCTTGCCCACGTAGATGACCGTACCCTCGGAATCGTAGTAACGGTACACCCCCGGCTGATGCGGCAGCAGCGCTATCTTCTCCCTGACGTCCATAAGAAAAAACCGGTTTCGGGAGACCCGAAACCGGCGATAAATATAGCAATTTTATGCAAAATTACTTCTGCTCGCGACGGGGACGGCGGTCGCCACGGTCACCCTCGCGACGAGGGCGGCGCTCACCACGGCCGCGGTTTCCACCGGCTGCCTGTGCGTTTGCTGCGGCGATGGCTGCAGGAGTGAGGTCCTGCTTGCCGTACTTCTCACCGTTGCAGATCCACACCTTGATGCCGAGGGCACCGACCTTGGTGCTTGCAACTGCGAGTGCATAGTCGATATCGGCGCGGAAAGTATGGAGAGGAGTACGTCCTTCCTTGAACATTTCGCTACGGGCCATTTCGGCGCCGCCTACGCGGCCGCTGATCTGGACCTTGATACCTTCTGCACCCACCCTCATGGTGTTGGCAACGGCCATCTTGATGGCGCGACGATAAGAGACGCGGCCTTCGATCTGGCGTGCGATGCTGTCTGCCACGATGTGTGCATCAACCTCAGGGCGCTTGACCTCATAGATGTTGATCTGGACGTCCTTCTTGGTGACCTTCTTGAGCTCTTCCTTGAGCTTGTCCACCTCTGAACCCTGCTTGCCGATGATGAAACCGGGACGTGCAGCGTAGATGGTGACGGTGATGAGCTTGAGGGTCCTCTCGATGACGATCCTGCTGAGGCTTGCCTTCGCGAGGCGCTTGCCGAGATACTTGCGGATCTCGTAGTCCTCTGCGATCTTCTCTGCATAGTTACCACCACACCAGTTAGAGTCCCAACCACGGGTGATACCGATTCTGTTGCTGATAGGATTTGTTTTCTGTCCCATATTACTTGTTCTCTACTGGTTGTTTGACATCGAGAATGACAGTGACGTGGTTGGAACGCTTGCGGATGCGACCGGCGCGGCCCTGCGGGCACGGACGGATGCGCTTGAGCGTGCGGCCCTCGTCGACCATGATGGTCTTGACGTACACGTTACCGTTCTCAAGTTCCTTGCTCTGCTCAGGATTCTTGGCTTCCCAGTTGGCGACAGCGCTGCGGAGAAGTTTCTCGAGGCGTACGGACGGCTCCTTCTTGGAGAAGTGGAGCAGGTCGAGTGCGCGGTTGACTTCGACTCCACGGACGGTGTCTGCTACGAGACGCATCTTGCGGGGAGAAGTAGGGACGTCGTTGAGTTTTGCGATTGCAGTGGTCCTCTTCGCCTCCTTGAGGCGGTCGGCCATAAGTTTTTTACGATTTCCCATGATTTTTACTTCTTGTTGTTACCTGCGTGACCGCGGAAGTTACGTGTAGGGGCGAACTCGCCGAGTTTGTGACCCACCATCTGCTCGGTTACATAGACCGGAATAAACTTGTTTCCGTTATGCACAGCGATAGTATGGCCGATGAAGTCAGGAGAGATCATGCTGGCACGGGACCAGGTCTTGACCACTTCCTTCTTCTTGCTACCTTCATTCATAGCAAGAATTCTTTTCTCCAGGGCTTCCTGGATATATGGACCTTTTCTTAATGAACGACTCATAATCTCTAAAGTTTAATTCCGATTATTTCTTTCTTCTCTCGATGATGAACTTGTTGGAAGAAGCCTTAGGGTTACGGGTCTTGTATCCCTTGGCCGGCAAGCCCTTGCGTGAACGAGGATGTCCACCGGAGGCACGTCCTTCACCACCACCCATCGGGTGATCCACCGGGTTCATGACGACACCGCGGTTGTGAGGGCGCTTGCCGAGCCAGCGCCTGCGGCCGGCCTTTCCATGGCTCTCGAGGTTGTGGTCAGCGTTGGATACCTGGCCGATGGTAGCACGGCAGGTCACGAGGACCATGCGGGTCTCGCCTGAAGGCAGGCGGAGAACGGCGTGGGTTCCCTCACGGGCTGCAAGCTGTGCGAAAGTACCAGCGGAACGTGCCATGGCAGCGCCCTGACCGGGACGGAGCTCGATGTTGTGCACGATGGTACCAACCGGAATCTCACTCAGAGGGAGGCAGTTGCCGATTTCGGGAGCGACACCGCTTCCGGAAGCGATAACCTGGCCTACCTTGAGGTCCTTGGGGGCGATGATATACCTCTTCTCGCCGTCGGTGTACTCGACGAGGGCGATGCGTGCGCTGCGGTTCGGATCATACTCGATGGTCTTCACGGTTGCGGTGCACTCGTCCTTTGCACGGCGGAAGTCGATGATACGGTACATCTTCTTGTGGCCGCCACCGAGATAACGAACGGTCATCTGGCCGGTGTTGTTGCGTCCACCAGTGCTCTTGAGAGGCTCGAGCAATGATTTCTGAGGCTTCTTAGCGGTGATCTCGTCGAATGCGCTGATCGCCTTGTTCCTCTGACCGGGGGTTACCGGTTTGAATTTCTTGATTGCCATTGTCTGTTCCTCCCTTAGATGTTAGCGTAGAAGTCGATCTTGTCCTCACCGGCAAGAGTTATATACGCCTTCTTATAGTGATTTGCACGGCCGCGGAGAATGCCGGACTTGGTGTAGCGGCTCTTCTTCTTGCCGTGATAGTTAACGGTATTGACGTCGGAGACGATGACGTTGTACATCTTCTCCACGGCGTCCTTGATCTGAAGCTTGTTGGCCTTACGGTCTACGATAAAGCCATAACGGTTCAACTTTTCGCCCTGAGCCGTCAGCTTCTCTGTTACGATTGGCTTAATGATAATTCCCATCTTCGTGAACTTTTAGCGCATGTTCCTCTCTGCGAGAACATCCTGGACACCGTCGATGAGCACCAGGGTATTGGCGTTCATGATGGCGTAGGTGTTGATCTCGTCAACGGTGATGACGTTCACCTGCTGGAGGTTGCGGGATGAAAGATAGATGTTTTCTGAGTTCTCGGGAAGCACGTAGAGAACCTTGCGGTCGCCGGCCTTGATGGCTGCGGTGATGCCGAGGAGCTCCTTGGTCTTGGGTGCATCCATGGTGAAAGGCTCGAGCATGATGATCGCATTCTCCTGTGCCTTGTATGAAAGCGCGGACTTGCGTGCGAGGGCCTTGACCTTCTTGTTGAGCTTGTTGTGATAGAAACGGGGGACGGGTCCGAAGACGCGGCCGCCGCCTACGAAGATGTTAGCCTTGAGGGAGCCGTGGCGTGCGCCGCCGCCGCCCTTCTGGCGTCCGAGTTTCTTGGTGCTGTGTGCGATCTCGCTGCGGTCCTTGGTCTTGGAGTTGCCGTGACGCTGGTTTGCGAGATACTGTACCACGTCGAGGTAGATGGCGTGATCATTCGGCTCGATTGCGAATACGCTGTCCTCGAGGGTGACTTCCTTTCCGGAATTGGTTCCGTCGATCTTTAAAACTGAAAGTTTCATTGCTTAAGCCTCCACAATTACATAAGAACCCTTGGCTCCCGGAACGGAACCTTTGACTACGAGAAGATTGTTCTCAGGGATGACCTTGACCACCTGAAGGTTGAATACCTTCACGCGGGCATTTCCCATGTGACCTGCCATGCGCATGCCGGGCAGAACGCGGGACGGCCAAGAAGATGCGCCCATTGAACCGGGGTGACGAAGACGGTTGTGCTGACCGTGGGTCTGTCCGCCGACGCCGGCGAAACCGTAACGGTGTACAACGCCCTGGAAACCCTTACCTTTAGAAGTACCGACAACGTCGCAGAAAGCCACACCGTCGAAGATGTCAGCTACCGTGAGTTTGTCGCCAAGCTTGAGTTCTCCTGCGAAATCGCTCTCGAATTCGACGAGCTTGCGCATGGGAGCAACTCCTGCCTTTTTGAAATGCCCCTGAAGAGGCTTGCTGGTGTGCTTTTCGGTGGTTTCGTCATAGGCAAGCTGCACTGCGGAGTAACCATCGTTCTCCACGGTACGGATTTGCGTGACAACGCACGGACCAGCCTCGATGACGGTGCATGGCATGTTCTTACCATCAGCACCGAAAACGGAAGTCATTCCGATTTTCTTTCCAATTAATCCAGGCATTGGTTTGTTAATTAATTGTTTATAAATACTTTACGTATATCCGCGCAATTTTGCGGGCTGCAAATGTACTAATTATTTCACCAATTTCCAAACAATTGATTTACAAATAATTCTCTGCCGATTCGCGTGGGTTCAGGATTATTTAGTACTTTTGTACGATATGCCTATCGAAGCACTAAGATTCCTCCACCTCGGATGGATGGACGTACTGGACATACTGATGGTCGCTGCCATCATCTATCTCGTTTTCCACTGGATCCGGGGCACTTCGGCGATGTACATCTTCATCGCCATCATAATAATTATAGTGGTACGCGTGTTCGCGGACGCGGTGGGACTCAAGATGATGTCCTCGCTGCTCGGCGCCCTGCTGGACGTGGGAGCGCTGGCGATAATCATCATCTTCCAGCCCGAGATACGCCGCTTCCTGCTGAACATAGGCCGCACCGCCGGCAGCACGCTGGAGAAGCGCAGCCTCTTCGAGAAGATATTCTCCCGCAGGGGCGTCCTGCTCGGCAATGACGACGTCACCGAGATCGCGGTGGCCTGCCGCGAGATGAGCGCATCCAAGACCGGCGCACTCATAGTCATACGGCGCGGCAACTCGCTGGACGAGGTCATCGCCACCGGCGACACCATCGACGCAGACATAGTCAACCGCCTGATACTGAACATATTCTTCAAGAACTCCCCCCTGCACGACGGAGCCATGGTCATCAGCGGCAACCGCATAGTCGCCGCCCGCTGCACGCTTCCCATCACGGAGCGCACCGACCTCCCAGCCCACTACGGAATGCGCCACAAGGCCGCCGTGGGGCTCTCCGAGCAGACTGACGCCGACGTGGTGGTCGTGTCCGAGCAGACTGGACAGGTATCGTTCGTGCACGGCGGCACCATCACCCCGGTGGACGACTTCAACACCCTCAAGAAACTCCTGCAGGGCAACTTGGATTCAGAAAAGTGAACGGGATAGACACAAGGCTGGAGAGCAAGCTCGGATTCGACAAAGTCCGCGGGATCATCGCGGACCGCTGCCTTACCGACTACGCCGCCGAAAGGGTGGCCACCGAAGCCTTCAGCAACGACTCCGGCATCATAGGGATGCGCCTCGCCCTCACCGACGAGATGCGCCTGGTGATGATGTTCGAAGAGAGTTTCCCGGCCACCGGCTACATAGACGCCATCCCCTTCCTGAAGCCCCTCGCGAAGGAAGGCAGCTGCATAGACGTCCATTCGCTCGGCAAGCTGAAGACAATGACGGACACCATACGCAAGGTGACCCGCTTCTTCAGCGGCATCAAGGACGGCATCTACCCCAACCTCAAGCGCCTCTCCTCGCCCGTGCGCAATTTCCCCGAGGTCCAGAAGCGCATCGAGGACATCCTGGACAAATACGGCGACATCAAGGACAGCGCTTCCGACAGGCTGTTCGAGATCCGCAGGGACATACGAAGCAAGGAAGCCGCGATCTCCCGCAGGGCCACGGCCATACTCAAGAAGGCCCAGGAGGACGGGATAGTGGACGGGGACGCCTCCGTGAACATACGCGACGGCAAGTTCCTCATCCCGGTCAACACCTCCTCCAAGCGCAAGCTGCAGGGCTTCGTGTACGACGAATCAGCCACCGGCAAGACCACCTTCGTGGAGCCGGCGGAGATACTGGAACTCGAGAACGACATCAGCGAACTCCACTTCGCGGAGACGAGGGAGATCGCCAGGATACTGCGCGAATTCACCGAATTCCTGCGCCCCTACATCCCCGACCTGCTGGCCGGAGCCGCATTCCTCGGAGAGATAGACTTCCTGATGGCGAAGGCGCAGACCGCGCTGGACTTCATCGCCGGGATGCCGGTGATCTCGCAGGACGGCAGCCTCAGCCTGCGCAAGGCCCGCCACCCGCTGCTGGAGCGTGCGCTCAAGCGCGAAGGCAAGAAGATGGTGCCGCTCACCATCACCCTGGACCCCCAGAAACGCATCCTGCTCATCTCCGGCCCCAACGCCGGCGGCAAGTCGGTGTGCCTCAAGACCGCGGGACTCCTGCAGTACATGTTCCAGTGGGGCATGCTCATCCCCACCTCCGAAACCTCCGAACTGCCCATATTCGACCGGATAATGGTCAGCATAGGCGACGACCAGTCGCTCGAGAACGACCTCAGCACCTACAGTTCCTTCCTCGCCGACATGCGCGAAATGCTCGCGGCGGCGGACGAACGCACGCTCGTGCTGATAGACGAGTTCGGTTCCGGAACGGAGCCGGCCGCCGGCGGAGCGATCGCAGAGGCCATCCTGAGCGAGATAGACAAGCGCGGCGTCTATGGCGTCATAACCACCCACTACACCAACCTCAAGCTCTATGCGGCGTCCGGCGACACCGGCGTCACCAACGGCGCGATGCTCTACGACGCCTCCAGGATCGAGCCTATGTTCACGCTGGAGATAGGGCTTCCGGGCAACTCCTTCGCCTTCGAGCTGGCCCGCAAGATGAGGCTTCCGGAGAACATAGTCAAGGACGCGGAAAACCGCGCCGGAGAGGAGTTCGTGGGCATAGAGCGCAACCTCAGGACCATAGCCCGCAACCGCCGCAAACTGGACGAGAAACTCCAGAAGATCAAGCATACGGACAAGGCGCTGGATGCGCTCACGGACAAATACCAGAAGGAACTCGAAGACATCAAATCCAAGCGCAAGGCTATCCTGGAAGAGGCCAAGGCCCAGGCCGAGGACATCGTGAAGGGAGCCGGCGCGCAGGTGGAGAAGACCATACGCGACATCAAGGAGGCGCAGGCGGCCAAGGAAGAGACCAAGGCCGCGCGCGAAGAGCTCCAGGGCTTCCTCGGGGCGCTCGAGAAGAGGAAGGAGAAGGAGCGCAAGGACAGGGAGGAATACCTGGACCGCAAGCTCGCGCAGTTGGAGAAGCGGAAGAAACGCAAGGGCGTCAGGTCCCTGGACGACGGCGACGACGAGGCCGAGCCGGCACCCAGGCCCAAGGCGGACCCGCTGAAGGTGGGCGAGAAAGTGCGCATAAAGGACAACGGGATGGTCGGGGAGGTCTCCAAGGTCTCCAGCAAATCCGTCACCATCATCGTCGGCAACATCAGCAGCACCATGGCTCCGGACCGCCTGGAACGCATTTCCTCCAACGAATTCAAGGAGGCCTCGAAGAAGATTTCCAAGCCCCGCATACAGGTCGTCGACAGCGCCATCACGGCGCGGAAATTGCAGTTCAAACCGGAGCTGGACGTGCGCGGCGAACGGCTTTCCGACGCCATCGACATAGTGACCCACTTCATCGACGACGCCATCATGCTGGACATGGGCGAGGTGAGGATAATCCACGGCAAGGGGACCGGTGTGCTGCGCGAAGAGATCCAGAAATACCTCCGCACGGTGCCCGGCGTCAGCGCAAAGGACGAGGACATACGGCACGGAGGCACCGGAGTGACGATTGTCAGCTTCGAACGTTAGCGCCCGCCCGGGCTGGTTGATATGAAGACTGAACGGCAGATAGTCGGCAGGAAAGGAGAAGAGGAAGCCTGCAGGTACCTGATGGACCGCGGCCACGTGATCGTGGAGCGCAACTGGCGCAGTTCCCACCTGGAGACCGACATCATCAGCTTCGACAGGCAGGGCGTGCATTTCGTGGAAGTCAAGAGCCGGACCGCGCCGGTGATGGCCGCCCCCGAGGTAAACGTGGACCGGGGCAAGCAGATGAAGATGGTGGCGGCGGCCAGGAGCTACGTCCACGGGAAGGGCCGTGAATGGATGCGGGACAGCGAGCTGTTCTTCGACGTCGTCACGGTGGTCTTCAACGGAGAAGAAATTGAGATAGAATACTACCCACAAGCATTTATACCACTATATGTATAACCGAGAACACTGTTACAGCGTAATACTGGCCGGCGGCATCGGCTCCAGGTTCTGGCCCATCAGCCGCGAGAAACTGCCCAAGCAGTTCCTGGACTTCACTTCCGCCGGACATTCTTTCCTAAGATTCACATACGACAGGATGAAGGCCCTGGTGCCTGAAGAGAACATCCTCGTAGTTTCCCTCAACCGCTACCGCGACCTCGTGAAGCAGCAGCTCCCCGAACTCCGGGACGGCAACCTCCTGCTGGAGGAATACAACAGGAACACGGCTCCGGCCATCACCTACGCCACCTACAAGATCCTCAAGCGGGATCCGGACGCCGTGATGATCAGCACCCCGGCCG
>JAEEGL015947499.1_pt1 | contig 10521 bp, 7 predicted proteins | sample 9134231 | NCBI WGS metagenome assembly JAEEGL01 (sample SAMN16246548, study PRJNA631951) | gut metagenome | biome: gut microbiome; feature: rumen; material: fiber-attached | host: Bos | place: Iran: Karaj | collected 2018-10
AATCGTGCAGCTTTGACTTCCAGTTGCAGTCATATTTTACGTTTTTCATTGTGGCAAGAGACGTGAGTCCGTGGATATAAGCCCAAAGGGAAATGACAACATCATTACGCCTTGCCGCTTTGATTTTGTTTGCGATTAAAACCTGATTTACAAGTTCCTTGAAGATTTCATAGGGCCTATAATTTTTTTCTGAATCCGCGTTTTTCGTTAAATCAAGACTGATGTTAGCTTGTCCGAACAAAAAGTGATAGTAATTCGGATTGTCTACAAAGAAAGAAAAATATGTTTTCCCAAGCTCTTCAAGTGGATTTGCTTTTTTTGAACAAGCCGTAATCGTATTCTGAAGCTCAGCCGAAAATTTTTCAGTAATATATTTCTGCATCTCTTCCAGAAACTTTTCTTTGTTTTCAAAATGGCTGTATGGCGCCTGATGTGACACATTACATTCAAGAGCTAGTTTCCGCAATGAAAAAGCCTGAACCCCCTCCTCCGACACAAGCCTGATTCCCGCCTCAAGAAGTTCCGATTTCAAGTCTTCATGATGATAAGTGCTTTCTTCTTTCTGCATGTCGCCTCCTCTTAAAGTTGACACTGTCAATATATCACACAAAGTAGACAGTGTCAAGTTCAAAAGAAGATTTTTTTTTTGGGGGGGGCAGGTAGATTCTATTACTTCGGGATTATTTTCATACTCTTCAAGTTTTTCCTTCAACCTCTATTTCTGTTCCTTTACGCAAAACATCCAAATAATCGGTATATGAAAAGAGACTTGCCTATTTAAGAGATGGGTAATTATAGCGGAAATTCAAAATATGCTCTACTAGGTATGTTTTTTGCTGGGACTGGCTTGACTCTTCAAAGATTCACGAATGTAATCAGCTGTTTCGGATTCAATCACCAACACTCAATGCAGAGTATCGGGGATTGAACCTTCCGCACGAATCAAACCTGCGGGTTTCTTTCCTTGACCCTGAGCGCGCGGATTGCATTCAATACGGCAATCACCATTACGCCGACATCAGCAAAAATTGCAAGCCACATGTTCGTGATTCCCAATGCTCCCAAAACAAGGCATGCGAATTTTACGGTAAGCGCGAAAACGATGTTCTGGTATACAATCCTCAGGCACTTTTTTGAAATCCTGATTCCCTTGGAAATTTTCATCGGGTCGTCATCCATCAGGACTACATCGGCGGCTTCAATTGCTGCGTCGCTTCCCAATGCGCCCATCGCAATTCCAATGTCGGAGCGTGAAAGCACAGGTGCGTCGTTGATTCCGTCACCGACAAACACAAGCATTCCGTTTTTGTTTTCCAAAAGTTCCTCGACCTTTGAAACTTTGTCGGCAGGGAGGAGTTCGCTGTAAACAGAGTCCAGGCAAAGTTTTTCGGCAACTTCGCGGGCAACTTTTTTTGAGTCCCCGGTGAGCATGACCGTTTTTTCCACGCCGGATTTTTTCAGCATTTCGATTGCGGCCTTTGAGTTCTTTTTGATTACGTCCGAAATCACGATGTGGCCTGAATATTTTCCGTCGATTGCAACATGGACTATCGTTCCGGTCGAGTGACATTCCTCTGCGTCAATTCCAAGAGATTTCATCAGCTTTAAATTTCCTGCGGCAACATCAGTTCCGTCAACCTTTGCCTTCACTCCGCTTCCAGAGATTTCCTCAATGTCGCACACCCTGTTCCTGTCGATTTTTTTTCCGTAAGCTTTCTGAAGGCTTTTGCTGATTGGGTGGCTTGAAGAACATTCTGCCAGTGCCGCATATTCTAAAAGTTTTCTTTCGTCAATCGTGCTGTGATGGATTCCGACAACTTCAAAAACGCCCTCGGTCAAAGTTCCGGTCTTGTCAAAAACAACAGTGCGGACTTTTGAAAGAACCTCCAGATAGTTCGATCCCTTTATCAAAATCCCCTCGTGGCTCGCTCCTCCGATTCCAGCAAAAAACGAAAGCGGGATGCTTATGACAAGTGCACACGGACATGAGATTACAAGGAAAGTCAGCGCACGGTAAATCCATTCGTTCCAAACCGGTTCTGAATGAAGGAAAACAATTCTGAACAAAGGCGGAAGGACTGCAAGCGCAAGTGCACCGAAACAGACAATCGGCGTGTAGACTCTTGCAAACTTTGAGATGAACGCCTCTGACTTTGATTTTCTTGAACTTGAGTTTTCTACAAGCTCCAGGATTTTTGAGACGGTTGATTCACCGAAATTTTTCGTCGTCCTGATTTTCAGCACTCCGGTCAGATTTATGCTTCCGCTTATGATTTCATCGCCGACAAAAGTTTCCCTCGGAAGGCTTTCACCTGTGAGCGCACTTGTGTTCAACGTGGATGTTCCCTCAACGATGATTCCGTCAATCGGGACTTTTTCTCCGGGCTGCACAACGATAATCGTTCCGACCTCAACTTCATCGGGAGAAACTTTTTCTATTGCGCCGTCTTTTTCAACGTTCGCATAATCCGGTCTTATGTCCATGAGTGCGGATATGTTCCTGCGGCTTTTACCGACTGCAATTCCCTGGAACAATTCGCCGACCTGGTAAAAAAGCATTACCGCAATCGCCTCGTTGTAGTCTCCGCTTTTTTCGTAAATGGCAAGGGCAAACGCACCGAGAGTCGCAACAGCCATGAGGAAATTTTCATCAAACACACGTCCGTTCAAAATCCCCTTGAAAGCCTTTCTCAAAATGTCATATCCGATGACTGCATAGACCGCAAGATACAAAATCAGGCACGGAATCCCATGAAAAATTTTTCCGAAACTTTCACCGCCAATCACAATTTTTGCAGAAGCAAAATAAAGTGCGACAAGCGCGACCGTTGCAATTATGATCCGCACAAGCATTTTCTTTTGTTTTTTCGTCATGGCATCCTCCAATTCAGAACCGCATCATCAAATTCAACGATTAAACAATGTTTTAATGGTTTAATTATAGGAACAAGTTCCGGCCTTTGCAAGATTTCAGACCTTTTTATTTCTTTTCGGGATAAAAGAATTGCCGACTGGATTATAACACCTTATATAACATCTTATTTTTCCTATTCCAATTTTTTTTATAAACCGCTAGAATACTTTCCATGAATATGAGATTTTCAAAACTCCTGCACCCGGATTTAATCAACGGGAAAATAATCCGCACGGTTCTGGCATTTGCTTTTCCAATGCTGATTTCATATCTTTTCCAGCAGTTTTACAATATGGTTGACATCGTGGTTGTCGGACATTTTCTGGGGGAAGATTCGCTTTCGGCAATCGGTGCATGTACAGCAGTATTCGACCTTTTGATTGGATTCGGAAACGGTTTCGGTAACGGACTGGGAATTGTCGCGGCAAGGGCTTACGGAGAAGGGAACACCGACAAGCTCAAAAAAGTCGTAGCAGGCTCCCTTGTCATAACGCTTTGCGTAACCATATTCATAATGCTTGCAGGACATTTTTTCCTCAAGCCGCTTCTGATTCTTCTCGACACGCCTCTTGAAATAATTGACGAAGCCCTTTCATACATCGGACTCGTTGCAATGTTCTGCGGAGTAATCTTCCTGTACAATCTTTTCAGCGGACTTTTGCGTGCAATCGGAAATTCATTCATGCCTCTCGTTTTCCTGGTAATCTCCTCGCTGGCAAACATTTTCCTGGACCTGCTTTTCATTTCCAAATTCAACATGGGCGTAATGGGAACTGCTCTTGCAACGGTCATCTCACAGGGAGCAAGCGGAATCCTCTGCCTGATTTACATCCTTAAAAAAACAAAGATTCTGATTCCGAACAGGTCAAGCTTCAAGGTCGGAAAATCACTTTACATTGATTTGATCGGACAGGGACTTTCGATGGCATTGATGAGTTCTCTCGTAAACTCTGGAACCGTCGTTCTCCAGTCCTCAATCAACAAATTTGGAAAACTCATAATCGCGGGACACATTTCGGCAAGGAAAGTTTTTTCGTTCACCAACATCCCGATTTTCACACTCTCACTTGCAAGCGCGACTTTCGTTTCCCAGAATCTAGGGGCCGGAAAAATCGACCGGGTGAAAAAAGGCGTGTGGACTTTGTTCGGGCTCACGACAGTCTGGAGCATAATCTGCATGATTGTCGTTCCGCTCATCTCAAGATTTTTGATTTCATCAATAAGCGGCTCAACGAATCCGGAAATCGTGGACTACGGTTCAAAGTACCTCAATTTCATGCAGCCGTTCTACATCGTGCTTGGTGTGCTTTTGGTGACAAGAAATTCTCTTCAGGGATTGGGGAGCAAAATACTTCCGCTGATTTCAAGCATAATCGAGCTTCTGGGAAAAATTCTTTTTACGGCCATAATAATTCCGCGTCTGGGAACATGGGGCATAATCCTGTGCGAACCGCTGATTTGGGTCGCAATGACAATAGAACTTTTAATCGTCTATTTCAATAATCCAATTTACAAAAAAAAGGATGGAAAAAAATGGCAAACGAAAAATGCATAGCAAAGGCAACCGGAAAACCGCTGGCGGCGTACAAGACAAAAAAAGAAGCCAAGGAGTCGGCTGCATACGCAAAGAAAAAATACAAATCAAAAATGTATGTCTACAAATGTGAGAAATGCGGATTTTTCCATCTTGCACCGAAAGATTCAAAAATCAGCGTGAAGAAAAACGCGTGTCCATGCCGAGACAGTAACGGTCAGCCAAAGGCATTGTATAAAAGAAAAAAGGACGCAATGAAGCAGCTTGAAAAAAGTCAAGCCGAGCAGCACGTCAAGCTCCGCGTATACAAGTGTCCGCACAAACTTTTCGGCGGATGGCATCTTACACACACGGAGCCGATTGACAAAAAAAAGAAATAAAAATCATTTATAAAAAAAGGGACACCCGTTTTTGAGTGTCCCTTGTCTTTTAATTCAGATATAGAAATCAGTCCTCGTCTGAATTATTTCTCCGCTGGTTTGTAGTCAAACGTTATGTAGAGTGTCTGCATGGCCTGAAGCTGGTTTGCGTTCGGGTCAACAACGCTCGGCCTTTTTCTTTCAAGGGTGCCGTCAAAACTTCTGGCTTCTGGCGGTGGAGCACTGACCCACTCGTTGTAGATGTTGTAGCGCGTGCATTTTCCGTCGTCGCTTGAAGTGTAGCCCTTGGAGATTGGACGGTAGTTTTCACCGTTGACCTCGATGCTTTTCAGCTCAATGCAGTATCCGGGGAAAAGCTGTTCTCCGTTTGAGATTGCGATTGCGCTGAATGCAAAACCCTTTGCGGTCTTGAACTCGGTCTGGGTAAAATCAAAACCAACAGTATATGTTCCCGGTCCCGTAACCTCAACGTCCTGCGGAATAAGTCCGTCGGTCATAGAGTCAGGATTGTACACGTCGCCAACAGAATATGAGAAGTTCCAGTCCCCGCTGTTGTACATGAGCCATGCAACCGCACGGTCGGTCACACCTACAAACTCGTTGTGCTTCAAAACTTCGGGAGCCTCGGCATAACGCTTTTCGATTCTTTCCATACAGATTTTTGCCCAGTCGGATTCTGAATACTGTTTCAGCGAATCAAAACTTCTTGCCTTGTAAAAATCCGTCATCTCCTTGTGCTTGAATCCTGTCTTGCGGTCGAAATAACCCCACTCGCCTGTGTCCCACATTACCGGGCAAAGGTTGTAGTAGTCGCAGTTGTCCAAAAAGTTTTCGTGCCATTCAAGCGTATTGTCCTTCATGTTTCCGTCTGTCTTTGGTGATGTCGCGTACTCGCCGATTATGACACCATAGCCCTTGGAGACATAATTTTCGTACATCTTTTTGAGGTTCGCATTCATCTCCTCGACCTCGCGCTTAAGTCCCCAGTGGCCGACACTCGTTCCACCACAGTACCCCCATGGTGTATAATAGTGTACGGAAATCAAAAGCTTGTCCTTCGCGGTGTCCGTCGGCATGACAAAACGGCTGTCGCAGGTCCTGTCGATTTCAGTTCCAAATCCGGGAATCAGGAGGAAGCGGTTGGCATTGTTTCCACCGGTGGAGCGCACGACATCAACGAAGGTCTGGTTGATTTTGTTCGCGGTCGCAAAACATTCGTCCTCGGAAAGAGAGCCGCTGTCGGGAACCGCGTCCACATCATTAAGGCGTGTGCCAATCTCTTCGTTTCCGCCCTCGAATATGACCTTCTCGGAATAGTTTTTGAATCTGTTTGCAAGCTGGGTCCACATGGAAATGTAAAGCTCCATGCCGTCCTTGCGGGTCTGCTCTGTGCGTGAGCCGAACATTCCCCACCATCCACCGTCCCAGTGGTCGTTGAAAATCACATAAAGCCCGGCATCTAGCGCGTAGTTCACGATTTCCTCAACACGGTCGATATAGGCCGGGTCGATTTTGTAGTTGCGGTTCTTCCAATCCATCGCGTTCGTCCATGCGACCGGAATCCTTATGCTGTCAAAACCTGCGGACTTGTAGAGCTTCATCAACTCCGGAGTGGTAACGGGCTGTCCCCAGAAAACCTCATACTCCTTCGGATCCTTACCAAGCCCCAGCTCGTTCGCACCGAAAGCTTCCATCGTATTGCTCAGGTTGATTCCGTTTCCCATGATTTTGGAAAGCTCCAGTGCCGTAAGCTCCGAATTAAATTCCTGAGGCGTGGTGACAGTCTTGCTTGCCGTATTGGGGATTTTTGATTTCCCGCACGATGCCAACATTCCAAAAGAGAAAGCCGCAATTGCAGCCGCAGCCATAATCTTTTTCGTTCCCATTAGATTCTCCAGATTCAAATTTGCGCAGGGCATAAAAACCCATGGCCTAAGGAACCGCTGATAAATGCTTCCCGTATCAATCAGCGGTTTCCTAAATCCTACACCAGAGCCGAGAATCTTGGAATCCTAGAATCTTTTGATTTTTACTTGAATTTTTTGCATCTTCCCCGCACGGGACTTTCATCTAGACACAAGCCTGTACACGGCATAGCCCACCCATATCAGCCAGGAATATGGCCACGCATTGAACGCAAAACTGACCAGAAGATAAACCGCAGCAACGAAAAGCGCAACAATCCAATTTTTTATCGAAATCTTTTTTTCCACAACGTCCCCCTACTTCACCAAAATCTTATCGACGATTCCATAATCAATCGCCTCCTGCCCCTGCATCCAGTAGTCACGGTCGGTATCACGGACAACATCCTCGTATGGACGGCCGCAGTTTTCGGACAGAATCCTGTTGAGCATTTCCTTTGCCTTCCTGAGTTCGGTCGCCGCAATGTCAACATCCGACGACTGGCCTGCACATCCACCGAGAGCCTGATGAATCAGAACTTTTCCGTGAGGAAGAATGTAGCGCTTTCCCCTGGTTCCGCCGGACAAAAGGATTGAGCCCATGCTGCACGCACGCCCCACGCAGATTGTCGCAACGTCAGGCTTTATGTAGTTCATGGTGTCGTAGATTGCCATGCCCGCATCGATGTCGCCGCCCGGTGAGTTTATGAAAAGCTGGATGTCCTCGTTTCCCTCCGACGAAAGATAAAGGAGCTGGGCAATTATGCTTTCCGCCATGTCCTCCTCAATCTCCCCGACGCAGTGGATGATTCTTTCCTTTAAGTTGTATGTCCAGACATCAGTCTGATTTCCCATTCCAGGTATGATTATCATGATTATGCCTCCTTGTTAAAATGCACTCCCCTACTTCGCCAAAAATCCGCCGGACCTTTTCTGCTTGTGCCGCCTCTCGTTTCTGCAGTACTCCTCGATTGCGGACGCGCTCGGTCGTTTTCCTTCAAGCACCTCATCTATCTGAATCCTCTTGGCGACATTTGAAATCTCCTCGGAACTTAGGGAGAATTTGTCGGAAAAATTCGAGACCGTCTTTTCATCCAGCCAGTCGATTTTGTTCTGCCAGATTTTGAGCTTGGACTCGTCGGTCGGCTCGGGGAAATAAATCTTTCCATAAAAATTGTTGTCGAAAGAGTCGTCGTAGACATCGCAGATTGCAATCAGTATGCCGGAAAAAGTCTCCATTATCTCCTCGAAATTTTCCTGCACAATCTGCATTACGGTTTCCATTCCCGTGTCTGGATTCAGATAACGCTTCTGCAAAAAAATCGACGCACCCTCAAGGACAAAGACGGGCTTGTGGCGGCCCTCCAGTTTTTCTCTGTCGCTGAATTTTTTGTATGTCGCGAACAGGGCCTTGATTGAGTCCGGGTTGTCCATAAGCTGCGCGGAAACGGTCCTAAGGTTGAACGAAAACACACTCCTCTCCGACTTTTTTGCAATGGTGAACGCGGCCTGTTTTTTCGCGGTCTTCCGCACACCCGTGAACACAAAGCTGATTCCAGACGGAAGGTCCTTTCTTTTGAGCTCCTCCTGCTTTCCCGCAAATGAGTCGTGCTTCAGAAGCTCCGAATATTTTTCAATCTTCTCCTCAATCTCGTCGGAAAAGAAAACAGTCCTCTCCTGAATCCTCGACACCGGAATCAAAAGCTCGTCGTCGCCGTCATCAAACTGCGGGAACACAATCCGCGGACGGTTTCCAACAATCGCGTAGCTCACATATTCTGGGATTATATAGAAGCTGTCCCCATTTTCGGACTCCACCTTTTTTATGAGACGCTTTTCCGCAAGGCTAGTCAGGTCGTCCCTGTATTTTACAAGGTACAGCGGATTGCATCCCAAAAACTCAGGGGAAGCCAGGTCGTAATACGAGACAGGACTTTCTCCAAGCCGGTAGAACGCAAAAAATATGCAGCAGAAAATGACAGTCTCGGAATCGTCCGTGTCCAGATAGGATTTCAAAATCTTGAGAGAACGGTCGAACTCCTTTGTCCTGTACGGTCTGAAGCAGTTTCTCTTTAAAATGTTGAACAGAATGGAGACATGGCGCAGAAGCCCGTCAAGTCCGGAAACAAAATTACCCATGGCCGTCCTCCGCTAAAATTCGTCGGGGTGGTTTCTGTAGTATTCAGAGTCGTGGCCCTCCGAATCCTCGGCATCAAGAAGACTCTTGAATTCCTCGTGCGACACTATCCAGTCGTAGATTGCGGAATTCTCGTTTGCGGCGGCATAGTGGGTGAAGTTCCTCCCAAGAAGGTCCGTCACCTCGGCTATTGCACCTGACGCAAGAAGAGCGGCCAAAACTTCCGGATTCTCGTTGTTCTTCGCCACCCAGAAAATCGGACGGCTCATGTCGGATGTCTCAAAATTGGGAGCAAAACCGCTTCCAAGGATTTTCACAATTACGTTCGGATTCGGATTGCAGCACACGTTGAAAAAGGTCTCCTCCTTCTGCGCGTCCATCATTATCTCAAGGACATTCGGATTGGGATTGCTCATCGACGCAAGCTGGAACGGTGTAACGCCCTTTTCGTCGGGGTCGTTCACGCTGAAAAACGTGCAGAGATACTGGGCCATGTCCTCGCTTTCGTTCAGTGCGGCAAGGTGAAGAAGAGTTCCACCGCTGGCAGTCTTTACGCTGCTGTCCGCTCCGGCCTTCCTCAGCACTACAAGGACATCGGAATTTTCGTTCCATCTGGCGGCATTCATTATTGCGGTCCATCCGTCCACGTCCCTCTCCTCAAGGTCAAAACCCTTTGTCAGGACGTACTCCATTATGGAAGGACTCTTGTTTTTTGCCGCCTCAATCAAAAGGGACTCGCTCTCGTTGTCGCGGGCATCAATGTCGGCTCCGCACTTGAGGAGCATGTCTATAACCTCGGGATTCGGGGAATTGGAGCCAGCAACAAGAAGCGGCGTGGCCTCAAATTTGGTCCTGGCCTCAATGTCCGCGCCCCTGTCCACAAAAAACTTGACCAGATTCGGGTCGGAAGTTGCGGCGGCATAATGAAGGACAGTCCAGCCGTCGTCGGTAGCAAAATCCATGCCGTAGCCGCAGGTGCTGACAACGTAATCCAGAATTTCGGTTCCGCGCCCGTCGGAATTCAGTATGGCCGCAATCAATACGAAGATTCTGTCCTCCTCGTCGAAGGATTCAAAATCCTTGAGCAAAAGTTTCACAACATCCAGATTCCCGGCCGCCACAGCGTTCTTGAACAAATCCCTGCCATCATCAGTCATACATCAAACCCCATTTTCTAAGATTACTTCCATTATAAACGCTGATTCGCAAATTGTCATTTTTTTTTGCAAAAACAGCCCTGCTATCAAAACTGTTACCCGGTGGACCGCCTTGTGATGTCAAAACTGTTACCCGCATTGAGTTTTTCCCCAGATTGATATGGCCGAACAGTAATTTGTAGGGACTTCCACGCTACATATAGTGTTTCTGGACACATTTTGCTATCAAAACTGTTACCCCGGGAACCGCAGATTAATATACGAAGCATTAATCTGCGGAACAAAAGTTCCTCCATCCCTCAAAAGTTATCAAAACTGTTACCCGCAACATGTGTTTTTTTATAGAAGAAAACAGAATCACCAACCCCGCCGCAGAGCAATACGCCACCTTGTGGCACGGTATGGTGTTCTCATATGGTATTGCAGTCGGGTTTAATACCCCTTGTTTCGCCCCTATTAGCAACGCAGTTTCAAGATGAGGGGCGGGGTATTAAA
>JAEEGL011350718.1_pt1 | contig 10520 bp, 7 predicted proteins | sample 9134231 | NCBI WGS metagenome assembly JAEEGL01 (sample SAMN16246548, study PRJNA631951) | gut metagenome | biome: gut microbiome; feature: rumen; material: fiber-attached | host: Bos | place: Iran: Karaj | collected 2018-10
CCGAACGAGAAACCGCAGGTAGTGAGCATGCACTCGGTGATCGCATCCAAGCGATTCCAAGAGGAGCAGAAGATGAAGCTGCCTATCGCGTACGGACGAACGATCACGAACGAGGTGTTTATGTTCGACCTCGCGAAAACACCGCACTTGCTGGTAGCCGGTGCAACCGGTACCGGTAAGTCCGTAGCTATCAATGCGATCATCACGTCGCTCTTGTATAAGAATCACCCGGCTGAACTCAAACTCGTCATGGTGGACCCGAATTTTGTGGAGTTCGCGCCGTATAAACCGCTTTTGAAGCATTATCTGGCCGCCATGCCGGACACCGATCCGGAGCAGATCGTTATCACCGAATGCGACCGCGTGATCAATACGCTCAACTCGCTGGTCATTGAGATGGAGAACCGTTACAAACTGCTCATGGACGCGGGTGTCCGTAACCTGGAGGACTATAACGATAAGTTCGTTCGTCGTCGTCTGAATCCGAACAAACTGGTAGCGGATAGTCTGCACCACCAGTACCTGCCTTATATCGTCATCATCATTGATGAGTACGGCGATTTCATCATGCAGGCCGGCAAACAGGTGGAGACACCGATTGCACGTATCACGCAGAAAGCGCGTGCCGTAGGTATGCATATGATCCTGGCAACCCAACGTCCGTCTGTGAACATCGTGACGGGTGTTATCAAAGCGAATATCCCGACGCGTATCGCCCTGCGTACGCAGTCCGTTATTGACTCGCGCACGGTGCTGGACGCGAAGGGTGCGGAACAACTGATAGGTCGAGGTGACAGCCTCTACGCCGGTAATGCGTCTGTGACGCGTATCCAGTGTGCGTTCGTTGATACACCGGAGGTGGACGAGATAGTGAAGCATATCGCCAAGCAGCAACGTTACGCCGAGCCGTACCAGTTGCCTGAATATGTCGGTGAAGGCGGTGAAGGAGACGCACTCGCACCGGGTAGCGTGGATATGAAACGTCTTGATCCGATGTTCGCCGATGTGGCACGCTATGTGGTTACCAAACAAGAAGGTTCTACCTCTCGTCTGCAGCGTGCGTTCGAGATCGGTTATAACCGTGCCGGTAAGTTGAGCGACCAACTTGAAGCGGCCGGTGTCGTAGGTCCGAACAAGGGTCCGAAGGGTAGGGACGTACTCATCACGGATCTGGATCAGTTGGATAAGTTATTGGAAGAATTAGGCGTGAAATGAAATTATTACTCATCATAGTATCGATCCTGACTTCGTTCCTGACGAACCTGGAGACAAAGACTCTGCAATCGGATTTCACCATCACGGTAAGCGAAGAGGTGAACGCACCGATGAACTTTCCCGGGCAAATCACCATGCAGGGCGATAAGTTCCGCTTGGCGATGATGGCCATCGAGGCGGCGTACGACGGTAAGACGATGTATATGTATTCCGGCGACACGGACGAGTTGACGCTGACCAACCCCACCGAACAGGAGTTGCTGGAGGCGAATCCGTTCCGTTACGCGAAAGCACTGGTCGATGTATGTAACATCACCGAGAAAACATCGCAGGACGGTAAGCAGACCATCATCACGCTTACGCCCAAAGATCAATCGATCGGTATCAACCGCTTCACGCTGCATGTACGCAATGCGGACTTGATGCCCTTGAAAGCGGAAATCAAGGAGGGCAAGAAAATATCGTCGCTCAAGTTGAACGAACCGAAGTTCGTGAGCGGCGCACAGCAATTTGAACTCGTGCCCGAGAAGAGCACGTTCATTAACGACATGCGTCTATAAAGTTGAAAGTTTAAAGTTGAAAGAATGAAAGTAAAATGTTTGATTATAGGATCAGGTCCTGCCGGTTACACCGCCGCTATCTATGCGAGTCGTGCGAATCTGGCACCGGTACTGATTGAGGGTCCGCAACTCGGCGGACAACTGACTACCACCACCGAGGTGGAGAATTTTCCCGGTTATCCGGACGGCGTTGAACCCTTCACGATGATGGACGATATGCGTCGTCAAGCCGAGCGCTTCGGTACGACCTTCGTTTCCGGTATCGTGACCAAAGTAGATTTCTCTACGTCCCCGAAGAAAGTGATCGTGGAAGATGAGATCGAATACGAAGCGGATGCCGTCATCATCGCTACCGGCGCGAGTGCCAAGTACTTAGGTATCGAGTCGGAACGTACTTACCGCGGTCGCGGAGTGAGTGCCTGCGCTACTTGCGACGGGTTCTTCTACCGCAAGAAAACAGTGGCTGTCGTAGGCGGAGGTGATACCGCGTGCGAGGAAGCGAATTACCTGGCAGGTCTTTGTGAGAAAGTCTATATGATTGTTCGTAAACCTTTCCTGCGTGCGTCGGCGGTGATGCAGGAACGCGTATTGAATAATCCCAAGATTGAGGTGCTCTTTGAGCATAATACGCTTCAACTGACGGGTGAAAACAAAGTACAAGGTGCAGACCTGATCTACCGCAAAGGTGAAGCAGACGAAGAGATCCGTCATATAGCGATTGACGGCTTCTTCCTGGCGATTGGTCATCATCCGAATACGGAACTCTTCAAAGATTACCTGAACCGTGATGCAGAAGGCTATATCCTCGTGGATGGAGACAGTCCGCGAACGAATGTACCGGGTGTTTTTGCTGCAGGAGACTGCGCGGATCCGCATTACCGTCAGGCTATCGTGGCTGCAGGAAGCGGAGCGAAAGCGGCCATCGAAGCGGATAAGTATATCAAGAGTTTGTAAGAATCGATTGCACTAAATGGACAATAGGCGTCTGACCATCATTGATGATAGTCAGGCGTTTTTGTTGCGGGATAGCGTCATACTCGTTCGCCTGCGCTTGTACACGCGCGCGTACCTTACCTATATTCGCGGGCGAAGCGTCACCCTTGTAATCGCGCGCAAGAACACGCTCGATACGTATATCTTCCGGCGCCTCAACCACCACTATCTTATCGCATAAACGATCCAAACCCGCTTCGCAAAGGATAGCCGATTCGATGACGCGAGGCTGCTTATTCATGATATCTTTTTTGACCGCAGGATGAATGATCTGATTCAACTGTAGGCGCAACTGAGGATCGGCAAAGACACGCTGCGCGACGTATTGCGTATTATAGATCCCATCTACGAATGCTTCTTCGCCGAGAAGGGCGATGATAGCTTGTTGTACCTCGTTATTCTCCGCGATGATTCGTTTGGCTTCCCGGTCGCAGTCATAAACGGCAAAACCCTGCTTGCCTAACTCCTGCGCGATAGTCGATTTACCGCTTCCTATACCTCCTGTGAGACCAATGATGTGCTGCATAGCTAACTTGCTCCGGTTCTAAACCGGTCAGAATTGGAAATAAATGAACGGTTGCATCTCTGCGGAAACGAACTGATAGATGACGACGATACCGATCACGACGGCAAGCACCATCAACCAAAGCGGCATGGCGCTGAACCATAAGCGATAACGTCGTTTCCAATTGGTAGGTACCCAGTGTATCACCATACCGGCGATGAACATCGCTACCACCCATCGATATTCCCAAAGAAAATCCGGGATGATGGCATTGCTCCATGCCCCACCGATCTGGTTCACCATATTCTTCGCGGTCGCCCACGCTACTTCGTTAGCCGTTGCCGGGTCAAGGTTACTGCTGGACCGGAAGAAAAGACGGGTGAAAGTGATGAAGACAAAAGTCTGCAGCACTGCCCAAACGGTGCCTAAGGCTTTGGTAAACTTGTTCTCTGCACCTTCGCATAAATGATAGATATAGCGTATCGCTGTAATGAACCAAATGATCGCGGCCCAAACGGCGAAGAGTCGCCAAGCGGGTAGGTTGGTGTAGAAGTCTGCGCAACAGAGACCGACGGTAAGCAGGGTCATCAGGCAGAAGCGGATATGCCAGTTCATCTCCCGCCAGATCTTTTCGACAATCATTCCGAACCCGTTGATACCACCCCAGATGATAAAGTTCCAACTTGCGCCGTGCCAAAGACCTCCCAGGACTTGCGTGATGAACGAATTAAGGTTGGAGTAGAAAAGTTTCAGATGGTTAGCATCCTTCATAAACCGCGGAACCAGAATCATACCAACGATCAGTACGGCGTAGGGAAGCATAATACCTAACCACCAACCGGTAAGGGATGCGGATATCAACGCAATCACCGTTACCCAGAAATACGTACCAAACCCGATTTTCCGGTTTCCGCCAAGCGGGATATATAAATACGTCTTGAGCCATCTACCCAAGGACATATGCCATCTTCTCCAGAACTCCTGCGGACTCTGCGATTTATACGGGCTGTTGAAGTTCATCGGCAGGTAGAAACCCATCAGCATCGCTACACCGATCGCTATATCCGTATAACCCGAGAAATCGGCGTATACTTGCAGCGAATAAGCGAACAGCGCAAACAGGTTCTCAAAACCCGAGAAAAGCAAGGGATTATCGAAGACACGGTCGATAAGGTTCACCGCCAGATAATCGGACATGATGATCTTTTTCGCCAAACCGTTCAGAATCCAAAATACCGCCACACCGAAGGCACGGCGACTGAGTCGGTACGGTTTGTACAGTTGCGGAATGAACTCCTCTGCACGCACGATAGGTCCGGCCACTAACTGCGGGAAGAAAGATACGTAGAATCCGAAATCGAGGATGTTCTTCACCGGTTGTATCCTTCCTCGATAGACGTCCGCCGTGTAAGAGATCACTTGGAAGATATAGAACGATATGCCTACCGGCAGGATGATCTTGTCGACGATTGTATAATGGGTACCGAATAAATCGTTGAACGCGTCTGTGAAGAAGTAGGCATACTTGAAATAAGCCAGAAAACCCAAATCGATGGCTACGGACAGGCAGAGCCAAAACTTATTCTTCGTCTTATGAATCTGCTGCGCAATTAACCAATCGGAGAGCGTTACGAAAGCAAGGATAAGTAGGAAAAGTCCGCTGGTCTTGTAGTAAAAGAACCAACTGACGAAAAGGAGATAGACGTTGCGCAGGTGAAGCCGACTCTTGGAGTCCGCTTTCTTGCCGGACATGATGAGTGCGAACAACGCAAACACCAGCGCGAAGAACGCCCAGAAATAAAACTGGGTGAACAGCAACGGGCTATCCGCATTGAAGGCAAATATGTGCTTAATCAACTCCATCCAAAATCCAATTTGCCACTGCATTTCCGGCCTTGCGGGCACCGGAACGGGTGAAATGGACGCCGTCTGTTCCGGCGAGTCCTATCTCCTGCCAATGTTTCATACTACCTGCACCGCCCATCCATCGGTAAAGACTGAAATAGGCGATATTCTCCTCCAGCGCCATCTTACGCAACAGGCGGTCCATATACGGCACCATCGGATAGGTGGTCCATTCGCCGTCCACTTGCGTCAGCATGTCACTGGGTCCGATGAAGAGTATCGACGCCTCGGGTGCCAAACTGCGCATGAGTTGCACTTGTTGGCGCAGTCCTTTGACGATACCTTGTATCGTACCGGGGTTCTTGTTGGACGGGATCGCGTTTCCGCCGAACTGCATGATGATCAACCGCACGTTCTGCTCGCGGTAGAAAGTAGCCAATTGGGCGCTGTCTATCTTGGTAAACACCGTTCCGAGGCAACCGCGCATAGGAATATTATCCACGATGACACCGGTCGCACTCTCTTGCGAGAGACCATATACTTTTCCATGTCCACGCAGATACACGGTGTCACCTGCGATCGAGTCGCTGATGGTAGGATCGGCGAAGATCTGCCAGCGGGTGTACCGTTTTCTGCCGTCCTGCTGCGTACAAACAGCCATGATCTCTTCGCTACCACGCACCAGACTGTCGTTCATCACCGCTACTTGCCCCATCACACCGTATAAGCCGTCTGCGCGTTGGTCACGTTTAGGACCGTAGACAAGGTATCGCCGCGGACCCTGTGCCGGCATCGTGAAGCGACCGTTCATGTATAGTTGTTGCCGAACCGTGCGGCTGGGGATCGTCTGCGCCAAAGGCATCAGACCGACACCTGAACCGCCGTACTTATTCTGCAGCGCCTCACGGATCTGCTGACTCATGCGGTCCTCTTCTATCTGACTGTCGCCGTAATGGAGTACGCGCACGGTGCGTTCGCTCGCTTGCGCCAAGGAGGCATAGAAAGCGCGCAGGAAAACCCGGCTGTCCGTTGTCGAATCTACCGACACTTTCGGTATATAGACGGGCTGCGGTTTGGGTTGTTCGGGTACAATCGTATCTGCCGGAATAATAGAGTCAATAGGTTCAACAACGCTGTCCGCAAGACTAATCAGGTCTGTACTCTGTATTCCGTCTTCCGTACTCCCTAGCACTTCCACCAAAGTGGGCCATCTAAGCTCCTTCTCCTCCCACGCGACACGTCCGGGCAGCACGATACAGAGCGCTGCCAAACACGCCATCACAGCGGCGATGAACAGAAGAACTTTATAGGGCCTCATAGCTTATTTTTTCCAAAGCGCCCGACTGAAGAGCAATAAAACCGTGAAAATCTCCAGACGACCGATCAGCATCACGAAGGTAGCTACCCACTTTGCCACATCCGGGAAAGCGGCGTAACAACCGCTCGATCCCCACTGACCAATCGATACACCTACATTGCCGATCATCGAAACGGCTACACCGATCGACTCGTCGAAACCGATACCGCAGGCGCAGAAACAGAGAGACGCCAGCACGATAATCACGATATAGAAGAACATGAACGCTACCACGTTACTGGTTGTTTGTTCGCGCAGCGTGTTGCCGTTGAAGCGAACCGGAATGACGGCATTCGGGTGAATACGCCGTTTGATCTCTGCCAAAGCGGATTTTGCGAAGATAGCCAAACGTACCCACTTCATACCTCCTGACGTTGAACCCGACGCACCGCCGGTGAACATGAGGAAGAAGACAATCATCCAAAGAATTGGAGGCCAGATCATATAATCGGCAGCTACAAAACCTGTACTGGTGATGGTCGCGACGGCCGTGAAGAAACCTAAGCGGATACTCTCCCATGCGCCGTTGGTGAAGATCAGCAGACCGGCAGTCAGGATCAGTCCTGCTACAAAACAGGCGCCTACGTACCACCGCGTCTCCTCGTCATGGAAGAGACGTTGCGGTTTACCGCGGAAAGCATAGATCAGTTGGGTGAAGTTAATACCCGACAAGAGCATGAAAAGAAGTATAATCCATTGAATAGCAGGCGTATAAGCGATCACGCTGTCATTATGCGTTGCAAAACCACCGGTGGAGATCGTCGCCATCGAATGGCAGATTGCATCGAATCGACCCATGCCGGCTAACCATAACAATACTCCTTCGCCCAAGGTCAGGAGGATATAGGTTACCCACATATGCTTGGCCGTGTCAGCGATACGCGGACTGAGTTTATCGTAACTCACACCCGTCACTTCGGCGCTATAGAGCTGCATACCGCCCAAACCGAACATCGGCAGGATAGCTACACTCAGTACGATGATACCCATACCGCCTATCCATTGTGTCAGCGCACGCCAGAGTAGGATCGAATGCGTCTGTGCCGCTACGTCGGTGAAGACGGTCGAACCCGTGGTGGTGAAACCTGCCATCGTCTCGTACCAGGCGTCCGTGACGGAAGGTAAGGCACCGCTCAACCAATAGGGCAGCATACCGAAAGCCGAATAGACGAGCCATACGGCCGCCACGATGACGTATCCTTCGCGTTCACCGACCCGTTTCTCGGCCTCGCGTCCTGCCGCTAACATCCACCAGCAACTGAGCCATGTGATCGCACTCGCCGCTATCCATGCTCCCAAATCCGCCTCTTGGTACCACCAAGCCGCGAAGGTAGGGATGAGCATGAATTGCGCCTCCAGCATCGTCAGCACGCCCATGGTCTTGAAGACCAAACGCCAGTTAAACATCCGTGTCATTTGAAATAGCGCTCTAAGTTACGTATTACATGGCTCTTGCAGAAGACTACCACCGTGTCACCCGGGATGATCTGCGTGTCGCCGTTCACGAGGATTCCTTCGCCCGCCCGTACGATACCGCCTATGTTGGCTTCGTCCGGCAGGTCTAAGTCGCGCACTTTATCTTTCGTCACCTTACTGCCCTCTTTGGCATAGAACTCCACGATCTCTGCGTCTGCGTTCGTCAAATTATGCACACCGCGGACACTCGCGTCCAGCAACATCTGGTAGATATACGAAGCGGCAATCGTTTTCTTATTGAGCACCGTACCGATATCCAGACCTTCGGCCATCGGGATATAATCGAGGTTCTCCACGTCGGCGATAGTCTTGCGTACACCAAACCGTTTGGCCGCCAGACAAGCGAAGATATTGGCTTCACTGCTGTCCGTGACAGCAACAAAAGCGTCCGCCTCTTGGATTCCTTCTTCTTTGAGTACATCCATATCGCTACCGTCGGCATTGATAATCAGAGCGTTAGGTACTTTCTCACTCAGTATATTGCATAACTCGCGGTCTTTCTCGATGATCTTGATATTCATCTCGTCGACTAACTCGGTCGCTGCTTTGCGGGCAATGCGGTCGCCGCCGAAGAAGATCACATTTTTGATCTCGCGTTTGTTCTTACCGAGCTCCTCGCGCATGAACTCCATGTTATCCTTTGGACACATGCAATAGACCATATCGCCCTCCAGCACCATATCGCTACCGCGGGGAATGATGGTCTCCTGGTCGCGCTTGATGGCTACGATGCGGTACTTACCGTGCTTATAGACACCCGACGCGAACGTCTGACCTAATATCTTCGCCGTCGAACGCACTTTGATGATGCAGAGTTCCAGCGCTCCTTGACAGAGATGCAGATGGTATCTCATCCAGTTGGTGCGCAGACTCTCTTCGATCTCGTTGGCGGCCAGCACCTCCGGATAAATGAGGTGGTTCAGACCCATGTTCTCGAAGAACTTACGGTTCTCCGGCAACAGGTACTCGTAGTTGTCGATTCGCGCCAAGGTGCGTTTGGCTCCCAAGGCGTTGGCAATCAGACAGGCCGTCATGTTCTCCGTCTCGTGCGGTGTAACCGAGATGAACAAGTCGCATCCCGCTACACCCACTTCGCGCAGGTCATGAATAGAGGTCGGATTACCGGCCCGCGTCAACATATCGTAGTTGGCGCTCAGGTCACCCAAACGCTCCGGATTTTCGTCCAACAGACTGATTTCCATATCTTCGCGGCTCAGCAGTTTTGCCAAGTGCGTTCCTACTTCGCCTGCGCCTGCAATAACGATTCGCATAATCCCTCCTTGTCTAATTTAAGCATATGATAAAGCTCTTTGGTAGAGCCGTGTTCTACAAATTGATCGTTCACACCAAGCCGTATCACACGTGGTGTGTAACCGTGCTCGGCCATCCATTCCAGTACTGCACTACCGAAACCACCGGCAATCATTCCGTCTTCGGCCGTCACGATGGTCTTGTATTTTTTACCTACCTCGTGCAGTATCTCCTCGTCCAGCGGTTTCAACCACCGCATATCGTAATGGGCAATACTCAAATCTTCATTCTTCAATCTTAAATCTTCAATGGCGTCAGCCATGGCATTACCTATCGCACCTATCGTCAGTACCGCCATGTCTTTTCCGTCCCGCAACTTCACACCCTTGCCGTATTTCACCATTTCATCATTCGCATCATTTGCATCATTCGCCATAGGCGTCCTTCCCCGCGGATAGCGAATGGCTATCGGCCCATCAAGTTTCTCCGCCAGCATCAGCATCTGCTTCAAGTCCTCGCCCGTCATAGGGGCGCAGATCTGCATATTCGGTATCGGTCTCAAGTACGCCAGGTCCAATAATCCATGGTGCGTAGCACCATCGTTTCCTACTATACCCGCGCGGTCGATACAGAGTACCACGTGCAGGTTCTGCAGCGCTACGTCATGAACGATATTGTCGTACGAGCGTTGCAGGAAAGTGGAGTAGATATTGCAGTACGGCACCATCCCTGCTTTTGCCAAACCCGCACTAAAAGTTACGGCATGTCCTTCGGCGATACCGACGTCAAACACGCGGTCCGGTAACTCTTTCTGCATAATGCTCATCGAGCAACCACTCGGCATCGCCGGCGTGATACCGACTATCTTCTCGTTGCGTTTCGCCAAATCGAGTAGGGTCTCACCAAACACCTCCTGCCACAGCGGAGGAGACATCATTCCATCATTGAGCGACAGAGTCGCGCTCATTCCATCATTAGCACGTTGCCCCGTGGCAACGTCAAACTCTCCCGGTGCATGCCATACCGTCTGGTCATTCTCCGCTGGCGCATAACCCTTACCTTTCTTGGTTACGATATGCAGCACTTTCGGCCCGCGGTGGTTCTTGATCTCACTCAGAATACGCACCAAACCGATCACATCGTGACCATCGGTAGGACCGAAATAACGGATATTAAGACCTGTGAAGATATTGCTCGGTTGCTTACTGAAAACCGCTTTCAGACTGTTGTTTCTACGTAACATCGCCCGCCGTTTGCGTTCATCTACCAGGTGCAGTTTTTCCGCCAACTGATACAAGCGCCAACGCCATTTATTATA
>JAEEGL012976843.1_pt1 | contig 10520 bp, 3 predicted proteins | sample 9134231 | NCBI WGS metagenome assembly JAEEGL01 (sample SAMN16246548, study PRJNA631951) | gut metagenome | biome: gut microbiome; feature: rumen; material: fiber-attached | host: Bos | place: Iran: Karaj | collected 2018-10
CGACGGCAGGGCGCTCAACCAGGTCTCCGTCTACAAGTCTGGCGGGGCGGTGTCGCTTTCCGATTCGTTCTCGTGCGGCATCCTCGATATCCGCGCTACGGGAGCGGCGTCTGTGCTCTTCCCCGCAGCGAAGACCGTCTCGGCGAACGTGTTCCTCGCCGCGGGCTACGTCGCCGGCGCGGCGGTTCTCGAACTTGGGCCTGCAGGCGGGTCTGGAACATGGGGGCTTAATGTCGGCGAAAAGGGGCTCGTCACTTCCGCTGTCGTCACTGGCTGCGACGCAGGCGGCGGTGTCGCGGTAATTGCGGACACGAGGTCGACTCTCTCCGGCTGCTCCAACTGGAGCCAGCCCGGGAGCGTCCACATCTGGAACGGGGCAACGACAGGCGGCGACTACGGGGCAATCGCGAACTGGACGCCGAACGACGGTCAGATCGCAGGCTCGCGCCTCGCCGCGGTCGCATACGAGGCGATGACCATTTCGCAGACTGCGTCGGCCTCGCCAGAATCGCTCGACCTCTTCCCGGGCGAGTATTCCGTCGCCTTCAACTCGACGGCCACGCTTTCCGTTAACGATGGGCTTGAGGCGCGCACCAACGTCGCCATGTCGCTCAGCAAGCCGGTGACGGCCGGCGGCAACGTTGTCTTCCGTAGGGGCTCGTCGCTCACGCATGCCGCCCATGCGTCGGGTGACGCTTCTCAGCAGAAGTACGCCGTGAACATCACCTCCGGCGGAAACGTCACCATCGAGCCGCAAGTGTCGGTAAGCGTCGTCGGCAAGGGTTTTGCAAAGCAAAAGGGCCCCGGCTACAATACAAGCGGCGCGAACGGCCCCTGTGTCGCGCACGGCGGAAGGCGCCTTGGCTGGAAGAGCGGATACTCGTCGGCAAACTGCTACGGCTCGATACTTGCGCCGGTCACGGTCGGCTCCGGCGGATACGGCATATCAGGCGGCGGCGCGGTCAAGATCGCGGCTACCGGCAAGATTTCCCTCGGAAGCAACATAAATGCCTGCGGCGGCTCTGCTCAATATGCTCCTTCCGCCGGCAGCGTGTTCCTCTCCTGCTCGCGGCTTGAGGGAACTGGCTCTCTCTATGCATACGCGGCAAACTTCAATTCCTCGCACGCCGGTTCCGGCGGAAGGATTGCCGTCGTGCAGACGACGGCTACGGACTTCTCTGCGTGGTCGGGCGTAGCCGACGCGCACGGAGCGTACTCCAGCGATCTTTCGAGGTGGGACAAAATCGGCGGAGCTGGGACGGTGTACCTGAAGTGCGCGGGCTCGAACGGTCAGGTGATTGTCAAGAACAGGGTTTTCCTCAGCGAGCAGGAGACGCAGATTCCGATGGCGGACGACGGAAACGCGGCGACGGCGTATGCGGACGTCGATTTCCTTGTGCCGTCCAACATGACGATAAGCCTTCTCGGCAACACGACGATCCACGACCTCGACCTAAAGGCGACGACGTCGCGCCTCAAGCTCAACGGATATACGCTGACAATTAAGAGCGGGCGGCATCGCGACGGAAAGCGCTGGGGCGCGCCGTATTCGAGCCTCGTCACGGAAGGCGGCGGAACAGTCGTCTGGATCGGCAAGCCCGGGTTCTCGGTGAGCGTCCGCTAACTTGCGGTGCAGGCTTGGTTGTCCTGTTCCTGTATTCCCTTGCTGTGTCGATATGCGGCCACGAGCAGGGGCAACCGAGATGTACCTTCGGGCGCGAGGTCGGCGTGTCGGATGCGCGCAACGCTCCAAGCTCCGGTTTGCCCTGCGCCACGACTTCACTTGGATAGGCAACCCCTGTTTCTGCTAGGATAGTGTCCTGAAAGCCTAGAAATGGATTTCAACTGCTTTTTTTAGCTTTACGGCTTAAGCGGAAGTTTTTTTCTCCGCGACGGTTTTCGCGGCGGTTTTTTGATATAATACACGACAGATGAAAGGGCACGTATTGACAGACGCGCTTCTTGCGCAAAGGGCAGGACATCCATGTCTTCCGGCGCTTGCCGCAGTTGTGTGCGTTCTCTCGCAGGTCTGCTTCGGGATGCACATAACCCTTGGCATGGGCAAAGGCAAGGCTCCTCAGATGGATGTCTGGAGCGACCCCACGGTCTTTCCCAGGTTCCGGTCTGAAAGCAACGAATACGGATATGTCGAAGTTATCACGGGCGAAGTCATGCGCTGCGTCTTCTACCGACATGGCGTGCCCCAGCCAGAATACGAGTGTCAATATGCAACCGGGGCGACAAAGTTTGTAGAGACCTCTTTGCTCAACGGGAAGCTCCACAGGACCGCGACATGGACGTACGAACGCGACGGATACGTGACAATGGAATTGATGGACGACAAGGGGAACTTGCTCGCCAGGGACAGGAGATTCGAGCGCAAGAGCGAAGACGGGCAGCATACATACATCAGGGAGGAGAAAGGCGATGTCATAGTTGAAAAAGAATGCGTCAGCATTCCCGGGTACGGCAGTGTGCTGGAACTCGAATCCCGTGGAACTGGCACGAACAGGGTATGGACGAGAACCACTCCGTATATGTCAGGGCCTGCAAAGGGCAGATGCCGATCGACTATCGACTCCGATGGATATTGGGCGATCTACGAATACGAGCCGTTTGACGACGGCAAGCTCACGCGCAAGATCAAGATTACGGAGCGCAAGGACGACGCAAAGGCCATCACAAACGCAACAGGACTCGTCGTCGCATTCCGCGGGACTGCCGTGGTCACGGAAATGTCGTATACGCCGATCGAGCGCGAGGAGGAGGACAGGATGATTGGGGACTACGATCCTCGCGTCACGTTTAAATACGAACTTACGGACGACGGGCGGAAAAAGCCCCTTTCGCGGCGGTACCACGCCGGGTTCGTGCGCGATGGTTCGCGGTATGACATTGACGAAGAGGCCAAGACGCCTGATTCGCCTTATGGGGCCGAGGGGAACAAACGCTGGACGCGCTGCTATCACTGGAACGACAGTGTCGGGGGCAGCCTCAAGTATGAGATATCCCCCGACGGGGAGATGGACGTATACGATACGCGTAGATTCCGCGACGGCGGCACAGCTGTCCGCATTTGCGAGAAATACAAGACGACTGTCGGGCACCCCGAGCCGACGCCGTACGAGACGCTGATGGAGCGCAGTATATACGATTCACGCAATTTTCTGCTCCGCGAAGAGAAGTGGATAGTACTCGACGGCGGCGACAGGGAGCTCGTCGAATGGAAGAGCTACACTCGCAACGTCGACGGCAATGTGCTGAAAAGCGAATCCTCCTCCGGGAAGGTCGTCGAGAATGAATGGAGCCGCTACAATCTCGTGAGAAGCGTAGACGAGTCGGGCGAGGTTCGCAACTACACATACGACGCCATCGACAGGATGACGCATGCGGACGCTCCGGTGTTTGACGAAAACATGCGGTATGACCTCGGTTCGCAGCTTACAAACCTATATGGCTCGGTATTCGGCAGACGGCACGATATCCATTTTTTCCACGATGACGCCGGTACGTTGCGGGACGTGACGAGCGACGAGGGCGACGTGGAAAAGACGGTCGAAGATGCAGACGGCTCCACGAAGACCTATGTCAACGGACAGCTTGCAATGACGCTTGTGCGGGCTTCGGACGGCGAGACGACGGTTTATTACGGACCGAAGGGAAGGGAATCCCCGCGCTGGCGTCGGTCGGTCTACGATTACGAGCACAAGATGTGCATCTACACCTATCCGTGCGTAGGAGGCGAGGTCGTGTCAGTGACGAACGATTTCGGCGGCACCAAGGCGGCAATGCGCGAGAGGTCAAGGCCGCGCGTAAGGTATGTGAAAAGACGTGGCGTCTGGTGGGCGGACACCGAGATGGACGGCAAGGTCACGCGCAGGCGCATGCATCCGTCGTCCGACGGATTCGACGAAACGGTCTATGTCGACGAAAAGGGATTCGAACGAAGCGTTTCCACGAAAGTGGACAGGGCAGCTGCGGAAACAGTCACGATTGAAAGACGGCCAGAATCGGGACTGCCGTCTGTCTCGGTCTGCACGAATGGCGAGCTCGCGCTACATGTTTCGTTCTCTGGCGTGACGAATGTCTATGAACGAGGTTTTCAGGGGCGCCTCGTCGCGCGTCGCGACGGTCGCGGCGGGGTTGAGCGCTGGACCTATGACGCGCAAGGCAGGGAGGCGACGCACACCGATATGAACGGGCAGCGGCGCGAATATGAATACGACGCCAGGGGTCGCATCGTATGCGTGCGAGAGGACGGGCGTCCGCCGCACCGCTACATACGCGACTCGTCCGGGCGCGTCGTCGAAGAGACGGCGGGGGAAAAGTCGGCCTCCTGTATATATGACGAATATGGCGACATCACCTCCGTCGAGTGCCGTCGCGGCGGGAACACATATATGAAGATCGGTTTTTTCCGCGACGAGTCGACGGGGCTTGTCACTAACAGGGTTGTAAACGGATGTGGCGTCGGGCGCAGCTACGACAAGTTTCTGAAAATGGTTTCGATAGACGGCTTGGATATCGAGTCGCGCATGGCTGCGTTCACGAACGGGATTGAGGTAGTTCGCGATGATTTCGGACGACCGTTGTCATATTCCGTCTGCGGTCGCCGCATGCTTGAGAAGTCGTATGATGCCCGCACCGGGCGAGTCTGCGCATTCTCCGTGGCTGGAATTGATGGCGAGGCGAAGCTGTCTTATTTGGATGGATCCGACCTCGTCTCGTCCATCGTGTACCCAAATGGAGTTGTTGCCGCCCTTGAGTATGATGCCGAAGGCGAACTTGTGAAGGTTTCGTATGCTGGGCTGCCGTCTGTTGGCCGCGAGTTTAGACGCGTCAGCGACAATGAGGACGACCTTTCCGTAGAGAGTCTGGAGGACGACGATTCTTCCATTGTCGCCAGGGTTGGAAGGGTGCCACTTGCAGAAGACAGGTTTGTATATTTCGACTTCAACGGCTGTTTCGAACGCCCCGTAGCCGAAATTGGCGAAGACGGCAAACCGAGATGGTGTTTGATTGACGCAGACCTCAAGGCAAAAGGGGTCTTGCCATGAGCGCGACGATGCGTAGGTTGGCGATGCCTGTTGCCGGTTTCGCGTGTCTTCTCTTTTCCGTGGCGGCAGAGGCAAGAGATGCGATCGACTTTGGCGAGCTTCTTCCCGGCTCCGATACGGTCAGGCGCTTTGAACTGAAAAACGACGGGACAAACGGGTGGATTATGGTCAGCGTCACTTCCGGGCCAGGCGTGAATGCGACGATCTGCGCCGACACTCTCATGCCAGGGGAGAGTGTTCCTGTATGCGTATCCGTAAGAACAGGTCCCGGATCTGGCATGTTTGAATCCTACTTCGAAGTCCATGCCGCTGGACGCGAGCCGGATATGGCGAGGTTCGTCGTCCGCGGCAGCGTAGTGGACGGCGATTCATCAGGGAAGAGTCTTGTCGAAGACGGGAGGCGAGTGACCTGGAAATGCTCTTCCGAAGTCGCCAAGGTCGCCAAGGGCGTCTTCGACGGCAGCTGGGAGTCCGCAGCAGACTCCTTGAAGGTCGAGCTGCTATGCAAATGGCCTTGGGCGGAGGAGAGGGACAGACTTCTCGTGAGGAGGAGGATACCGCCGGTGCTTCGCGCCGCCCATGCGGAAATAGGAGGGGAGTACGTCAAGGGCGAAAATCCGCTGGAAATCCCCGGCCTTGTGCCCGTCGACCCGGAGGCTTTGCAGTACTTCCGGCTTCTCGAACGCTGCTTTGCCCGCAAGCAGGCTATCAGCGACAGGATCGCGGCCGAGGAAGGCCGACGGAGGGTTGAGAAGATGAGGGAGGAGTTCGATGCCGCGCTTGAGTCCAGGCGGCTGGCGCGGCTCAAAGCCGACGAGGAGAAGATGAAGGAGTTTTGGGCGGCGGCGGAAGCCGACAAGCGGCGGCGTGAGCGCGATAGGCAGATTGCGATTGCCTCAAGGGAGCTTCGCTTCTGGCGTCCCCCTGAGTACTTCACCGAATCCTTCGCCACCAACCAGTGGCTTAAGTTCCTCTGCCGCGAGATGTGCATCCCGGGCGGCGTCCGCGGCGAGCCGTACCGCAAGTGTCTTGCGCAGGCCATGGTGCCTGAATTTCTGCGTGTAGGCGAGCGTCCGTATTCTAATGCGTGCGAGCGCCTGATCGGCAAAGGCGTCCAGGGCATAGACCCAAAGCACAAGGCCGGTTTCCGGACTCGGATGTGCTTCTCGTGGCTCTATGGACTAGGCGACAGGCGGGTCGTGTCGTTTACCGACGAGTCGGGGAAGACCAGGAATGCCCTGGCGCCATCTGGCGTCTATGCCTGCGCGGAGGACGGAAGGAAGGGAGATTGCTATAGGTTCCTGGGCGCAGCTCACGGCCACATGTACTACAAGGTCAACGCAAGGTTCGAAGGCGAAATGACGTCGGAGATGAAGGAGAATCGCGGCAAGGGCGTAGACGCGGCGGTTGCATGGTGCGCGGCGCTAAACGCCGAAAACCCCACTGACGACCTGTGGCAGCGATGTGTCTATCCCTTCATTCACGAGGCATTCATTTCCGACCTGCGGATGTTTGAGGGTTTCGTCGCGAAGACGGGCGAGTTCCTTGGCGCGGATACATGGCTCATGTCGGTTTTAAAGTCGGACTTGGATACGTCTCGCAAAATCGAAGCGCTGCTTGAGGAGAAATGGACTTTGTGCTCTCTGCCTGCGCCCGCGAACAAGTAGGTGTACAAACTGAACCACTGGGGACAGACCCCTGATCCCTACTTTCCGGTTGCGCGGCAGGTGCGCGTTTGCTATAATACCCGCCATGAAATGCAATGTATATTTGGCCGTTGCCGCCCTTGTGGCCGCCGGCACGGCGATGGCGCGGGAAATCTCGGATTTCTGCGATGGTTGGGAGTTCTCCAAGGACCAGAAGTCCTGGCGCGCGGTCGAGATTCCGCATGACTGGGGCGTGGACGGCCCGTTCGAGCCGGAGGGCGACCCGAACACCGGCAAGCTCCCCTGGAAGGGCGTCGGCTGGTACCGCAAGACGATTGTCCTGACCGAGGCGCCGAAGGAACGCCGCGTCTTTCTCGACTTCGACGGCATCATGTGCGACGGCACTGTGTTCGTGAACGACCAGCCGTGCGCGCGGCAGAAGTACGGCTATCTCGGCCTTCGCGCGGACCTGACGCCCTATCTCTTCGCCGGCACAAACTCCGTCATGGTCAAGGCCGACACGACAAAGCTCTTCTCGCGCTGGTATCCCGGCGCGGGGATGTACCGCCGCGTGAGGAAGGTCGAGACGAGCAGCCTCTACATCGACGACAGCCGCCTCTTCGTGGCGCCGCTCCCGCCGAATGGCGGCACCTGGATCGTTCGCGTGATCGGCGGCTCCGTCGTGAACCGCGGCAATCGCGTCCTGTCGCGGCTGAGTGTCGTCATCAAGTCCCCAAGCGGGAAGGTCGTGGCGACCGGCAGCCCGCGTGTGGGCGAAGGGGGAGGTTTCTCCATCAATCTCCCCGTGCGCAACCCCGAACTCTGGGACATGAAGCCGAACGCCCCGCTCTACACGGTGGAGATGGCCATCGTCGCCGCAGACGGCAAGTGCGAGGACCTGGTCTCGGTGAAGACCGGCTTCCGCACTTTCAGCTTCGACGCGGACAAGGGCTTTATCCTGAACGGCCGCCATGTGCAGCTCAAGGGCGCGTGCCTGCATTCCGACCTCGGCATCCTGGGCATGGCGTTCAACCGCTCGGCGATGCGCCGCGAGCTTGACGCGCTCGTCGACATGGGCGTGAACGCGATACGGACGTCGCACAACCCGCCGTCGCCGGAGCTTCTCGAGCTTTGCGACGAGATGGGCCTTTTCGTCTGGGACGAGTGCTTCGACAAGTGGAACGCCACCTGCGGGCGCGGCGACGACCCGCTTGAGCAGTTCGTCGAGGAGAAGCTCAGGGAATTCGTCCGCCGCGACCGCAACCACCCGTGCGTCTTCGTCTGGTCGATCGGCAACGAGATACCCCCCGGCAAGGCGTGTCCTCCCGGCCAGGAGCACTGGGCGGGCTCGCCTGCGCACGGAACGAGCGCCGAGCGCTGCGCGCGCTTCCGCGACGTAGTGCGCTCGCTCGACCTGACGCGGCCCGTGGGCATCGCGAGCTGCTTCCGCGACGCCGTCAAGAAGGGCGACTATGCGCCGTTGGACATCACCGGCTGGAACTACGGCGCCCAGTATGCCGCAATGCACAGCCAGTATCCCAAGAAGCCCGTCGTCTACACGGAGTCCGCCTCGGCGCTTTCCGAATACGGCCACTACTCGGAGACGCTTCCGAAGGACAAGGCCGACTATGACCTCAAGGCCGTCCGCGTCGATTCGTACGACAGGAACGCCTCCAAGTGGAGCGACATCGCCGACCGCGAGTTCGAGCGCATGGAGCGCGATACGTATGTCGCGGGCGAGTTCGTCTGGACGGGCGTCGACTACCTCGGCGAGCCCACGCCCTACGAAGGCTACAGCACCAAGGCGATTCCCAAGCGCGACCTTGCGCGAAGCTCCTACTTCGGGATATTCGACCTTCTCGTCCTGCCGAAGGACCGCGTGTGGCTCTACCGCGCCCACTGGAACAAGGATAAGTTCACCCTCCATGTCGTGCCGGAGCACTGGACGTTCCCCGAGCGCGAGGGCAAGTCGATGCCGGTCTACGTCTATACGAGCGCAGACGAGGCGGAGCTTTTCCTGAACGGCGTCTCGCTCGGCCGCCGCCGCAAGGACCCGAAGGCGGTTTCGTCCAAGAGCGACTACTATGGCATACTGCCGCGCTATAGGCTTATCTGGGATGACGTCAAGTACGCACCGGGCGAGCTCAAGGCCGTCGCATACGGCGCAGACGGCAAGGCGCTTGGCGAGACGGTCGTCCGCACGGCGGGCGAGCCCGCGAAGGTCGTGCTGCGGGCTGACAAGGCGACGCTCTCGGCCGACCCGAAGGAATTTGTCTTTGTCGAGGTCGGGCTTGTCGATGACAAGGGCACTCCCGTCATGCGCGACAACCGCCGCGTGAAGTTCGCGGTCGAAGGCCCCGCGAAGATAGTCGCCGTCGGCAATTCCGACCCGCGCGGGCTTGAGTCGTTCAAGGCAGTCGAATCGCACCCGCTCTACAATGGCCGTGCTGGGCTCTTCATCCGCAGCGCGGGCGAGGGGATCGTTCGCCTTGTCGCGACGGCCGACGGAGTGAAGGAAGCGGGCGAAGTCGCCTTTGCCGTCGAGAGGCCCCAGAAGCCGAAGGCGAAGGCGGCGGAGGAGCTCGACGCCTCGGCATGCGGCGGCGGGCGCACGGCATTTCTCCGGCGAATGGCCGAGAAGGCGGCCGCCCTCGACATGAAGACGGCGTATTTCGAGAACCCGAGCGGGCTAACCTGGAATTCGCGCGCCTCCGCAAGCGACCTCCTGAAGCTCGGCATGGCCTGCGCCCACCACCCCGTCTTCTCGAACATCTGGGCGAAGACTACTGCGACGATAGGGATCAAGGGGCCGCATGCGCGGACAATCACGCTTCGCCACAACTATTCCGACCTCGCCGGATGGAAGGCGTTTACCGAGAAGTACCCGTTTCTCGGCGGCAAGGGCGGCTCGCTCTCCGGCAAGGGCAAGTCCGTCCGCGCACATGTAATCGTGACGGCGATCGGGGGGCGCCGCTTCGTCTTCGCCATTTCCGGCATGAAGAGCAGCAAGGACGACCCGTTCGCGATGGACCTCGAGATCGCCGCGACAATCGAGGCGGAGCTGAAGGGCGAGCAGGCGCCCGCGACGCCGCTACTGGACGCGCATGTAGCCATCGGCGGCGGCTACGCCTGGTCTGCGTTCGACGGCAGCATGAGCCATTTGGGCGGGAATGCCGACAGCGTGCACGTTCCGGCGTCCACCTCGAAGATGATCACGGCGCTTTGCGCCCTCGACGCGGCCGCCGGCTCGACCGCGCCCGTCGTCATCCGCCAGGCGGACATAACGGGCGGGAGCGGGTTCCAGTGCTACGCGGGCGACGAGTTCACGCTTGAGGATGCGCTTACGGCGATGATACTCCCGTCGTCCAACACCCTCGCCGAGACCATGTCGCGCCACTGAGCGCAGGCGCGGCTGGTTGGCCCAGTTCCAGTTGGAGTTCGAGAGTGGTGGTTAGTTGGAGTTTCGAGTTGGAGTTGGAGAGCGGTGGTTAGTTGGAGTTTCGAGTTGGAGTTGGAGAGTGGAATTGTATAATTCCTTTCTCGAACTCGAACTATTTTCTCGAACTCATTTCCCCCACCAAGCACCAACGACTAACGACTAGCGACTAGCGACCAACGACTAACGACTGACCCCTGACTACTCATTGGACATGGCCAGTCGATTATGGTATAATATCGGCAAATAATTGGGAAAGAGGTTTGCCGTGCGCAGTAAGATTCACAATAGTTCGCTCGTCGCCGCTGGTCTTCTTTTGTCTTTTTTCACTGCCTTTTCCGCCTCGGCAGACGACGTCTGGGACGGCTACACCCGGCTCAC